>Ga0310344_10001860_pt1 | contig 15974 bp, 17 predicted proteins | sample HC15DNA20200_MG_FD_203801 | JGI IMG/M metagenome (GOLD analysis project Ga0310344, IMG submission 203801) | Marine microbial communities from station ALOHA, North Pacific Subtropical Gyre - HC15-DNA-20-200_MG | ecosystem: Environmental > Aquatic > Marine > Oceanic | place: Pacific Ocean: North... | reverse complement strand
TTTAATGTCTTTGCTAGCAACAAATATTTGTGAAGCACCATCTTTTCTTAGATGGTTGACTATTAATTCAGACATTTCACCAGTTCCAAGTATCAGTACGCTTTTGTCTCTCAAATTATCAAAAATCTTTTTACTAATATAAAGTACGAGTGAACCAATAGAGTCCCCTTTTTTTCCAACAGCAGTTTCTGATCTCACCCTTTTTGCCGCATAAAGCGAGACATGAATAAGTTTATGTAGATATATCCCTATTGCACCAAGGGAATTTGCTAAATTGTAGCTTTGTTTAATCTGATTTACTATCTGAGGTTCACCAAAAATCATAGAGTCAGTTCCTGATGCTACTTTAATTAAATGATAAATTGCATCACGTTCATGCATAAATTGGTATGTTATTGGTGATTTATCTATCTTCAGGTTGTGAAAGCTAGAAATAAATTGAATTATTTCTGATTCAATGTTTTCAGAATTACTATACACATAAATTTCTACTCGATTACAAGTTGAAAGAATAAAGCATTCTTCCACATAACTTTTTTCTTTAAGTGAATTAATAGCAAGTTCCAAATTGTTCTTACTAAAAGAGAAATTTTCCAAGAATGAAATTTCCGAATTATTATGATTAATTGTTAATACTGACAGCATTCCCTTCTCTTCCGTATTCATTTTCCCATACTTTGTAATCGTCTGAAAAATATTTGAGCCTAGTTTTCTTATACTCTTTAGAACTATACAGAGCATCATATTCCTTAATTCCTGTAATTTCTGACAACTGCTTTATTAATGAATTACAATCTTTAGCTGATCGTCCGTGAATCATAGTAAACAAAGAATAAGGCCAATCTGGATAAGTAGGTCTTCTGTAACAATGACTTACAGACTTAAAACTTGCCATTTTAGGTGCAATGTCTTCTATCATGTTTTCAGGAACTTTCCATACACCCATTGCGTTAGCTCTAAAACCAGCTTTTCTATGATGCAAGATTGCTGCAACCCTTCTCATAATTCCAGCCTTGTTAAATACTTTTAGATTGTTAATAATTTCTTCTGAATTTAGATTAAGCTTTTTACCAATTTCTTGAAATGGATTAGACACTAAAGGTAAATCTTCTTGAACTTCTTTGATAATAGCAATATCGTTTTGTGTAAAGACATAATCAGTAGAGATGTTTTCCTCACCGTAGAATTTTTCGTCCTTTGAAGAAAGCGAATCTTCTCCTGTCATATCAAGTTTAACTCCTATTTTAAATAATTTTAATGTAGGGAGAATTCTAGTAGATTTGGAACCAGACAAAGCGCCTAATAAATCAACTGTTTGTTCTAAGCCTAAGCTACTTTCAGGCGGAACAGCTAAAGTAAACCATAAATTAAAAAAATGATTTCTTTTATAGTTGTGTGTAACACCTGGATGAGAATTAATTACAAGTGCTCCTTCATCGAGCTTGTCTGGATGAAATGCCATAGCAACAAGAGTAGATTTGTATTTCATACTTCTAGTATCAAATATTGCACTAATTTGTCTGATAAATTGTTCATCTTTTAATTTTACTATTCTCTGTATTACTTCTGATTCTGATATAGACAAAAGATCTCCTAAATCCTTAAAAGGCGAATTACTTAAAGGAAATTCGGATTGGAGCAAGTTTAACAATTTATTATCGATTTGTTCTACATTCATTCATTATCACCCATTACATTATACCACCAGGTGGCATTAGGAAGATTTCATCTATATTAACTGATTTTTTACTTGTAATAGATTCATATAATATTTCCGCAACTTCTATATCTTGCATCATGCCAGATCTATCCCACTCTCCTGTTAAGTTATCCCAAATAGCTGTATCTGTTGCTCCTACTTCAGCATGAACAACTCTAATGTTTTTTGGTCTTACTTCTTGTCTTAATGCTTCCGTAAAACCTTTAAGTCCGTACTTGGAAGCACAATAGGCTGACCAATTCGGAAAACCATTTCTTGAAGCTAACGACCCCATATTTAATATTAAAGAGTCTTTTTTCAGCAAAGGAAGTATGGCTTTAGTTAAGAGGAACACGCCAGTAAGATTTACATCAATAATTCTTCTCCAATCCTCTAATTTGATTTTTTCTACTGGGTTGAGAACATTTGTACCAGAATTATTGATTAGATAGTTGATTTTTTTAAATTTATTTTTTACATTAGATGCAATACGTTTAACATCTTTTGGATCACTCACATCGCCTTGATAACAAATGAGATCATCCTTATATTCTGCAAATTCTTTAATTAGCGAGTTGATATTAGATTTTTTGCGTGAAAAAGTAATTACTTTGATTCCATTTTTAAGAAATAAAGAAACAAGATTTTTCCCTATCCCTAACGTTCCTCCACTTATTAATGCAACTTTTTGACTCATGTTAATTCCTATGGTTGCCAATTAGATTAAGAAATTCTGCTCTAGTTCTTTCATCTGTTCTAAAATAGCCTAATAGCTTACTAGTAACAGTATGAGTATCAGATTTTTTAACACCCCTCATTTCCATGCAAAGATGTCTTGCTTTTAAAACTACACCTACCCCTTTTGCTCCTAATTCAGATTGCAAATAATCAGCAACTTGATTTGTTATTCTCTCTTGATTTTGTAATCTTCTACAGAACTTTTCCAATGTTCTAGAAAGTTTACTAATTCCAACAATTTTTTTATTTGGTATATATGCTATGTAGCCTTTACCAAAAAAAGGTAAAAGGTGGTGCTCGCAAAAGGAATAAAATGGTATATCAAGCTGTACTATCATTTCATCAGTCTTTTCAACATCAAAAGTTGTAATATTAAAATCAGGAGGATTTAAAAATTCATTAAAAGCATCTAAATATCTTTGTGGTGTCCTTCTTAAACCTTCTCTATTAGGGTCCTCACCAATTATTTCTAGAAGCCTAACTATAGTATCTTCTTGGTCCTCGTCTACTTGTTTCTCAAAAGGAAAATTGACCCATGGAGAATTTTTCTTTTTTGTATATAAAGTTAAAAACTTTATTTTTGGATATAATTTTTTATATTTTTTTTTAGTTCTACCCGAATCAACAATATCATCTAAAATAAAATCTGCTTCTTTAGGATTGTAAACGTTTTTACAGCCAAAAAAACCTGCCAGTATCATTCCATTCTTTGGTACACCATAAATTTTTGTTTTTGAATTAATCTTATTTTTTTTCTTAATTTTAGTTATCTGGGATAATATGTCATCCCATGTAAGTTCAACTGCTTTTCTATCCATTTCTATTCCTCGTAATCAAAATAATTTTCAGATGTTTCCCACAATCTAATGTGTGACAGCATTGCAGGAGAAGGAATTTTATCTGCTAAATTCTTCCATAAGTATTTTGCAATATTTTCACCTGATGCTCTCTCCTTAGTAAAATAATCTATCTCTATATCCAATCTTTTATGATCAAGTTCGTCTATAATACTTAAAACCACTTCATCTAAAACTTCTATATTTAAAATCATTCCTGTTTCTTCTTCTATGTCGCCTTTAACGGTTAATTCTAAATAATAATCATGTCCATGTCCCATTGGATTGTTACACTTTCCGAAGACCTGTTTGTTTTTTTCCTCAGAAAAATCTTCATTATGAAGTCTGTGGGCAGCACTAAAAGAATATATTTTAGTTAATGTGCATCTTTCTTCCTTCATTGCTCTTTCCAATAGTCAACAAACAAATCCTTGGTTTCATACAACCTGACTTTAAGCAATCGACATTCACCGCATTTTAGTTTTTCTGTTAGACATTCATATAGTATTTTTGCAAAATTTTCAGTTGTTGGAATCAAATCATCAAAATAATCTGTGTCTTCATTTAGAAATTTGTGGTCAAACTCTTCTAAAACACTTTTAATTATTGGTTTTAATTGGTAAATGTTTATAATCATGCCGGTATCTGGATCAACTGGACCCTCTATAGTTGTTTCTAAAACGTAATTATGACCATGGCCATACTCACTCGTGCATTTGCCAAAAACTTCTAAATTTTTCTTTCTGCTCCAATTGTTATTCCAATATCTGTGAGAAGCAGAAAATTCCAATCGTTTAGTTAGTGTTCTATATTCATCCATAAAGTCTTTAGGATACCATTATATTGAAAAAAATTTAGTCAATAACTTGGACAATGTTTTCCATAATCTCTATAGGTGTTTGCTTGCCAACAGGATTAGGAGTTATTATTGCCATGTCAACTCCTGCTTGTTCCCATTTAGATAATGCTTCTTTGCATTGACTTACTGGTCCAACAAGACCTAGCTCAGTGACTAATTCATCGGTCAAAACATCAGCCGGTTTTTCGCCACCTTTAATCCTATCCACTAAATCCCCATATCCTCCTAAAGTAAGAACTCTTTGATAAAAAGGAAGCATGCAATATCCTGTAAGTCCTTTTTTAGCAGAAGCGATAGCAAGATCTAAATCTTCAGAAATAAAACTAGGCAACCCTGCTGTCATAATAAGTTCTGACTGGATAGAGGAAGATTGCCTTCCTTTCTTTCCGGCTTCTATTAATTTTTGTAAATGACTGGGTGTCGTAAGATAAGGCATCAGACCATCTGCCACTTCACCTGCCAACTCTGCTGTTTTTTCAGTAAGACCTGCTATATAAATTGGAAAACTTTCAACTTGTCTTTTAAGTCTAGTCTGCTCTGATGAACCATCTAGATGAGCTCTGATTTCGTTCACATAAGTTCTCATTCGTTCAATAGGATCTCCCATGTCTACGCCAAGTGCCTTGTTGACAGGCGCGTGGGATACACCTAGTCCTAAAAGCATTCTGCCACCACTTGCTTCTTGTATGGTCATGGCTTCAGCAGCACACATAACAGAATGTCTTAAATAAATATTAGATATCCAAGTCCCTATTTTTGTTTCCTTTGTATTATTAGCTAATAAATGTGCGTTCGACAAACCACTCCAAGGTGGAACCTCCGGTGACAATATCGCATGTGTGTTTGAATCCTCTGCTAATCTTGCTATAGCTATTAAATCAGGCGTAGAGCATCCAAATACTGGGGTTGTAACTGAAATATCCATATCTTTCTCCTTAAACTTATATATACATTCTACTAAATTAATCTAACAATTGTAAGAGCTGATTCATATCATTAGTTGGTTAATATTGGTTTACGATATCTCTATAATACTCTGGTCTTAAGCTCTCTTCTGATTTTTCAAGAACTATCTTCTTTATTTTTTTAACTATCTCTGCCTTATCTTTAGGATAGATTGCTTTAATAGGTAAATAATTAGATATATGATTTGAAAAGAAATATCCATTCGTGAGATTCGTGTTTTCGGCTATTATCTCAAGTTCTTTTAAAAGTTGGAATTTATCTGGGAGTTCGAACTCACCCTTTTTCCATAGATTGTATATTGGAGCGTCAGCTCTTAACTGTAAAGATAAAAGTCCTACATAGTCAGGATCTCCTTTTGTAAGCATATCGGCTGTTTCGTAAGCATGAACAATACTCCTATCTTTTCCTCCAACGCCCAAAAGGACCATCCCTGATACTTTAATTCCAGCCTTTTTCAGTTTAATCATTGACTCTATAGTTTGCTCTTTGTTCGCACCCTTTTTAATTCTTCTAAGAGTTACGTCGTCTCCGCTCTCAAAGCCTATATAAACCATAGAAAGTCCAGATTCTGACAAAATCTTCAAATCTTCTTCTTTTTTTCTAAGTATATCTTTCACATTTCCATACAATGATATTCTTTCCATGTTCGGATTAGATGCTTTAATTTGCTTAATAACATCAGTTAATGTCTTTGTTGGCATTATGAGGGCATTCCCGTCTGCTATAAAAGACCTACGAAAATCAGGAGATGAACGCTCAGATATGATTTTAAAAATTTCTTCTTTAGATCTGATTCTAAACTTTTGATTCAATTGCCTGTACATAGCACAATATGTACAGTTGTTATGGGAACATCCTACAGTTGCCTGAATTAACAAGCTGTTAGCTTCGCTAGGAGGTCTAAACATTGGTTGTTCATATTCAATCATGATATATAATAACATTGGTAATGAACAAAATTAAAGAGCTAATCAACTCATACAAATTAGAAGATCACGAATCAGCTGCGGTACCATATATAATTGGCATTTTTCTTTTTATTTTCTCTATAGTTGGTCTTGTTGGGCTGAGCTATATACTATTTTAACCAATCAATTAGTGTTTGGACGACATTATCCTCATTGATTGGATTTCCTGTATTATCTAAAAGCGAATTGGTTGATTTATCAATTGTTAAAATTAGCAGTTGTCTGAATTTCCTTTTTTTATTAGTAATAACACTCCCAAGAACTATAAAATCATTTTCCTTTTTATAAATAAATATTCCTTTGCTTGCAGCATTCAAAAAAAGAACTTTATCTGATGTGGTATCAAGATCTAAGGTATGCAAAAACAAATTGCTGCTAACTTCTTCAACAACTATGTTGTGAATCATTGCTTTTTCTTTAATACTGTCTAAAAAGTTAACCATTTTTTAACTATAAATATTAATAATGTTATAGTATATATTATCGAATGATTTTAGATATAGAATCACCTTCAACCTTTATTACGAATGTATCTACATTAAGTAGAGATTCAAATAAATTAAACACAGTAAAACTAAAAGTAGTTTATAAAGACGGATTTATCTATCTAACTAGAAAAAATAGAGATTCGTCTTGGTATAAAAACTTACTAGAAAACAATTACGCCGAAATAGAAATTAACAATAATCTTTTAAGCGGCAATGCTTTTGAGATGATGAATGAAAAAGAAAAAATAGAAATTTCAAAGATAAAATACGATAACGAGAGAAGCTTAGAACAAAGATATGGTTTTAGATTAGAGATTAAGGAGAAGATAAAATAGGAACAATTTTTGGGAAAACCATAAGTCTTAAGAAAAGTGAAAAAAAAGCTCTTCAAAGTTTATCCAGGAAACGTGTAACAGGCGATGTCTTTATCAATAAAGAGTTCTTAAAATCATTAACCACAGTACATGAAACAATAAATAAAAACATAAATCTTGTAATTAATATTCGTGGAAAAATTGACTTAATCTTTATTGGAGAAATTTCAGACTTAGAAAGTCATTTAAATTTAAAGTACGGTTTTAAAGATTATCCAAAAAACATGAGGCTTTTGTCTATAGCTTATCGTAAAAGCAGTTTACAAAAAAAAGAGAAAGTATCTTTTATTAATTCTAAATTTATAAATTTTATACTTATAAAAAAATCTATGGATGACAATATTGCTTTCACGCTTTGTACAAAAAATCCACTAGAAAATAAGCAATTGTGGTCTACAAAAGAATTTACGGATTTAAATTTATTAAACAATGAGGGATCATGGGAGAAGAATAAAAAGCTCAAACAAGTTTCGAGCCGACCTCACTATAAAAACTACGAAAAAGAAAATGTGTTTCTTGCTATTGTCAGTAATAAATCTAAAAGAGATTTAGAAACTTCCCTTGAACAAATGAAAGAGTTATGTAAATCATTAGGAAAACAAATAGTCGGATGGAAGTCTCAGTTAAGAAAAAATTTCGACACTAGAACTCTCATGGGCAAAGGTGTTTTAGATGAAATACTATTGGAATCAAAATATTACGATGCAACATCTATTATTTTTAATCAAGAACTTTCTCCAATTCAGTCTAAAGAAATATCAAAGTTAACTAACATCAAAATAACTGATAGAACGGAGTTAATATTACAAATATTTGAAAAGAATGCTAAGTCAAAAGAGGCTCATAACCAGATTGAACTTGCTAGGCTAAGATACGAATTACCAAGATTAACGGGTTTTGGAAAAAGCTTCTCTCAAATTGCTGGCGGTATTAGATCAAAAGGACCTGGTGAAAAGAAGAGCGAGCAAAGAAAAAGATACATAAGAAGAAGGATAAATATGCTAGAAAAACAAATTGATGAACTTAGTAGAAGAAGATTTCAAACAAGATCAAACAGAGAGAAAAACGAACTATTCTCTGCCACGTTAATTGGATATACATGTGCTGGAAAATCTACCTTGTTTAATAGGTTAACTAAATCACAAGTTACTGAAAGTACTAAACCTTTCTCTACTTTAAATCCAACTACAAGAAAGGCATACCTTTCAAACGACTTAGAAATTCTTTTGACAGATACGGTTGGGTTTATTAGTGATTTACCTAATGACCTGATATCGTCATTTAGAGCAACTTTAGAAGAAATTACCGAATCAAATATATTAGTCCATATAGTTGATGCATCAGATCCAGATTTAGAAGGAAAAGTACATTCTGTCGAGGAAACATTATTAAAAACTCACCTAATCGATCACCCGAGAATTATTGTCTTCAATAAGATAGATTTAATTACATCTCAAGAAAAAGGTGCTTTAGAAATAAAGTATGGGCAACCTATGGTCTCATCTTTAAAATCTGATGGGATTCTTGAGCTAAGGAAATTTATGGAGAATTTTATTAACTCTACATCAATGAATAAGAAAGTAGTAAATATTTAGAATCCAATATGTTGTTCATTCTCAAATTTTAATCTGCCACTCTTTATTACTTTCGTATCACCACCAGATCTATTAACTTCAAACAACAGGCTGTTTTCTTCATCTTCGGCTTTCCATCCTTGAACTGTAAGATCATCTGTAGGCCAAACTGGGCTGGAGAACCTTAAGCCTACTTCTTTTATTGTCCCTGGGAATCCTCCTAGGTGATTATCGGTAATTTGTTCAATGGCCATAGCCATGGTGCATAAACCATGAACAATAACTCCATCTAGTCCTGCCTTTTTTGCATATTCTGGATCAATATGAATTTTATTTCTGTCTCCTGATGCCTCGGCGTATTTGTAAGTCACACCATCAGGAACATGGAAATCTTGGCTAAAGATTATTTGTTTTGTTGAAGCTTCAGATGGTGCTTTTGGTTTAGGTTTAGGCTTAGGGTCTTTTTGCTGATTACTCTTTTCGAGTTTTGAATCTTCAGCCCTTATAAACAAAGACCATTCGGAAGTTCCCGTTTCTTTGGAATTGGAATCTAGATGTATTGATTTAAGAGTTAAAATATAATTTCTTCCTTTTTGTTGAATGTTCTCTATTATTGCATGAGTTGTTATTTCCTCATTTAATTTTAGCAGTCTATTGAATTTCATTTTTTGTTCACCATGAACAAGCATCAATATGTTTCTTTCTACATCTTCTTTTGAACCATGTAGTTCTTCTAGGCTCCATAATTCAGTAATATGTGAAATTTCCAACGCAACATTAAACATTGGAGGAGCAAATTTATTCCTTGAATAAAAACCCATAGGGTTATTTGAACCAATAGCATCAAGATAATTTTTTACAGAAACATCATCAATCTTTACAGATTGAGCCTTTGTTTTATACCCTATAACTTTTGTGTTTAAACCCATTATGTACCACCTTCATTAATCATAAAATAACTTATAAAGAGTTTAGTATATCATTAATTCTTTTCTTTTTATCTGGATCATCGGTGAGAGTTCTTCCCAGCACAAGGTAGTCCGCTCCTTTTTCTATCGCTTGCTTAGGAGTAATTATTCTCTTTTGATCATCATCTCTCAATTCCATTCTTACTCCTGGTACAAGAATTTTAACAGAATCACCAAAATTATTTTTTATTAAATCTATTTCCTCGCCAGAACAAACTACACCATCTATACCAGCTGATACTGAAGTTTCGACTAGTTTTAAAACATTGTCAGCAATGCTCCCATTGAAGCCAATGGAATTTAATTCTTTTTGATCAAAGCTTGTTAGAATTGTTACTCCAAAAATATCTGGCCTAACCTTTCCAAGCTGTTGTTCTAAATTATTTAATTCTTTCAATACGGATTTAATTAATCCTGGACCAGCTAGGCAATGCATTGTAAAAATCTTAGTATTTATATCAAATAAGAATTTCAGAGAATTTTCTATAGTATTAGGGATATCAAAAAACTTAAAGTCAAACATTACAGAAAGGTTCTTCGAACTTATAATATCAATAAGTTCCTTCGAATTAGGCAAAAAAGATACTGGGCCAACTTTAACGAAACTCAATGGAGGAACGACATCGTTAATAATTGAATCAATCTCTTTTAAATCAGATGTGTCTAAAGCTAGAATTAATTTATCTTTATTTTCCATTTATTTTCTCAGCTAATTTTTTGAAATCATCTTTTTTTATCTGCTCACTTGTAGCACTAGCTCTATCTTTTAACTCTATTGAGTCTTTTGCTAATGATTTTGGTCCAATAACAACCTGGTAAGGTATTCCGATTAGGTCTGCGTCTTTAAACTTAAAACCTGGATTCTCATCTCTATCGTCTAAAAATACATCAAACCCAAGCTCTAAAAGATAGTTATACAAGCTTTCACTTAACTCGAGTACTTCTGTATTCTTAAGGTCCGTAGGAATAATTCCAACCTCAAAAGGAGCGATAGAAGAAGGTAGCTTTATACCATTTTCATCATGATTCTGCTCTATTGCAGCTGCTAAAACCCGGCCAACACCTATTCCGTAACATCCCATAAAATAATTTTTTTCTTTTCCGTCTTTATCGACAAATTTAGCATCCATAGCATTACTATATTTTGTACCTAGTTTAAAAACATGTCCTACTTCAATTCCCCTTATAGAGTTCAGACTGCCTTTAGTGCAATTTGGACACTTGTCACCATCCTGTGCTTCTCTGAAATCTCCGAATTCTTTAATGTCAAAGTCTCTGGGAAAGTTTGAATTAATATAATGCTTATCAGGCTTGTTTGCTCCGATAACAAAATTAGACATAGATTGAATTGCGTTGTCAGAATAAATGTCAATATTTAAATCTACGGGTCCAGAAAAACCCTTTGGGGTATTAAGTTTTTTTATTTCGTCTGAAGTTGCTAAGTCTACAGTTTCTAAATTTCGTATCTTTTTATACTTAGGCAAGCTAAGTTCATGATCACCTCTTATTAAAACTGCTTCTAATCCGGAATCCGTTGAGAGGATCATGGTTTTTACTACATTTTTTTCATCAGTTTTTAAGAAATCGGCAACTTCAGTTACTGAAACCATTGCAGGTGTATCAACTATAGTTAAATCCAAAAGATCTTCTTTTTTTGATATTTTGGATGATTTAATGGAAGCTGATTCAACATTAGCAGCAAAGTCACAATCACTACATGATAGAATTAAATCCTCACCAGTCTCGGCTAGAACCATAAACTCATGAGAAGAGCTTCCTCCTATATTTCCTGAATCTGCCTGAACGGCTTTAAAAGTTAAGCCACATCTATCAAATATTTTGTTATATGCATCAAACATTTGTGAGTATGATTTCTCAGAAGATTTTTCATCAACATCAAAACTATATGCATCTTTCATAACAAATTCTCTTGCTCTCATTACTCCAAATCTTGGTCTAATCTCATCTCGGAATTTAGGTTGTATCTGATAAAGAGTTAGAGGTAAGTCTTTATAAGATTTAGCTTCTCTACTAACTAAGTCAGTAACAACTTCCTCATGCGTTGGTCCTAAACAAAAGTCTCTGTCCGCTCTATCCTTAAATCTTAATAATTCTTTGCCGTACACATCCCACCTTCCACTTTTAATCCATAGGTCAGAAGGTGTTACGAATGGCATCATAACCTCAATTGCATTAGCATTATTCATCTCTTCTCTTACAATATTTTCTACTTTCCTAAAAACTTTTAGTCCAGTAGGTAAAAAATTGTATATACCAGCTGCAACTTTTCTAATCATTCCAGCTCGAATCATTAATTTATGGCTTTGAGTCTCAGCATCTGCTGGTGCTTCTTTAAGAGTTGATAATAAAAAATTTGATAATCTCAATTTATATATTGAATCAATTTAAATTTTTGATCTCCTCAACTAATATATCTACCAATTCACTTTCTTCACATGATTTAAAAAGTTTACCGTTCTTATAAATTTGACCCTTTCCAAATCTGCCTCCAGCAATTCCAATATCTGCATCTGAGGCTTCTCCAGGTCCATTAACAACACATCCTAGTATTGCGACCTTTAATGATCTTTTTGGTTTAAGGTCAACTATTCTTTTTTCTGTTTCTTCGACCAATTTACGCAAATCTATTTCTAATCTTCCACAACCAGGACAAGAAATAAGTTCTATACCATTTTTAAAATGCCCCAATGATTTTAGTATATTGTTACCCAGAATAACTTCTTTGATAGGATCATCAGTTAAGGAAACCCTTATAGTATCCCCGATGCCTTCTGATAGCAAGCTACCTATTCCTATTGCCGACTTAACTGAACCAATTTCAAAGGTTCCTGCTTCTGTTACACCTAAATGTAATGGAATATCTGTCAAAGCAGCCAACTTTCTATAAGACTCCTGCATTATATGGACACTTGTTGATTTAACAGAGACTTTGACATCTTTAAAATTTAATTCATCCAGAATAGAAACATGTCTCATCGCACTTTCTACTAATGCATCGGATGTTGGAGATCCATGTTTTCTAAGTATGTCCTTTTCTAGTGATCCAGAATTAACACCAATCCTAATAGGTATCCCTTCTAGCTTCATAGCGCTAACAACTGTTTCAATATTTTTTCGTGCCCCGATATTGCCAGGATTAATCCGTAATCCTTTAACTCCCGATTTTATAGCCTCTAAGGCTAGTCTATAACTAAAATGTATATCTGCAATTACAGGAAGGTTCACATTTGCGACTATTGTCTTTAAAGCTTTTGCAGCATCTTCGTCAGGTACAGCGCATCTAATTATTTGGCATCCAGCTGCTTCAACTTCATTAATTTGATTTATTGTTGCATCACTATCTCTAGTATCAGTTTTGGTCATTGTTTGGACTGGTATTGGATGTCCAGAACCAATCATTACATCGCCAATTTGTATAGTCCTTGTTTCTCTTCTCATTTCTCTAATCTTATTTATAATAAAATATCTCTCAAACAATGTAAAAATGTATCGGTTATTTTTTTATGTATAATAAAGGGTATTATGAAAAAAATCATATTTAAGAAAAATATTAATGATGCCGCTCCTGAAGAAAGTTCGTCGAATGTGAAGATGAAATCTTTTAAGCGTGATAAGGCAGATCAGCAAGATTTTACATTTGACGAGCCAAAAGTCCTGGATGCACTCAAGAATGTTATGGATCCCGAGCTGCCAGTCAGTATTGTCGATTTAGGCCTTATATATCATGTCGATATAGCTGACAACAATATTAAAGTCCAAATGACCCTAACAACCCCGGGCTGTTCTATGGGAAGCATGATATCTTCTCAAGTAGAAAATACGCTCTATGCATTAGGGGCTAAGAGTGTAGTTGTTGAAGTTGTATGGGATCCTCCATGGAACCCCAACATGATGAGTGAAGAAGCTAAAACGAAGCTTGGCATGTAATATATGGAAAAAAAAGACAAAGTTGCACAGATACTTAAAGATGTAAATTACCCTGGGTTTTCTAGAGATATAATATCTTTTGGATTAGTTAAAGACGTCAGTGTCTCTGAAGATTCTGTAGTAATCTCATTAGAACTTCCAAAAGAGGATCAAAAACTTGCTCAAGAACTTACAAAAGATATTAATAACGCATTTTCAAGAGAAGGTTTGCCCTTCCCAGAATTAAATTTCTCGGTATATGAGCATAAACAAGAATCCCCGACAGAAAAATCATCATCAGAAGGTGAAAATCCTAAATTGCCTAACATTAAGAAATATATTGCGGTTGCTAGCGGCAAGGGTGGTGTTGGGAAATCTACTGTATCTGTAAATTTAGCGTTAGCTTTTTCCTCTCTTCTTAAGAATGTAGGATTAATGGATGCGGATATTTGGGGTCCTAGTATTCCTATAATGTGTGGGATTCAAAGTAAGCCAATGGCAACAAAGGAAGAAAAAATACTTCCAATTGAAAAATTCAATATAAAGATGATGTCTATAGGTTTTTTATTAGATGAAGAAGATACAGTTATTTGGAGAGGTCCAATGATTCATGGAGCAATAAAACAATTTATCGAAGATGTTGAATGGGAAGGAGTCGATAATTTAGTAATTGATTTACCACCCGGAACAGGAGATGCTCATTTATCGTTAATACAAACTGTTCCATTAAGTGGTGGAATAATAGTTACAACCCCTCAAGATGTAGCCTTAATTGATGTGAAAAGGGGAATACAAATGTTTCGAAAGTTGAATGTACCTGTCTTAGGAATTATAGAAAATATGAGTTACTTGCAAAATGGTGATGAAATAATCGATATTTTTGGGCGCGGCGGCGGTAAGGCTATAGCAGAAAAATTTGATGTGCCTTTTCTGGGTGAAATACCGATTGACCCTGAAATAAGAAAAGGTGGGGACAGTGGGAATCCAATAGTTTTCTCAAATCCAGACTCTTCTTCTTCTAAAGCATTTCAAGATATAGCGGTCAAGCTAGTAGAAAAAATTTAAATTCCTTTTAAAATAAAGCTATGAGTAAAGATGAAGCATTAATGGATTTTTCAAACATTATTCTTTCTTATGGGATGAATGCGACCATTCATCTTGGCCTAACCCCAGATCCATCTAGTGGACAGATCTCTAAAGATTTAAATAGAGCAAAAGATTTGATCGACATCTTAGAGGTATTAAAAACAAAAACAACAGGGAATCTAACAAAAGACGAGGAAAAGATTTTAGATGAGACTCTAGCTAACTTAAAACTTTTATACGTAAAAGCATTAGAAACTAAACAAGAGTAGTTAATCAATACCCTCAATAATATTCGAGGACGATACAAGCCTTAATGTGCAAGTCTTTAGAATGAGGCATTTACGTAGAGGTATTTCTTTGAAAAATAGTTCTTTGTTAAATTTGTTTTTCAAATCAAACCATAATTTTTCATCTTCAACTACATACAAGACTCCGTTCTTGAGTTCGCCTGAACTAAATATGAAATTTAAACGTTCTTTTTCTAGTTTCAATTTATCGATGTTTACTCTTGCAAAATAGCCGGCATTGATTTTTAATTCATTCTTAGCAGCAAAGTATGTTAGCCTGAAAACATTTTCATTTGTCGGAAGAGCTGCAGGATAGACTATATTAATTTCTTCGTAATTATCAGCAACCTTCTTCCAGAAAAGACTATAATTGGTCCTTTCTAAATCCAAATGTGTTTTACTGTAATTTGAACTTAAGAGAAATCTGTCCCTAATTGAATAAAAGTTTTCTTTTGTATCATACAAATGAAAAGTTATAGCAACAATCAATAAGATTATAGCGAATTTTCTTGGATAAAATTTAACTACCCCTATAAAGATTATGCAATAAATTAGATAGTAGTTTATCCAAAAGAATCTTCCTGATGCTCTAAAGCTTGATAGATATGAAGTAATTTCATCACTAATTTTAATGACATGTGTATCTTCTCCTATCCCAATATGATTGCTAATAGCCATCAAAGAAACAATTAACATCATAATAAATATTACTATTGTTTTTTTGCTATTTTCTTTAATTAAAAAAGTTAAATTTTTAATTTTTACCAGCGCAAATGGAAAAAGTATCAACAAGCCTAGTCCTAAATAATTAAAACCCTCATAGTCCGCATAAAAGTTTTCAATCGATCTTGAAGCTAAAATTGGTAAAACATTAGACCACTCAGAAAAAAGAATACCTGCAGGATTGATTAAAGAATTTAAATTCATTGAATAATAGCCAAAACCTCCACTAGGTCCAGCGGAGTCAGCGGAAAAATATCCAAAAATAAACATCATAACTAAAATTGAGCAAAAAATGTAAATTGCTTTAAGACTGTTTAAATTTAGTTTTAATTTGTTTTTTATAATTAAGTCGGTAGCAAACAGAATAAGACAAAACATGAGTAAATATCCGTGAACCAATAAGGCAAGAGTTAGATTAATAAGCCAAGCCTTGTAACAAAAGTTTTTTCTTAACAATAAGTATATAGAGAACAGCAAGAGC
>Ga0310344_10001859_pt1 | contig 15975 bp, 5 predicted proteins | sample HC15DNA20200_MG_FD_203801 | JGI IMG/M metagenome (GOLD analysis project Ga0310344, IMG submission 203801) | Marine microbial communities from station ALOHA, North Pacific Subtropical Gyre - HC15-DNA-20-200_MG | ecosystem: Environmental > Aquatic > Marine > Oceanic | place: Pacific Ocean: North... | reverse complement strand
CATTATCAGTAGAATCGTGCCAAAGAGGTTTATATATTACTTCATCAGTTGCGGCTCGTGGAAAATTTCCAACTGCGATATAATCAGCGTTAGCACCACTCCAATGAGTTACACTATTTGCAGCGCGCAGAGCTGTATTAGCATTTGTTAATAATCTTGTACCACTCCAACCTCGAGTAATACCAGATTCTTTTCTATAAAGATTAAAAGTAGTATTTGCTTCTCCAGACCCTACTAAAACTTCATCTTTATAAAATTCACGTGTAGACCAAGAACCAGTATCTGAATCACCTGGAGATGTTCCGATATGATAAGAACCTACCGTATTCGCGGCGCTAGTATAATAATGAATACATCTTTCAATTACAGAATCTTCAGTATCTAAAATAATTTTATCACCAGCATCAGCACTACCATCTGTGCTATCAATGAGAAGGGAACCAGATTCAGCTTCTAATGATATGAAAAAATCATCACTGACTTCCATATCATTTTGAGTCATTTCCTGAATAGTTGGATTAGTTCCATCTTTTAATTTAATAAACTCTTTTATGTCGGTTAAATCATCAACATAAGGGCTGTTAAGGATACCGTGATAATCATTATATGGATTAGATCCAGAACACCATTCTAAAGTTTTATTTGTTACACGTACAGTATTTGCTGTTGGATGGTCTCCTGTAGCAAAATTAGCTGTATTAGTAACAAATGTATGCATAGGACTTGGTGTCCCTTCAGTGCCACTGGACCACTCAACCATTGTTATAATTTGATCAATCCCGGAACTTTCAATAGCTCCACGAGTAGTGGATATTGTAAAGTTATTTTCTACACCATTTGATCCATGTGTTAATCCACTAGCAACTCCAGCTTGAACATAATAAGTAGTTCCAGCAGTAACTCCACCTGGTAAAGAAATAGCTCCACCACCATCTGTAAACACTATCGGATGATCTACAGGCAAGCTATGAGCATTACAAGAAAATACTACATTCCCTGTTGCAGAACCGGCCGAACTTTCTTGCGCTTGAACTTTTCCTGCTAATGATTCATCTACTCTAAATCTTTCACCTAATGTTCCGGCTGCAGTAAATCCTGGAGTAGCCGAAGAACCAGGTGCAATTCTAAGATTACCTCTCCAATGATCATTTTCTTGTAAACCGCGTTCTAAAATAATATTATCGCCGGCATCTGTTGTAACTGAAACATCCGAACTATCAATAACAATATTACCACTGTCATCTTCTAATGTAATATTTTGGTGAGGTGATGTTAAAGCACCCCATCTTTCGAAAATTGGAACGACCAACGAATCATCTACTTGATCTTCGGTCATTTCCCGAATGCCCCATCCTCTTACTTTTTCAAAAGTTATGCCAACACTAGTTTGACCGGAATACTTTGCTCCAGATGCATTTAAATAACTATAAAATTCAGCAGCTCCATCTTCTAATGTTAATTCTGCGGCTGCTCCGGTACCTGAAACTGATTGAACTTTTATCCACTGGCCCACTCCAAGCATTCCATGTTCTTGATGTCTAATAATAAGATAATCACCGGATACAAATACATCATCAAATACACCTGCACCGGGTTCTGATGTGATAGTTGTTATTTTACCAATGTTAGCAGAAGCACCACTTCCTGTTTCTGTTACAACAGCTTTGTATAACTTACCACTTTCTGTATCCGCAAGTTCTGTATTTGCGCCTAATGGATATATTCGACAAGGTCTAGCCATTATGCGGTCCTCTTCCAAAAGGTGTAAACTACATCATCTAATGAGGCCAGCACTGTTCTTCCTGTATATTGATTACTATAAATTCCTGAATATTGACCTGAATAAATTCCTACATACATTTGTGAATAATAACCTTCAAATCCGGATGAATAAAATCCTTCAAAACCTTGAGAATAAATTCCTAAAAATCCCATACTATATATACCTTCAAATTGATTGGAATAAAAACCTGCATATTGATTAGAATACTGTCCAGAATATGTACCTGAATAAATTCCAGAATAAACTCCGGAATATGTGTGCATATATTGACCACCTTCTGAACTTGTTTGTGGATTAGGTGTTTCACTTCCAGATCCATACGTTCGAGTAAATCCAGTTGTATAACCACCCATATAAGGGCCTTGATAACCTCCTGCATATCCACCAGAATAACCTTGTGAATAAAATCCTTCGTAACCACGTGAATAAAGGCCTACAAACTGTCCTGAATATATTCCAGTAAATTGTCCCGAATACATACCAGAAAACTGTCCTGAATACATACCCAAATATTGTCCTGAATATATTCCTTCATACATTTGTGAATATATTCCTTCATATCCTTGAGAATAAATTATATCAGCGGTATCTGTTAAATAATCTGTATATGCACCTGTTTGAACCCATGTGCCGGGAGTTGGAGCAGAAGCGCCGGTTACTAATTTATAATAACCAATATCTTCACCTACACCACTATTCATTAAATAATTTCTCCACTCTGCCGCTAATGTTTTAATATCTGCGTCAGTCATCTCCTGAACACCATCATTAGTAGTTCTATTATAAACAGGTCGCGCACCAGAGGTTGTATTAGGAGCAGTTTTTCGCCATAAGCTATAAGTAGTTGAACTATCAGTTCCAACTTGTCTATATGTTTCTGTTACAGAACTACCACATAATATCCATGTATCGGCATCGGGGGCAGCAGTACCAAAATAATAACCACCTACGGGATATAAATTAGTTTTCCAATTATTAGCAACTCTGAATAAAATTTTGGCTTGTAAATCAGCAGTAGACATTTGCTGAAGTTTATTTCCTGATGAAATATATTTTGTTGGATAAACTACATTAGTAAGAGAAGAAGTATTGAACTGTTCTTGATTTATAGACCAAGTGTCAGTAGTAAAATTTCCTGCAGAAATAGGATGATCACCTACATCATCGTTTCTAAATCTATTTTCAAAAGTTCCGATGTTGCCATCATTATTAGCAAATGCAGTGCAATTCCCTCTAACGGTGATTGTATTATTAGCTGCGAACTCCTGCAGAACAAGAGGTACTATCATGCTGTCTATTTCTGCATCGGTCATTACTTGGAGATCCGATCCAGAATTGTAAACTTTTAATGGTGATGCCATTTGTTTTCATCGTTTTATTAATTAGGGTCCGAGCCTTGTTCCGGATGAGTCATATATTCCAAACGCCACCCACGTACTCTCGCCGGCGGTATCTGTACTCTTTAAAATGTAATTTGCTGCAGCAGTTGAACCAGCAGTAGTTTTAAATGTACCGGCATGTGTAAATACACCGTCGTGAACAACATCGGCATCGATATCTAAATCTCCATCAAAATCTGATGTACTAGTTACTTGAAAAGCACCATTAACCTTTGCACCGTCTGATAACAACCATGCTGTAAGAGCACTTTCATATGTAAATGAATGTTTAGTTGTGGCAGGTATAACTAGTCCGCCTCCACTCGCTTGAGCATCTGTATGACATTTAGCCCAATCAAATGAACCAGAACCAGAATAACCTGTTAATGTAAATGTTGTAACTGTTGGAACTGTGGCAACTGTATATATTCCTTCATCTGTTAATCCGGAACTTCCTGCACGTGCTATAAAGACTTTATCTGAAACTGATAATCCATGATTTTCAGTAGCATTATTTCTTTGCGAAGTGATAGTACCCGAAGAAGCATCACTATCGCTATAAATGTTTCCAGCTAAACCAATTACAAATGTTTTATCTTCAGTAACTGAAACAGTTGTGTCATTATAAGTTCTAGTACCTTGAACAACTAAATTACCTGTTATAATAACGGTATTAGAATCAATAGTAGTATCTGGTGTATGTATATGAAACCAACTAGATGGTGCGACATTACACCATTCAGCCGAATCATAAACATAAGTATTTCCTCTTAAATTAACTCTATTTGCAAAATTCGTAGTGCCACCTACATTTGCTGTGCCGGAAACTTGAAGCATTGCGTCTCCGGTTGTAGAACCAGTTCCAATGGCAAGATTACCTGACGTACCTAGATTCATTCGTTCAGTAGATTGCGTTGTAGCGTTCCCTGTGAAAAATCTAATTATATCTTCATCACTGCCATTATCTGTAGTAATTTTTGTATCAGCATCTTGATCTTCCGGATTAGCTAAAGGATAAAATAATGTTCCTGTATTTCCTTCAAATCTACTTAAAGTTGAATTCCATCTAATCGAACCGGTTCCTCCAGCTCGTTCAGCTGATGTCCCTATTGGTATATGTAAAGAAGCTGATGAATTCGATCCGGTTATTCCGGCTACTTGTACTGTTCCCCATCTCCAGGTACTATTACCAAAATTTCTATCTCCATCGGTATAAGGAAGTACATCGGCATCTATTCTTGCTGCAATTGATAATGTATCGCTAGAAGTGTCACCAATATCTGTATTTCCTTTTAAACTTACATCTTCATCTACAGTTAAATTTGTATTAATTTGAACACTGCCACCTATAACAGCTGATTCCAAAATCCCAATACCGCCGTTTGAAGTGAGTGCGCCCGTGGTTGTTGACGTTGCATTTGAGGTATTAGAAACGTGTAACTCATCTTTACCACCGGCATCTTGGGTGTACATCAAAAGTTGATTAGTACGCGTTCTCCATAAATCAAACGTATCTGATAAAGCTACGTTAGCTGCCATTTCGTTCCTTTTCTAAAACTTTATATATTAATTTTTCAATTTTATCCACAGTTGATCTTAATTGTTGAAGTTGTTCATTATAAGCAGCCATCTGAGCTCGACTTTCATCATGAGCCTCTTGACGTTTTTGCGCCGCCATACGTTCCAATCTATGTCTATTTAGAGCATCTTTATCTGTGCTCAATAGAGCTTTAGAATGCATGTCTCTAATAAATCTTGGATCTTCTGTTTGTATCTTATTCATCTAATGCTATTGCTCGTAAATCTTTCACTCTAGGTACATCTAATGTACTAGACGAAAGTAAACATACTTTAATCGCGAAAGTTTTAAACTTTTTATAATTTGTTCCATTATCATCAACATAATCAATTGAATCGCCTGGTGATTTCCATATAAATTCTTTATAATCATCCTCATTCAATGAATGAACTGAAGTCGCAGTTTCCATATCTAATTGAATATAATCTCTATCATCAAACGCGGCGGGATCATCCGGGCTCAATACTTTTGCATATACATGTATTTTCGCAGTTTCTGGTTTATAAGCACTAATTATAACTTTTAAATCTTCTGCTTCGAAACCATCTTCGAGATTAACTTTTCTCGTTATATATTTAGCGTTGATTGGGCCACCTTGACTATCTAACTCACTACTTATAACTACATTTGCTAAATTTGTTCCTGTATGTCCTGCATCTGTTATAGTTACTATTGGAGATCCTGTATATCCAGTACCGCCGTCGGTTATAGTTGCGGCTGTTATTTCACCATTTACAATTGTTAAAGACATTGTAGCACCAGTTCCATTCCCTCCTGATATTGTCGCAACTGCTGTAGATGTATAATTAGAACCAGCATTAATTACATATACTTGTCCGTTTGCGATCGCAGCGTTATCTACATCATTTTCAGTAGCTATTAAATTAAACCTTGAAATATCAATCATCGGTGCAACAAATTTTGATGTCGAACGAATTGAAACATGAGTGCTAAATGCATTTGCTGTAGCAGTTTGCATCATCATACGCTCTGTAGGATAAACATTTTTATCTCGTTCACCTTGAATATAATCAGTTGTATTATAACTTCCTGCTGTATTTGAAGTTTTATATTTAAAAGTAACGGTTGAACTATCAAATTGTTGCAATGATGTATTAAGTTTATATACATCAGCAAATACATTAGATGTCGCAGCTGATTGACTTGTTGAATTAGACATTAAAATAATATTACCAGCATTTATTGTTGTAAAATGACATCTGTTAATTCTAAACATTAAAGATTCACCCGGAGATTTATTTGCATTACCCGCATTGGTGGGCAAGTATAAATCCTCTACATTCGGTTGTTTAGGTATTCTAAAAGTAGGACTGATAGCCGCTGTACTTAAAGGATTTAAACCTTGTACCGCTGTCCATAATTGATATTCACTACTATTAGAAATAATTACTAATGCATACTCATCTCCAGTTAAATAAACTGGAGCAGGAAATTCAAATGTTGTATAATGAGAAGTATTTGATGCTTCCGGTGCTGCAACAGTTGCATTAATTGATTCTGGTTTTAAAGATGTTTCAGCAAATGGTAAAATTGTTCCCGTACTAGGTAATCCATTAACCAATGGCCTAATTTGAAGAGTAACAGGAAGTTGAGGTGTAGAACTGTTAGCAGTTGCTATTTGCCTAAAAAATAAATCAACAGATTTAACATAAACACCTTCTACAAAATTACTTTTATTAACAATAAATGTTTGAGCCATTGGATCCATCCAACCTTGAGATGCTTCAACACGACTCGTAGCGCTAGTTATAACATTTGGATTAGTAACATCTTCTCTTCGTGAAATAGAAGGCCGTACTGAAACCGAAGTTGGTTCTCTACCGTCTAACATTCCTCTTACATGAAAGGTACATTCAGCAGCCATAGTTGAAGACGCAACATCATCTTTTGATTCGTCTGTAACTCTTAATAATCTTTCTCCAGTCTTGTGAGCACCAGTTGGTAAACTAAGAATACCTGCAAAAGTTCCGGATAAATTAGTAGCCATATAAGAAGCTTGGCCCTTTGTAGGAACAGTTCTATTAGAAATTACCCCTGAAATTCCACTGTTTGAAGCTAAAATAGTTGTTGAACCAGGACTGAATGATTGATCTATATCTGTATTATCACCATTCTGATCAACCGCCTTAATTACTTTAACAAAAGCTTGTGCGGTTCCACCAGCAGTGGTTTTCTCTGGCAAAATTACTTGAGCAACGTTTGCACCCTCAGTAATTGTTTCCCCTTGAACCATATGCAATGCCGTATTAACATTGTTAATTACAACAAAAGGCATTGGGTATACATTAGCCGTGACTTCCGTGCCATCAAAAAATATGTGTACATTTGTAGCTGGCTTCATACCTTTAGCAACAAAATAAATTCTTTCATCATCCGGGGCATTTTGAGATTTAAGTAAATGAGACTTCATCCAAAAAGTCATAGAAATATCTGCGACTTTATTACCTAAATTTCTTTTAATAGAATCTGGAATATTTTTTGAAGTAATACCTCTTCTAGTTTGACCTTGTGAAACTAGTTTTGCTTTTCTTACTCCACCGGAAGTTGCCCCAGCATCTTTTACACTTATTTCGGGTTCCGGATTAATTTGTTCTCCAGTCCAAATTTTTGTCCAATCATCCCATTGAGAACCGTGTCCGCCTTTTGTTGCCCCAAATTGCCAATTATCGTTAACACTTTCTAAATTAACTAATACTTCTGGTCTTATATTAGTATCATACCATACATCGGAATCTGGAAATGTTTTTATTCCGCCTGAAAATTGTGCTAGCGCATAAGGATTAATTGTTTTATAAGAACTAGCTAATGGTTGATTTACTAAATTAGCAGTTTCAAAGGGTAAAGTTACCAATTCTGGACCAGGTAAATGATAAGAAATATTATTACTAGATCCCTTATCTAGATAAAATGTATAACAATCTGTTTTAAATGGTGGTCTTAATTCATTTTTTTCTATATCTATAGCACATAGATAGTCCGAATTTATTACATCTCCTACGGAATGACCTTTAAATCCATCTACAAGAATACCATTTTTAAATCTGTCTCCAGCAGGATTGAAAAGAGAATCTTTTGTTGAGCCACCTGATATTGAAGTAGCCGCGGCTTCTTTTTCAAGCATTGATAATGCTGTATAATACTCAAGATTTTCAATTCGTTTTTCTAATTTACCAATATCCCTCATTGTATAACGTCTATTATCAATATACTTAGTTTTAATATCTGTAGTATTAAATGTATAAGGAGGAATAGTTAGAGTATATAAAGTTATAGAATCGTCGTCATCTGGAGGAGTAAGTGGTTCTCGAGACGGTGCGCCTTTAATAACCCTAAAAACTCTATCTTTAGATAAAACTAATTTATCTTTTCGACCCAAATAATATTGTGTATTAAATTGTAATGTATATTCTGGATCTGGGGTTCCACCGGCAGCTCCTAATTGGGATGAAGGAATTGCGCCATTATTAGATGTAAAATCATTTGTAGTATTAGAACCTTTAGCATTATTTGCAGAATATCGCGCTGGCCTAAAATCTATACTATCTCTTAATTGAATTTCTTCACCTGTTGTAGGACTAGTAAATGTTGGGATTTTTTCGAAATTAAGACCAAGTCTTTTAGTCCCATCTAATCCATAATGGTATCCGGTATTAGAACTTACATCGGCATATGATGCTACTGAAAAATAACCTGCCTGAGAATCTTGAATAGGTGGTTCAAGAGCAGGATTACTAAAATGATCAACAATTACCAATATTTGTCCCTTCGGTGCAGCTGAACCGGGTTTTAAAATAATAGATGCGTGATCATAAAAGTTATCTCTTTGTCCGGTATCTAAATCGTAATTCGATGTAATATCTACTGCTGTTGTTGATGTTCCGTCTCTAAGAGCTGTTAACATTGCTGTTGAGACGGCTTCTGACTTATCCCCAGAATCAATAACATATACCATATTAAATACATCAGAAATCATTAAGTTATCTTTTTTGCCGGCTTGCTTATTAGGTATAATAAAATGAACCTGACCTTTTGATATATCGGTATTAGATGATAAGTTCGTAGTATTACCAATCGTTAAAGTTTTTGATCTTGGAGAAGCATTCGCTGTTCTAATAGTCGAGAGAACTTCAACTTGATATGCACCATTTTTTGAATTTAAATTTAATGTAGTTTGAGATGCACTATCAATGGTTGCTGTTCTTCCGGTTGCGGAAGAAAATTCTAATATTTGGCCCGCGGTTAATTCTTCTCCTGTAACATTATCTATAGGAGGATTTGAAGGGTTATCAATTGTTTTAACAACTACCGTGTATAATTCTTTTGCCGTAGAGGCCGGCAAAGTTCCTGTTCCTATAAAAGAACCTGAAGCTGTTGATACAGTTGTTGTTCCTGCAACTGGTACTGAAACCGATTGAAACGTTTTATACATGTAAGTTATTCCATCCGGTATGGTAGCTAAAGGTGAAAATGGTAATTGAAAAATTAAAGAATTTTTACTTGTACCGGAAAGGAAAGCTGTTCCGTCAGGATCATTATTAAATCTTGATAGTTTATCTATATTAGCTTGTGTTGTTTTAACAACATGTGTAGAATTAGCTGCGGTTAATTGATCTACAGCTCCATGTTTAACAATCATGGATCCTAAATCTTGAAATTTAAAAGAAATAGAAAATGTTGAATTAGATTGAACTTTTTGAGATAGTGCAGTATTACATACAGCTTTATGTTGCGAACCAACCGCTATGTATTCAGCAATTGAAACAACATCACTAGTAGATGTTCCAGCAAGTGTAGTATTAACTGTTAATGTAGCGCCCTTGTAGGCCCCATTAGCATAAGAAGTTTTATCTGCCGGCATACCAACTGTTATAAGATCATCACCTTCTCCGGAGACTTCCCCTTCAATAGTTTTATTTAAACGTATATCATATATTCTACATGAATATACTGAATGAAAATGTGTAGTATTAGATGAAGATAGATCCGCCTGTTCCCAATCAAATGATCTTATTCTTGCGGTCCCCATTTTTGTTTGATCATATTTTGTTAAAGCATTTGTATCACTTACAGCTGCATTAACTTCCGCAGAAGGACAACAATGAAGATCTACAAGTTCATGTTTACTAATATCAAAAGTTCCTTGAACTTTATTAAGATATAAAGAATTTCCATAATCCGCGGCAACTATATAATCTGCAATGTTCGCAGTATCTCTCCCTTTTTCAACGTCAACGTATCGTGTAGCTATACTTTCATACTCATATCCTTTTACATAGGCCTTACCGGCTTCTAAACCAGCGGAAATCAACTCATTATTACCTGTTATATGATTCTTTAATTGAATCCCGAATGGTCGAACAGTATAACTTCCACTTTCATCAAATGTTCTTCGTGCTAATGTTTTTTCAATTTCCGCATATATTGGATATTTTGTTTCTGTTGTTTTAGTACCCAATTCAACTCTAGTTAATTCTATAAATTTTTCACCAGCATATTCTGAAATAGTAGAACTAGTAGTAGTAGCGGTACCGTCAGTACCTACTGTTTCTGTTCTTATATCTAAAGCGGTTAAAGTTAATGTTATACTAAATCTATCAGCACCAGGAGCGGCATAGTTAGCTGTTCCTTGAGCATTGTCTAAAATAGATGTATCATCATCTGTTTGAACAATTGCTTCGGTAGCGGTTACTCCAATTCTTTTGGTAGGAGTATTACTATATTTGTCTAATGAAATAGTTTGATCTTGAACAAGTACAAAAAAACCACTGATATAAAAACATCCTTCAGAAATACTTGCGATTGACGCGGTATTCTGAGCTTCAGCTATTCCAGATGAACCACTTAAACTAACCGTATTAGCCATAAATGGAACTGCTTCTAAAGAAGAAATTGTTTCGCCATCTATAAAGTTACCACCACCTAATTTTGAAAAAATTAATGTTGGTTGATCTGAAACTGTTCCGGGTTCGGCTTTAATGATTAGACCCTTAGCACCAGATGTGCCGCCAGTAATAGTTTTACCAGCAAAATTAGATACGGTAACATCTGCATTATCAAATGCCGCTTCTAATTTTAAGGAATTAACTTGATTGTTTAAGGTAACATCACCACCAAAAACTTTACTACCTTCTTTGAAGATATTATCACCAAACCTAGTTACCTGTTGTTGTAAGATCGTTTGTAATTGTGTTAACTCTCTTGCTTGAACAGCGAAACCAGGTCTGAATAAAATTCTATGAAAGTTTTTATCTTTATCATAGTCATCATAGTATGGTGCAATGTTAAAATTTGTTTTTACTCCAGACACTTATATCTCTTTCGTCAATAAAATTTTAGAAGTTAATAATTAATTTCACATCTTCAATTTGGTCACTAGCTCTTGAGATAGGTGATCTATTTTCAACATACAAGATATCTCCTGTATATGGTTTTAAATCTGGTCCTTCAATAACACTTGAGTTAGCTGTAGTTCCCGCGCCGTCTATTGTTAAAGCTTCATTGGCTTGGAAAGAACCAGGCGTACCATCCCAACCATTAGTTGAATTGGCTCCTTTTGTAACCTGTGATATTCTTAATTTACTTGTACCAGATGCCCAGTCAATAACTCTTCCCGTTGCTCCTGATTGTGCTCCGGTTACCAAATCATCTGCTACATAGGCCGCACCAGAAAATGATTGAACTGTAACTCTGAGAGCTTGGTCTCCTAATGTAATTGTTGCTGGTACATTAAGATCTGAACCGTCCGTAGTATTCGCGGCGTTTGGATGAGAAATTAATCCAATCTTTCTAAAATCATTTGCAACTGTAAATTCTCCAGACTCGTCATTTTCAAGTCTAACATTAACCATGATATTATATCCGCCTAATTCTTCAACGGCATCAAAACCATGGCCTCCTTTGGGTTCGATCGCGGCAACTACGGCAGCGTCATCTAAGTTCCAAGAAGTATTTGCTAAAACATTAACAATAGCATTTGTATAACCAGAACCTGCTGCAATTGTTACAACATCAGTTAAACCAGATGCATTAGTTCCATTAGATCTACAATTAGCACCTTGACCGTCTCCTAAAACTTGTAATCTAGGAGCGACTTGAAAATTATCTCCTTGTGCCGGCGCAGATGAAACTGCTGGTGCAAAAGTTATAACTTTGGTAGATGCTACGTAATCTGTAATAGTTCCACCTTGACCTTCAGCATTTCCTGAGGTAAAGAAAATATCAGAACCTACATAAACGTCATCTGTAGCCGCTGCTGTACTATGAATACGACAGGAAGTCGTAGTATGAGCATACGCGCCACCAAAGCCATTATCTAATGTGTTGGTTTCAAAAATTAAATATTCTAATCCACCAACAGTACCATTAGCTGTTTTCCTGTAGATATTAATAGCACCATCAACAGCTGCGTTCTCAACATCTCTTTGTAGAGTATTTTCTTGAGTGGCAGATGCCATTGTTATATTTGCATATCTAACTTGTTGTACTGGAATATAATTTGTTGTTACAAATTTTAAAGCTGATGCAGCAGAAATTGTATACATATATTTCCACTTATAACCATCAGAACCAGGCGTAACAATAGATGTTCCTTGTCCAGTTGGTTTTGCTACACTATTTCCAGCGCTATTATTGTTTGCCAAACACTTATAAACATTATAATCGTCTGTTAATACAAAAAAAGATTGACCTAACATTGCTGTTTCTGTATTATCAAAGGCAAAATAAGGCGTGTTATTAGCCCAATTATATCTAGGAATACAATGTGTTACATCGGTAGATGAGACCTTTTTGGCCGCAATCATGTCTTTCCAGTGATTATAATAAGTATTTGATACGTCATCGGTAGGTGTAGGAGGTGTTGTGTCAGAATCTGCCGCCGCGGCTCCTGCAACGTTAGCCCAGTTTTGGACACCACCGATGAAAAGATACATATTAGATTCTAAGTATGTATCGCCCGCGACCGTGTTTGCGAATGTCGTCATTCCGAAATCTTCGTCAAAAGACTCCCGGAATTGTCTTGCGTTAAACATTCTAAATTTATTTGTTACTAAAGCCGGCATTTCGATAACTCCAATTTATTTTTAATTAATTTTACTCTAAAACGATATGTTGAGCAACGGCATCTAATATTCCTTCTGGAAAATATTTATTACCGCGATTATGAATGTTAAAAGTCGTTGTAGTCAAATCGCCTACGATATATTTAGCGTCGTGACGACTATAAATATTCATCTTTGCATTCGGACTTTGACCTGTTCCTGTATTTATGATATCTTCATACAGTAAAAAGTCATTTTCAGCTGAAAACTTGCCTATAGCGGAAGTAGCGTTGCTCGTACCATCTTCTACTAATAAATCGTCCCCATCTTCCAATAATATTCCGTCAGACTCTTCTAATATTATATTTATATCATCAAATAAAACGGTAGAACCTTGTTCTAAATTATTAACTGGTGTAGGATTTGAAATCACTACACTATCAATTATATGGTCACCATATTGATCATTATTATCATAAGGTGCATGTGCTAGGAAATATTCATCAGGATTAGGAATAGTCCTAACTGTACCATATGTTGGATATGGATATGCTATGTTTGTAGTATCCCATTGAGGCGAATATGTTTGATGAACAGGAAGCTTTGCCGTCACTAAAAGCATATCACTAAATCTGCCCTTGGCTGAATGTACAGCTTCACCTATAATATTATCGGGATGATTACTATAAGTTCCAAATTCTTTTATCGTAGCATCTCTATAATCAACATAATACTTTGTTCCAACTGTTAATCCATCTGCAGGGAGCGCATTAAAAGATCCTGATGGGAAAGGATCCATTTGAAGAGAATGATTTATTGTAACAACTTCGCCCCAACTACCGGATGCTATATCTTCCTTTGCTAAACCTAATAAAGAATGAACTCCGTCTAATTGAGGTTTTGCTGTACCATCTGCTTCGCAAAAAACCTTTTGAATTTTTCCATTACTCATTAAACCAACTACTTCACCCTTATTAATTGCTTCATTAGCTTGATATTCAAACATTTTCCATCGAGGAAAGGTTAACTTTATAGAATCTTTAGATTCGGCGCGTCCTAATGTAACTCTGTCAACACTATCTGCTGCCGTTACAGTTGGAGGAGTAGTAGTAATAAAACTGGCCATAACATTCGCTGACGGATCTTGACTATTATTATAATTAGGATAATATGTGGCGCCCGGAATTAAATCATAAACTCTTTCTTCTAAAGAATCTGTATCACTAATTGTTACAGTAGCCCCTACATCAGCATCTTCATTAACCATTCCTAATAATGAATGTACATAATTAACACGTGGAAATAATACGTTTCCTACTTCATATACTCTTTCTATTTTACCATCGGGTCTTAATCCTACCGCTTGCCCAGCAAATACTTTTGCGCCTGCCACTACAAATGTTGCCGGGTTCTTTAATTTCTTTTCTCTCGGTCTGACATATGATTGTCCACGCACAGCTGATTGTGTACCAGTTCCAATTTTAGTAGTTTGTGGTGTTTCTATAATATTTGCAATTACCGGTTCTTCTACTTCAATAGTTGAACGAACTACAGTATAATCTTTTGTTTTAATTGGTCCACCCATATCTGAATGTACCCCGCAATAAGCATATAATACAGGTTCCGGTGTAGTTTCCCAGGCTAGCCATTGTTGACTAGTAAAATCTGGAACTTTAAGATCTACATATGCTCCGGGATTACCATCTGTTCCGCCACGTGTGACCGGAAATTCCATACTTGATGTATAAGATCCGTTATGTGAACCATCTAAAATACTAGCGAATTTTAATTCATGTGTTAAATTAGTATTATCTAATACCCAAAAACGATATGTAACTCCTTTTATAAGTTCTACTGTCCAATTACTATCATTAATATCTACTCCATTAAATTGATAGTCGCCGGCATCAACCGTTACGGTTATCTCTCTTAAATCATCATTTGGAAATTGAGTTATAGCCCTTGAAATTGATTTATCATATGAACCAGCAAAGAAAGTAGTTTGTAATTCATCAACTTCAGAATTTATATAAGTAGATACACCTGTTAGTAATGGTAAGTTACATAAAGAACCGGCATCAAATCCACGATTAAAAATTTCAAGTTCAGTTAAAACTGTAAGATAATAATTAGTTTTCCATAAATCCGCCAACAATTCAATTTCTTCGTGACCGTAAGTATAATAAGTAGAAATCGTCGGCATTACATGTGTTCCGTCTGGCGAACGATATTTACCTAATATACCTATCTCTGGCCAATATTCAATTCCACCTTTACGTACTGCATCTGGATCTCCGTCTCCGCCTAGGCCCCAATAATTGTCGGCAGGTCTTTGTGCCCCTGCATATGCACCCCATGCATTTGTTGAATGTTGTGGATCCCATCTAATCGCTTTATTATAAGAAGTTGTTGAATCTCCATCTTCTTTAGTCTCACCGGCTGCGCTGTGACCTGTACATTCATTTCCTTCATAGTGTCCTGGTATAATTAATTCTACAAAAACATTCGGATACCATGGTGCAATTTTCGAACTAGAATTAAGAAGAGCTTTATCGTGTTGTGCGAAATGATGAGGTATTTCTTGTCTTCCGGGCTCTGCCATATTATTTGAATTCCATGGCGCATTTGTATTAGGCCAAGGACCATCAAATTGTCCTGCCATGGTTCCTCGATGCCATTTTTCATAATCCCAACCGAGACCATTTATCCAATCTATTCGACCTGCATGAAATGCAAAATGTTTATCATCTGTTGTAGCACCGAAACCAAGAGATCGCGGATCCAAAAATTCAACATGGTAATTATGTATAATGCCTACATCAAAATTAATTTTACCATGAATACTAGTATAAGGACCATTGATAGTATCATTATAAATTATTGCATCATTTGATTGGTCCCCTCTTTGAGCTGCAGTAAGTGGACCATATGTAGTTTGCCATTCCGGTGTTCTATCAACGAACATTTCAAGTTTCTTAACAGTTTCTGTTCTAACATCTACGGATACATTCAATAGAAGCAGTATACCTATTTCTCCAAAAACATTCCAACCGGCGGGGTGGACAAAAGACCGCACCAAATCTCTAAATTCATTAATTTGAATATCCGATCTTAAAACGTACGAAAAATCTTGATAGTAGTAAGAATCTTGGATTCTGATAATATTACTAACCA
>Ga0310344_10001858_pt1 | contig 15976 bp, 17 predicted proteins | sample HC15DNA20200_MG_FD_203801 | JGI IMG/M metagenome (GOLD analysis project Ga0310344, IMG submission 203801) | Marine microbial communities from station ALOHA, North Pacific Subtropical Gyre - HC15-DNA-20-200_MG | ecosystem: Environmental > Aquatic > Marine > Oceanic | place: Pacific Ocean: North... | reverse complement strand
TTCGAGAAGAATATAATCATTAAAATTAAATGTAGATAATTCAATCAATTTAATTGTATCTTTAAAATGACTGTTTAAAGATTCATCTACAATACTCCTATTAACTATTGAAATAATATTCCTATTCAAACCTTGATAAAGACCTACAAAAGTAAGTCCAGCATCATCTGTCCATCCAGTTTTAAGACCTGTAAAATTATCATCTAAAAGTGTATTAGTTGAATAATATTTTAATGAGTTTCCTTCATCATTCTTGTGGTAAAAATATTCTTTTGAAGTTGAAACAATAATCTCAGGATATTTTAAACATTCTAAACTAAGAGCTAATAAATCTTCAACAGTTGTATAGTGACCTTTTTCGTCTAAACCGTGAACATTTGTAAAATTAGTACTCTTCATATTTAATTTATTTGCGCGTTCATTCATCAAAGTTATAAAATCTTTCTCAGTATCAGCCACAAGTAAAGCTGCTGCATGTGCTGCATCATTTGCTGAATAAACTAATAAGAAATCGAGTAGCTCTTCTATTTTCATTGTTTTATTATTCTTAAAATAAGCAATCTTACCTTCTATATTTGGATCATCTATTTGTAGATTCACTTTTTCATCAATTGAATACGCATCAAGTAACAGAATAGCAGTCATTAATTTTGTAATAGAAGCAGGTGCTATTTGTTCTTTTATATTTTTTTGGTACATTATATGATCATTATCGATATCATAAGTTAAATAATATTCAGTTGATACTGCTTCTGTTTCATAACTCTGAAAAATCGAAAAAGAAATAAATAGAAGACTTAGAAGTGCTTGCGAGAATATATTATACCTCCAATAATTTTCCCTAAATTATTAGCTATTTCTTCAGTTTCGTTCGAAGGTAGAGTATTACTTTTTATTAGATGATCCAAGTAATCCGATCCTCTTTCACTAATACCTGTAAGAACAGAAAGATTGTCAATGTTCAGTCCCTTTAATGTAAGATACCTCCAAGATTTGAAACGTTGTATGTCTGACTCCGAATAATTATCCTTCTTTATCTCTAATTCATTTATCAGTAACTGATCATATAATCTTGATGGTAAGGCAGAAATTTTCAATGCTTCTTCTATTGAATAATCTTTTCTGTTCAAGTCAGATTTTATACTTTTGTTAATTTTTAATAAGGATGGATTATTTTTTATAGCTTTTAAAGTTACATACTGTTTTTCTTGTAAATCTAAAATTCGTCTAATAATTTTTATGTCGTTTGAGGTTAACTCTCTTGTTCCTCCTTTAGTTCTAGGGATATTAATTAATCCTTCTTTTTCTAGAAACCGTATTTTAGATATAGAAATAGAAGGGTATTCATTTTTTAGTTCTTTTACTACATCTCCTATTTTCATTATTTATATCTTTACTAACAAAAGCAAAAACTTACCAACTTGAATTCTATCACCAGATTTAATATTAGCTTTTTCTATTAATTCACCATTAAGAAAAATCCCGTTAGTAGATTTATTATCTAGTAGTTCGATAACATCCCCTTCAACAATAATTGATCCATGATTTCTAGATACTGTAATGTCATCAAGAACTATCTCTTTATCTTTTGTGCGTCCTATATTGTGCACACCTTCATTTAATAACCATGAGTTAGAAGTGGGATATTGTTCAACTAATGTCAACATATATTTTACGTTATTGTAAATATTTATTTCGTCATCTAATGGTCTAGTTTCTTCATTCATTTACTTTGAGAATAGTATTTGTTTGAATAAATATTCAAGTGCTACGTAATAATATAAAAACAAGGAAATATAAGAGAATATAAGAGTTAAGGAATATACATTGTGATTTAAACTTAATACAAATAAGCAAATAGTAATAAAAAGTAGTACAGTTGTTACTTTACCTAATGTAGATACTTTAATAGTTTTATCTCTTTTAAGAACAAACAGAGAACCTAAAATAACAAAAAGATCTCTTATAATTATTCCCCAAAAAAATATATTTATGAACAAAGGCTTAAGCCAAAATATTAATAAAATAAATACAGTTCTATCAGCAAACGGATCTATAATTGTACCCAAATTTGTTACTGCATTATACTTTCTAGCAAGAAATCCATCTAGAGAATCGGACAGTCCAATTAAAGATATAATAATAATTAAGACATACGGGTTAAAAAAAGAATAATCAATATAAATAAATAAATATAATGTTGTTACAAGTCGACCAATAGAAATAACATTTGGTATCTGAAATTTTTTTACAAAGTTACTGGAGGTCATCCGAAAAGTCATTACTCGATATAAAATGATTTTTAGATACTTCAATCATTCCTGTTTTTTTTGATTTATTAATTATGTTATTAACTTCAGTGAAATCTAACTCGTATTTTATTCTTTTGTAATTGGGGTCAGGAATTGGAATCGAAGATATTAGTCTTTTTGTATATGGATGTATAGGATTGGATAATAGCTCTTCTGTATCTGCAATTTCTAAAATTTTACCATTATACATTACAGCAATTCGTTCACACATATACCTTGCCACAGCAAGATCATGTGTTATATATAAATAAGATACTCCCAAGTCTTTTGCTAAATTAAGCATAAGATCCATAATTGAAATTCTTATGGAAACATCAAGCATCGATGTTGGTTCATCACAGATAACAAATGAAGGCTTCATAATCAGTGCTCTAGCTATAGAAACCCTTTGTCTTTGTCCTCCAGATAATTCATGCGGATATCGTTCTAAATAATTCTCTGGGGGTGTAATGCCGACTGTTCTCAGCATTTCGAGAACTGCTTCTACCCTATCACTTTCAGTACCTAAATTATGTATGTTAAGAGGTTCGGAAACAATATTTTTAATATTCCATCTTGGATTGAGTGATTCATATGGATCTTGAAATATCATTTGCACCTGGCTTCTAAAACTCTGAATATCTTCATCTTTAATTTCATCAAGATCAATCATTGTGTTCGATTTGCTATCAAAAAATTTAATACTCCCTGATGTTTTTTCTTCTAATAGAGTCATTATTCTAGCTGTTGTAGTTTTGCCACATCCACTTTGACCCACTAAACCTAAGCTTTCACCTTTAGCTATTTCAAATGATATGTTGTCAACAGCTTTAACTTCATTTATTTTTCCTGTAAAAAAACCTGATTTAACATCAAAATATTTTACTAGATCGTTTACTTCTACGATTTTATTATTCATAATTTATCCACATTTCACACAGCATTGGTCTACCCAATGATTATCAGAAACTTCAATTAATTCCATATCTATATCTCCATTTTTACAATCGTTAGTTGGTTTTGGACATCTTGAAGCAAATGAGCATCCAGAGATAGGTTCGATCAAGCTTGGTGGTTCACCATCAAGTGAATATAATTTCTTTTTTTTACCAATTACAGATGGAGTAGATTCTAGCAAAAGTCTTGTATAAGAATGCAGTGGTTTTGAGAATATTTCCTTAGTAGGTCCCTTCTCTATTACCCTACCAGCATACATAACAGCCATGTAATCTGTCATTTCTGCTATGACTGATATGTCATGAGATATATATAGCACGCTTAAACCAAGTTGTTTTTGAATTTTTTTTAATTCATTTAAAATCTGATCTTGGATTACAACATCCAGCGCAGTTGTAGGTTCATCTGCAATAATAATGTCAGGATCACAACTTAGAGCTAGTGCGATTACGGCTCTTTGTTTCATTCCTCCAGATAATTCGTGAGGAAATCTTTCTAAAACATCAGGATCTAGGCCAACCAACTGAAACAAATTGACCATTTTTTCATAATTTTCTTTCTTTGTTTTTTCTGGAAAATGTTCTCTTAAAGCTTCTCTTATTTGTTCTCCAATTTTTATTACTGGATTCCATGCGTTCATAGCCCCTTGGAACACAATACTAATATTATTCCATCTAACTTTCCTTAATTGTTTTTCACTTAACGGTACAATATCGGAACCATTAATTAATATTTCTCCATCCTTGATTTGTCCATTATCAGCTTGTAGTTTAAGCAAAGACATTGCGACTGATGATTTTCCACATCCTGATTCACCTACTAAACCAAAGCTTTCTCCCTTTTTGATAGCGAATGATACATCCTGGACAGCCGAAACATTGCCCTCTAATGTCTCGTACTCCATTGTTAAGTTTTTGACTTCTAAAGTATTACTCAATTTACCTTCTCCTCAACCTAGGATTAAAGACATCATCTAATCCTCTTCCAACAAGGTAAAATCCTCCTGATAAAAATGTTACAGATAAACCAGCTGGTAATACTAACCACCAATATCTTAATCCTGAAAATATATATCCGTCTGTTTGAGCTAAATAAATCATCATGCCCCAACTCATATCAATATTTAACAAACCCAGATAAGACAATGTTGATTCAGCAAAAATAGCACCCGTTACTCCAAAAACCATAAACAATAAAGCAATAGGAGCTACATTAGGCAAAATGTGTGATGTCATTATTTTGAATTTAGTTCCACCGGTTACTCTTGCAGAGTCTACAAAAGGTTTAACTTTTACTTGTAATGCTTGTGATTTCACACTTATTACAAGTCCACCAAAACCTCCTAGAATTCCTAAAACTAAAGCTAAATGCCATACTTTAAATCTATAAAGAGCAGCCATAATTAATAACAAAGGGAGTTGAGGGAGCATTAGAATCAAGTCAGATTGTCTCATTAAATAAGCGTCAACACGCCCGCCCCAAAAAGCTGCAATGGTACCTAATAATGTAGCAATTCCTACTGACAGTGTTGCAGATATAAAACCAAGCATGAATGCAACTTGGCTTCCTTCCATGATTTGAGAAAAAACATCTCTTCCCAAAGAATCTGTTCCTAACCAATGGTCTTTAGATGGAGGTGCTGGTTGTAGAAAAGTCTCATAATAGTCCCCTACTTTAGCATTAGGTACAAAAGGCATGACCATTCTATCTGATATCTCACCAGGACCAGGACAGTCATCTGCTTCTTCATATTTTTCTGTAGGGTATTCATTATTCTTTGGACATTTAACAATAATTAATTCAACTTCAAGAGCATCGTAACCTACTACAGGGTCATAAACATTTTCTGGCCAATAGCCAGAAATAAAGAATAATGGTTGAACTAAAGCAAGTAGAGCAAAAAATACAATAATAAAAAGCCCTATTCTTCCCATAGTATTTTGTCTAAATAATATCCAATTCTTTTTAAAAGTAGGAGTAAATATTTTATTCTTTTTTTCAGTTTTTATATTCATATTTAACCTTGAGATTGAATCCTAATTCTTGGATCTAAATATGCGTACGATATGTCTGCAATTAAATGTGCAACGAGGGCCAGTATCCCGAGAAATGAAAAACAGGCCATAGCAACTGGTACATCTTCTCTTACTAATGAATCTAACAATAAAACACCCATACCTGGCCATGAAAATATGTTTTCAGTAATGACAGCTCCATCAACTATTGTTATGATCGTAAAAATAAATGAAGTTGCAACAGGTAATAAAGCTGTCCTAGATGCGTGCCTGTCGCGTATTCTTTTTTGACTTAATCCCTTTGCCCTTGCTGTCATTATATAATCTTCTTTGAGCACTTCCATCATTGTTGTTCGCATCAAAAGTGCCGTTCCTGCAAATGCTACAAAGGTGACAACCATAACAGGTAATATCATATGGTAAGCTATATCCCATGCATATGTTCGTTTTAAACCAGGTACACCATTGTCCCAAAATATATATGATGCAATTAATAAAACAAAAAAAGAAGCCAACCTAACATTTCTTCTTTGAGATATTGACTCTATATTCTTTGTAACCATAAATATTATTAACAAACTTAATGACGCAACAATAGTGTATTTTATCATTGTGTAAAATACTTCATCAGCAGAAAAAGGAGCGTCGTACCACTTTTCAGGATACAAGAATTTACCAATTGGTAACCATTTCATTTTATATCCAAAAAACCAAAGCATCATTAAAGCGAACCAAGGATAAAAAACAGTATATGAAAAGACAGAAGTCATCGTTATCCATGTTTCTGTTCGAGTTCCACGCTTCCAAGCTAAAATTTTACCCACTATGAAACCTGTATAAAAAGCAACTATATTAACAACTGCAAATAACATCAAAGTTCTAGGTAGGTACTCAGATATTAACTCAATAGGTGTCTTAGGAAAATGAGTATAGCTATAGCCGAAATCTCCTCTAAAAAAGTTTTTAATATAAAGAAACAATCTTTCATGTACTGGCTTGTCTAATCCAAAAGTAGCTATTATTCTTTGGTATTCTTCAGGAGGTAAATCTCTATTCAATAATATATTCGTGAACGCATTTCCAGGAGTTGCATTGAATAAAATAAAAGAAAGAACTAAAAAAAGGCCAAAAACTGGGATAAATTGAAGTAATCTTTTAATAATATAATTATTCACGGTCCATTTTACCTTTTTTTCATATAAAAGTAATTAACGGGCGTTTATATAACGCCCGTTAAAAACAATCTTAACTGAAATTAATCAGAAAGTTTTACTGAACTTGCTAATCCACCTAAGTTAGATAGACCGCTTAATACGTCAGTAAATGGATATTCTGCTCCAGCATAAGCTTCAAGTATTGGTGTTGTAAATAGAACTAAATATGGCATTTCTTCATAAAGAATAGCTTCCATTTGGTTCATAATACCTACAGCATCAGATACTGTTTTAGCTTGTCCGAACTGATCAGCTAATGCATCATATTCTGCATTGTTGAAACCAGGTGTATTATACCCGCCTTCACATGTGTCATACTTTGATGCAAAGAAATCTACAGGGTGATCTGGGTAAGCTGAAAGCCCCCATCCCAACATATAGAAGTACCAATCGTTACAGTTTTCTGGTGTGAATACTTTATCAACAATAACACTAAAGTTTGTAGGCTGTGCTACTGCGTCAAACCCAAGTTGTTGCATCCAATCTGCTATATATAGCGAGAATGTTGCTCTCAATGGGTCATATCCAGCACCTGGAGCGTACAGTAACATGTTCTCTGGTGCAACTTCTCCATTTGGACCTTTAAGGTTCGTAGGAGGTGTTGCTCTGTCGTCCGCAGACTGTGGACCTAGTCCCCAATCTGTTGCCGTCCAACCACCATCTTGCAACACTGCTACTGCTTTATCAAACCTAGCGGCTGAATCCATACCTTCACATTCTGCTTGGATACCCTGTACTGGTGCAACCCATGCAGTCAATGCTGCTGGCATTTGACCATCCATTCTAACAGCAACGCCTTGTAGTACATTGTTGATAACGAAATCCTTATCAACCATACAAGAAACTGCTTGTCTGAAATGTTTGTTGCTACCAGGGAACACCCTAGTGTTGAATGCTAAGTATCTATAGCCATTGCTAAAGTTCGATACTAATTCTATATCAGAGTTTCTAGCTAGCTCATTATATAGGTTTCTCTTTAATCCAAGTGGGTTAAGAACAAAGTTAACTTCTCCATTTTGAAAAGCAAGATACGCTGCATCTTGATCTCCATATAAAGTAAACTCAACTCTTCCTACATATGGACCACTGCTATATGTAAAGCTATCTCCAGACGTATCACCGAAACTTTCATCTACTGCTGGTGCAACTCCATTGTCATTGACATAAGAAGTTCCTCCGTCATAAATTGTTGTTTCGCCACCAAAATGCATGGTGTCAGGATCATATGACCATGTTACGAAAGCTCCTGCTTCTACTGATTCGTAAACGAATGCAGATGCAACAGGTGCTTCAAGTGCAGGAGCATCTATAAGTGCTTCCCTACTTGTCGCATATTGTGCCCAGTATGATTCTGGTAAAAATGCTGCTTGAGAAACTCCAAATTGCCAATCTGACAATCCTGGATCGTAGTTAAATGTAATTGCTACTTCATAATCACTATTAGCAACAATACCAACTACTCCTTGACCAACTGTTCCGTCTTCATCAACTGTAGGTATCTTATAAGCAGAAACCCAGCTTGATTGAAGAGCTAAATCTTTAACAGTATTGTATGTGAAAACCATGTCGTTAGCCGTAATTGGCGAACCATCACTCCATGTAAACCCTTCTTTCATTGGAACGACAAAGGTAAATGTACCGTCACCGTTATCAGTGTTAGATTCAACTAAATCTGCAGCCATTCCAGCTACAAGTGCATAGTTAGGGTATGACACGGAGAATAATGATGTTGCCTGACCTGACATTGCGTATGAAGTCCATACGTCATTCTCACCGTCAAGGAAATCCCAGTAATTCTGTGTTTGAGGCTCTGAAAATATAGCCATCTTATATGTGCCTTCAGGTCCGCTTGGTGCTGCTGGCTCTGGAGCCGCTGCTGTAGTTGCAGGTGCAGCAGTTGTTTCAGGAGCCGCTTCTTCGACTACTTCATCTGCTGTACTTCCGCCGCCACATGCGACAACAACCAATGCAAAAACTGAAAGCAACAATACTAGACGCCATGTCTTTGAGCCTTTAAAATTACTCAATATTATTCCTCCATTTTTGTATACAAAAAGTCCACATAAATTTTTAATGTGGACTTTCGTAATAGTAATTTGATTATAAATTAATACAATATGAATTATAATTATTCTAAAAAAGCCTATATTTCTGTTGCTTTTACTTAAGGTTTACGTGGCAAGATGACAATCCTTGCTTCTCTAAATATTGTTGATGATATTCTTCTGCAAGATAATATTCTCCAATTGGCTCCAATTGTGTCGCTATGTCTAATTTATATTTTTTTTGTTCGTTTGCGATACTTTGCGATGCATTATCTCTTTGTTCTAATGAAGTATAAAGAATAAGAGTTCTGTACTGGGACCCAATATCTGGACCTTGTCTGTTTAGTTGTGTTGGATCATGAGCATCCCAAAAAACTTCTAGCAAATCATCATAAGATACAACTGATTCATTATATTCTATTTCTACAACTTCAGCATGCCCAGTTGTATCTGTACAAACTAAATCATAATCAGGATCAGGAACAGAACCACCAGAATAACCTACACTTGTTGATAAGACACCATCTAACATTCTAAATTTAGCTTCAACACCCCAGAAACATCCAGCTCCAAAATATGCTTTCATGGTTACATTATAGATAAAATGTATCTATAGATTAATTGAATATAGAAACAATAAATTGAAGTATACGAATTGAAAGATAGAACCCAAATAAAAATAGTCCAAATCTAAAACCAAAAGAATAATTCAAAACTTAATCCTTATAGATGTTGGTCCAAATGAAAATTCTTCTCTAATTCTATTAGAAAGAAATCTCTTATAATTTTCAGGTATTCTTCCTGATAAACTAAATGAAATTGAAGGTGGATAGGTACTGTACTGGTTAACGTATTTTATCTTAGCTCTTTTCCCTCTGTAAGGATGAGGTGGGGTTGATGTCCATAGATATCTAATAAATTTATTTAGTTCACTTGTGTTGACTCTCTTATGCATTGCTTCATTTACTTCCAATATAGATCTTCTGAGCAAATCTATTCCCCTTCCGTTAAGTGACGATGTTCTAATTATTTTTACCCATGTATTTGAATGTAATTCGTGTTTAATATTTTTTTCTACTTCTTCTTTTTTTTCAGATTCAAGTAAATCCCATTTATTCAATACAACTATCGGAGTCACATAATTGTTTATACTTTCAGATATAAGCTTTAAGTCTTCAACCCTTACACCATCACTTGCATCCAACACAAGCAATGTGACTGAAGAAATCATAATTTGATTAAGAGTCTTTCTTGAGGCAATTCTTTCAAGATTACTTTTTTGTTTTTTCCGTGGAACCCCTGCAGTATCAGATATTTGAAAAGTTGTACCTTCTATTGTTATTTCATCATTAACAATATCTATAGTTGTACCAGGAACTTCACTTACGCCTGATCTTTCATATTTTAGTAAAGCGTTAAATAAAGAAGACTTACCCACATTGGGCCTTCCAATAATTGAGAGATTATTCATTTCATTACTTTTAGAATCGCTATAACTTTTATTTTCATTTAAATAATTTGAGATATTCTCTGATAACAAGGGGATACCTGTCTTATGTATAGACGATATAAGAAACTCTTTATCAAATTGATACTTGTAAAGATCTTCATCAATTGTATAAGATTCGCTGTCGTCAACTTTATTAACTAATAACCATATCTTGTTATCGTATTTTCTAATTTTTTTTACTAACTTATCAAAATCTAAATAATTAGGATTTTTTGAATCAACGACTAATAATATAAGTGAAGCTTCTTTAAGCTTGGGTTCTATATTTTTTTGAAATATACTTAAATAATCTGTTGGTGAATCTATATAGCCAGGCAAGTCTATAAATTTTGCGTTAGTACCGTCTATATTTATATCAACACTTACAAAATCACGTGTAGTGTTTGGCTCTTCATGAGTAATTGATATTTTTTTACCTGCTAAAGCATTAATAAGAGTTGATTTGCCTGAATTAGGTAAACCCAATATTGAAATATCCATAGTAAATCTATACATTATTTTAACAAGACTAATCTTGTATAAATGATTGAAAAATTGATTGTCGTCAATCCTAGAGGGTTCTGTGCTGGGGTAGAAATGGCAATAAAAGCATTGTCATGGATGATAAAATTATTTCCTAACCCTATTTATTGTTACCATGAAATCGTACATAATGACTGGATTGTTGAAGTATTTAAAAAAAGTGGAGTGATTTTTGTAGACTCGCCAGACGAAATACCTGATAACTCCATAGCCATGTTATCAGCACATGGAACAAGTCCTGATGTCCAAAGTATATTTTATAATAAGTCTTCTATATTAATAGATTCAGTATGCCCATTAGTTACAAAAGTACATCATGAAGCTAAAATTTTTGCAGATAAAAATACTAGCATAATTTATGTTGGTCATAAAGATCATGACGAATCTTCTGGTGCACTTGGAGTTGCTCCAGAAAATATGACTTTAATAGAGAAGCCTACTGATTTAGAATCATTTCATCCTATTAACAAAAGAAATGTAGCACTACTAGCACAAACAACCTTGGCTATGTCTGAATGGAATGATGTGTTATTAAAAGCAAAAGAAAAATATCCAGAATTAGTAACACCTAGAAAAAGTGATCTATGTTATGCAACTACAAATAGACAAAAAGCCGTACTACAAGTACTAGATAAAGTTGATAGTGTTATTGTTGTTGGGTCTTCAAGTTCATCGAATACAAATGCTCTTGTTAGAACAGTACAGTCAAAAAAAAAGCATGCTTATAGAGTTAATAACATAATTGATCTAAATAAGATAAACGAGATTGGGAAAGCAGTCGCCATAACAGCTGGAGCATCTGCACCAGACCATATAGTTCAAGAAATTATTGAAAATTTAAATCCAAATGAAGTTGAATTATTTACGTTAAATGAAGAAGAAGAATACTTCCCTCTACCAAGAGAATTAAGAAGCATCTACAATAAGACAAATATGGTTTTAGATGCTTTTTTTCCATTGTCCAAAAATACCTTACCAAAGAATAGCATCTCAAATGATAAATTAAGTTCAGCTACTCAAGCGCTTGAAGAACTATAGACTCTTATATTCTATGATTATCTGATTTACAATATCTTCAACTGAAATATTTTCATTATCAATAATAAATGCTCCATCCGGAATAATTAATGGAGAATGAAGTCTATTTTTATCTTGTTCATCTCGATTAGCTAAGGAATCATGCCCCTCTATATTCATAGATTGCTCTACTCTTCTTTTGGCTCTTAATTCAAGTGGTGAATCTAAATATATTTTAATTAAAGCATCTTTAAAGACTACGCTTCCAATATCTCTCCCTTCAACTACAGTTAAATCTTTATCTTTAACATATTCACGAACTCTATTTGTGACAATATCCCGAATGTCAACTCTTTGAGATAATTTAGAAGTGTAATCTGTTATTTCCTTAGTGTATAAGTCTTTTATGAGCACCATTTTCTCATTCACTTGGATATTTTGGTTATCAATACTCTTAATATTTAAATTATCAAAAATATATGATAACTCTTTACCTTCATTTATGTAAAGATAAGACAAGGATCGATACAACGCTCCTGTAGATATATATTCAGAGTTTAATTTACTAGCTAAAAGTTTAGCAATAGTAGTTTTTCCACTACCAGAAGGACCGTCAATACTTATAATTTTACTCATTAAGCTCCAACTTTTATTTTTTGCAATTCACCTGGTCGCATATCTTCTAGTTCAAAATTTCCAATAGACACTCTCTTGAGTGAAGATATTTCAATATTATTATATTTAAATATGTTTCTAATTTCTCTGTTCTTACCTGTGCTTAGAGTAGCTTCATAAGTTCTATCTTTTATTTTTTGTATTTTAGATAAAGCATACGTTTTATCACTTATACTAATGTTTTTCTTAAAATTATTTAAGTTAATATTCTCCTTAGTAGTAACATGATAAATCTTCTTTATTTCATTCCTGGGATGCATCATTGTTTCTAACCAATCTCCATTATTACTTAATATCAATAACCCTTCTGAATCTTTATCTAACCTACCTCCATATTTTAATGAACGATCTTTAACAATAGAATATATAGTTTTTGATTCTCCTTGCCTTTTTGTTGAACATATGTAACCAGGAGGTTTATAGAATTTAAAATATTTATAGTCACTACTGAATATGAGTTTTTTATCAATATACATTACTTGGTCAATATTTTCCTCTACAGTATCACCTATCTTTGCGATCATATCATTAACTCTAATTAAGTTATTTCTAATTAATTCATCTGCTTTTCTTCTAGAAGTAGGAAGGGTAATTGCTATAAATTTATTTAATCTCATTATTCTTCTTCGTTAGTAAACAAAGAACCAATTCTTGGAAGTTCATCTATTGATCCTATATCCATTTTCTCATTAAATAGTTCTGTAGTTACGTACAATACTGGACTCCCAGGAACCTCAAGTTCACCTGATTTTGCTATTAAACCTCTCGAATTCAAAGTTTTTATTGAAGAATCAGAATCAACGCCTCTTATATCAGATATTTTTGATTTAGTTACAGGTTGCTCGTAAGCAATTATGGCCAATGTTTCCATAGCAGGCGCAGATAGTCCTCTTAAAATAGTTTCAGGAATTATAGACGATAGTCTGGCCTCAATATCAGGTATCGTTTTAAGATCCAAAGTTGAAGAAGTTTTAGATATATAAAATCCAATATGGTTTTCTTTAAATGTGTTATTTAAAGAGTTGATAATACTATCTAGGTCTTCATCATTAATATCAAACTTGTCAGTAAAGTATTGCTTTTTTTCAGGACCATCACTTAATAACAAAGTTGATGTTATTAATTGTTTAATTAATTGTTCATTCATTTTTTTCTATCATAATATCTTCGTCAATGTTTTGTTGACGTGCTGTAATGATCCCCCATTTAATAGTTTCAAGCAAAGCTAAAAAATAAGCTATTATATCTTGTTCATTATTCAAATTTGCAATAGAATCTTCAAATGTTGATACTAAACTATTATTAATTTTATCAACAAAAGCATCAATTGATTTTTGTAAATCTGGTAGATCTTTATCTATATGTTCATACCCTTTAATAGTTTTATATCTATTAAATACTTCTTCTGCTACTTCAATGAATTCTTGTCTATCAACTTTAATATCATATTTTTTAGGTGCTAGTACTTCGTTAACTTGATAATATTTAAATGCAGGGACAGATTTTTCTACTTCTTTTATTTTAGAGGCAAATGCTAGCCCTACTTCTGAAAAGGCTTTAAATTGCAAAAGTCTCGCAAAAGCTAAGTCACGATCTTTCAACAATTCAATTTCTTCATACCATTCAATATTTTCTTCTTGATAATTTAATTTTCTAGCTTTCAACTCGTACAATGAAGCTCCAAAGTATATAAACTCAATTAAATCCTCAGTTTTATAATTTTCATTTTCTTTGATTAAAGAAAAGATTTCTGTCAATGAAAAATTTAACTCAGTTTCATTCAGATCAGAGTGTTCTATTAATAATTTTTTTATTTCTTCTATTATTATGTCTAAATTATTTTGGTTAATAGTCTGCCCTCTCTAGATGCTCATGTTTTTTAAGTATCAAATTCTGATAATAGTAATCATGCAGTTCTATATTTTCTGGTTCAATTTTTTTTATTAATTCATAACCAATAGGTTCATGGTTAATGTAGTCGTAAACATGAGCATTGTTAAGTAAGCCTAGATCGGAAAAAATCCGAGATAACCATCCAATATTACCTTTGACTTTACCAATGTCGTGAAGCAAAGCTAATTGTTTAGTATTTAGTTCATCTGTTAATAGTTCAACTCTGTTTAATACATCTATTGAATGAGACCGATCTTCTTTTTTAAGTTGCCAGAATAATTGTAAAGATGATTCATTTAGAATTTTAGATATTTTTATTTGATCAGAGATAGAAAGATCTTTATAAATAAGGAATTTGATAGCTCTTCTAATTTTATGTGTATCAAGAATTTTCATGATCGTGGATGAGCCTCTTTAAAGACTTCGTGTAGATGTTGTTGTGATATTTTTGTATAAATTTGAGTTGTTGAAATAGAAGAATGTCCTAGGAACTGCTGTACGAATCTTATACCACAACCTCCTTCTAACATATGGGTTGCAGAGGAATGACGTAATGTGTGAGGATGGACATTCGTCTCAATTGAAGTTGAAAGTAAAGACTTTTTTATGATTCGGCCAATTGCTGTTCTTTCTATCTTTTTGTTAGATTTAGATAAAATTAAGTAAGAACTTTTTATATTATGCTCTCCTCGAATGTTTAAGTATTTCTCTATCTTGGTTTCTAAGTGAGTACCAAGTGGAACAATCCTAGCTTTCCTACCTTTGCCTAGTAACTTAATTGTCTTTTCATGAAAATCAATATCAGATATTTTAAGATCGCATAGTTCAGAGACTCTACACCCAGTTGAATACAATGCTTCTATAACAAGACTATTTCTTATCCCCATTAATGTATCTCTATCAAAAGAAGCCATCATGTGCATAATCTCATTAGTTGATAAGACGTCAGGTAAAGTACTTTCTTTCTTTATAGTAAATTTATATTTATCTATATCGTATTTGGCATTTTTTTCCTGGATAAGCCATTTTAGAAATGAAATAATAGATGATTGATATCTAATTCTTGTTGTTGCTGCTATTCCAATATTTTTTAATTCCTTGTTGTAATCTAAAAAATTTGTTTCAGATATTTTATTTTTTTCTATATAACTTATAAATTTTGATATATCAGCTATGTAGGCCTCTACTGTATTTTTTGTTAAACCAATTTCTAGCTGTAGATAATTTTTATATTCATTTATATTTTTTTTATAGGAACTCAATCATTCACTTCGCTATTTACTTTAGAACTGCTATATGCATCATCCACTACGAACTTTTTTGCAGCTGCAATGAAATGATTAAAAAGAGGAGATGGTTTTCCTGGTCTTGATTTAAACTCAGGATGGAACTGTGACCCCATAAAGAATGGGTGATCATCCAATTCAATTATTTCTATTAGTTCATTATCAGGAGATAGTCCACTAAACACCATCCCTGATTTACTCAATTGTTCTCTATACTTATTATTTACTTCATACCTATGCCTATGTCGTTCGTAAATAATTTCATCTTTATATATTGACTTAGCAACTGTATTGTCTACTAATTTTGTAGGATACGTACCTAATCGCATAGTTGCTCCTAAATCATCACTTCCTAAATTTTGATTAGGTAACAAGTCAATTATAGGATTACTACAATTAGGTGAAAATTCAGTTGAGTCAGCATCCTCAATGTTACATACATTTCTTGCAAATTCAATAACTGCGCATTGTAGTCCTAAACAAAGACCTAAGAATGGTATCTTATTTTCTCTTAAGTATCCAATTCCTCTAACCTTACCTTCAATACCTCT
>Ga0310344_10001856_pt1 | contig 15977 bp, 13 predicted proteins | sample HC15DNA20200_MG_FD_203801 | JGI IMG/M metagenome (GOLD analysis project Ga0310344, IMG submission 203801) | Marine microbial communities from station ALOHA, North Pacific Subtropical Gyre - HC15-DNA-20-200_MG | ecosystem: Environmental > Aquatic > Marine > Oceanic | place: Pacific Ocean: North... | reverse complement strand
CAGGGCTTCGTCTGAAATGTCATAGCCAGTTACGGAGTGTCCCCCCCGCACTACATTTCTTGCCATGGCTAGCCCCATTACACCGAGGCCGACAAATCCAACTTTACTGTTATCCATTGAGAGCTCCCTGCTGTGGTTGAATATAGATGCGCAAATCAAATTCTATAATAAGAATAGTGTTTTTATGATGGACTACATAGGCTAGCGAGACGGGTGTTTTTCCAGTTTTTCAAGGAACTTGGCTAGTTCTTTTTCTTTCATGCGAACCTGCTCTTTTTCTGAAGGGTATGTACCGTCTTTTACGGATTTGTTATAAGCCGTTAGTGCTTTGCGACGCTCTGATCTTATCTCTTCTTGAAGCTTGAGGATATTGCCGAAGGCGCGTCCATGTCGGGGCCTTGTCGATGTTGAACCAACAATATCGCTTTGAAACAAGTGAATTATGTCTGAACCATTCCCTGATCCTAGGGAACTTGTAAGTAATACAGTACGTTTGGATATTTCACTCATAACCTCCGATACGATTAGTTCAGCTTCCACGGAAAATGCTCCTGCATTTTCCATGGTGCGAAAATCGTTTAGTAACTGCATGGCTTCTTCAGCATTTTTCCCTATGGCACGTAATCCGCCTCGCCAAGTTGACTTGCGTGGAACAAGCCCTAGGTGGCACATCACTGGAATTTCCTCTCGAGCCAACAGCTCAACTATGTGTGGAGGGCGCGCCGTGTAAACAGAATCTGCTCCATCTTTCATTGCGTTAAAGGCAGCTCGTAGAACATCGGTTTCCGCGGGGTAGTCGGGCAAAGCAAGCGCTGCTGTCAAAAACATGTTTGGTGCGCCTTCTCGGACAGCTGCAACGTTCGGTGGATCACCCATTATTAAGTCTATTCCGGCCTCTTGGGCAGCGGCTGCTTCTTCGGCACTACTAGCATTAGTTTGTGTGATTAGTCGTTGACCCTTCAGAGCCTTTAAATCGTCAACCGTGTAGTTTCGCTGTGTAAACTTGGCATCCCAGTCGTATATGCGTTTCATGTTGGTCTCCACTGTGTACCGGTATTGGGCTGATATTAGATCAATTACAGTTGATGCTGGAAATGGAGGACGTACCCGCACCCGTGGTAGCTACCAATTAGTTACGGATCCGTCCTGGCGGCGTAGTTCTGGATTAGAAGCCATTTGAAATGGGTGCTTTGCTGCTGCTTCTTCATTAACTTCTATGCCTAACCCGGGCGAAGTTGGGGCTATCAGATAGCCGTCTTTAAATTCAGGTTCACCTGAGAATACTTCCGGCATATCTCCCGGTGGACTTGGAAGTTCTTGAACACCTACCAGTGGGCTTGCGATGCATAGATGAACACAAGCTGCTGTTGAAACCGGTCCAAGTGGATTATGTGGTGCAATTGGTTGGTAGTGGGTTTCTGCCCACCCTGCGATCTTACGGGATTCACTGAATCCCCCAGCAATACACAAATCAATCCGCACATAGTCAATAAGATTTCGCTCAATCAGGGGTTTGAATTCCCATTTTGTTGATAATTCTTCGCCACCAGCAATTGGGATATTGGTGTGGGCCCGGATGTGTGCATAAGCATCGGGGTTTTCAGATCGAGCTGGGTCTTCTATAAAAAATATATCCAAGGGTTCTAGCAGGTTTGCTACACGTATTGCATCGTGTGGATCCAGTCTGGTGTGGAAATCTACACAAATTTCTATTTCATCTCCGATCGCTTCACGTACCGATTGGGTGCGATCAAATGTGTCCGATCCAGATCTTCTTGGTTCCAAAATTCCATCAATCGTGTGGGCTGCACCAAAACGAACAAACTTGTAACCTTGCTCAATAGCTCTGTGCGCATCATTAATCAGGTCTTGAGTAGTGTCCCCGTTTATGTGAGGGTAAGTGATGACTCTCTCTCGACACATGCCTCCAAGAAGCTGCCATATAGGGACACCAAGAGCCTTGCCTTTGATATCCCAAAGTGCGATATCAATTGATGATATAGCTGCCATCTGTATCTGACCGCTTTTGAAAAATCCTCCTCTGTGTAGTCGCTGCCATATATGTTCGATACGTAATGGATCTTCGCCAATTAGCAGAGGTTTCCAATGTTCTATACATCCGTTAACGGCTAGTTCTTTGCCGGTTATTCCGGATTCCCCCCAACCATAAATACCTTCATCGGTTTCGATTTTGACAAAATTAAAATTGCGGCCACGGGCCTTGTTATAGACGGTTAGAGGTCTAATGTCCGTGATTTTCAAGCAGGGACTCCTAACGACATCTTTGCGGCAATTTGGAATGAACCATAGTATGTTTTTGGGCAAGTAACCATGGTCAACTCAATGATCATGTGTGTGGTGATGAGCTGCATCGTCTACAAATAGTTGCCCGTTGGTTCCATGTACCAACGTTGAACCGTATGCAGCCGCAAGGTTTTCATAAGTCAAAACATCTTGAGGCGTTCCTGATGCCACGACCCTTCCCGCCAATAGCAGCACGTGGTCTGATACCCGAGCTTCAGACAAATCATGAGTTGTGCTAATAACGGTGCAGCCGTGGTCACGTTCGTTGTGTATTACAGTATCTATATCTTTAGCGGTTGGCATATCTATACCGGCTAATGGCTCATCTAGGAGCAGTAAGTCATGTTCCTGTGCCAATCCTTGAGCGACGAAGACTCGCTGTCGCTGACCCACTGATAAGTTATGAATATGTCGATGCTTGATCTCTGTAATACTTGTTCTAGCCATGGCGTTGTAGACTGCCTGCCGATCTATATCTTGTAATCTTTGATGTAGGCGGAGCCCAGCGTAACGCCCCATGGTTACTACTTCTTCTACGGTTACTGGGAGGGCTTGATTGAGGTGGTGAGTTTGCAAAACGTAGGAGAGTTTAGGGGCCTTTTCTTTTGCAGAGTGAATTTGGATTGACCCCTTTAGGGGTTTGGCTAAGTTTGCTATTGCATTAAGAAGTGTGGATTTACCTGAACCGTTTGGGCCGATTACTGCTGTCAAGCTGCCTTGAGGGATAGTGAAAGAAGAATCTGTAAACACTATTGTCGAGTCATAACCAAGACTTATATTAGTAGCTGTAACTGCCGAATTATTCATGTGCAACGAAGGCAGATGCCTTCTATGTCCAGGATGTGATTCTTGGCTTGAAATGAAGACAATTTCCCAACTTCTTCAACTAAGGTGTGAATTTGGCTTTCATAAGATGAAGGTAGTGAGACGTCTTCTACAGTGCCGCAACTTGTACAGACAAGGTGGTGATGATGTCCTAGGAGCCACTCGGCGAGTTCATATCTGGTTACCCCGTTAGCCCCAAAGTGTCGTGTAATTATTTCGCTGTCTTCTAGGATGGCAAGTGATCGATACAAAGAGGATAAAGGAATGGTACCTGTATGCAAATCAGCTAATTCTGCTGCTGATAATGGTCCATTAGATTTAGATAATGACTCAACGACCGCTTTTCGACCGAGTGTGTAACGAACTTTTCTACTACTTAATCGTGCTGTTATAGCTGTGTGAAAAGCATCTATATCAGGTTTATCCATGGGCACCTCCGTATCAACCGTCACATTTTAGTTGCCATGATAATGATTATCATTATCATATAGCATATCATTTATTCCTGATCTCATGGAGATTTGATCAGGTTCGTTTTGTCATATTAGTTTGTATTTGGAGCTTTAGGTAATCCCAATGAGTAGATATTCTCGTAGATCATTTGTAAAACTATCTGGTGCAATAATAACTACTGGTCTACTTGCAGCGTGTGGTGAAGGGACCGAACCACAGTCTGTTTTGGAGCCAACGTCAGCTTCTGGTACTACGCCGCCAGAGTCGAAACCTGTTTTGGATGACTCAGACCCTGCTAAAAATGGTCCGTTTATTATTGCTACTACTTCGATTATGGGTGATTTAGTTAAAGGGATTGTTGGGGACCGAGCCCGCCTCGAAGTGTTGATGCCCCCGAAGACTGATCCGCATCTATTTGAGATGTCTGCACGTCAAATAGCGATGCTGTCAGAGGCGGATCTTGTTGTGACAAACGGCCTGTTGTTGGAGGAGGGTATTGCCCCGACACTAAAACAAGCGAAACAGGATGGGGCAAATGTAGTTTCAGTGGGAGAATTTGTCGATCCATTAGTGGCTGCAGATGCCCACGACGATCATGACAAAGAGGAAAAACACGACGACCACGACGATCATGACAAAGAGGAAAAACACGACGACCACGACGATCATGACAAAGAGGAAAAACACGACGACCATGCGGGTCATGCTCATGGAGAGCACGATCCTCACTATTGGTTGGATCCCAGAAGAATGGCAAAAGCGGCTCATTATGTTGGGGAACAGCTCGTATTAGTGACAAAGGATAGTTCTTGGAAGGCAAGTGCTGAAGATTACGAAAAGGCTCTATTGTTGCTCGATAGCGAAATTAAGCAGGAACTATCAGTTATAGAACCAGCAAATCGAAAGATTGTTTCTAACCACGATTCCATGAGATATTTTGCTGATCGATATGAATTCGAAGTGTTAGGTACGGTTATCCCAGGCATATCGACTCATACTAGCCCAAGTTCTTCCAGTGTGGCCGGTTTGGTTTCCTTGATTAAAGCAAACTCAATTGAGGCAATATTTGCCGATATGACAGAAGATACGTCCGTTGCTGAATCTGTTGTGCAAGAAGTTGGTGAACAGGTCAAAATCGTGAAATTGTATATCGGATCTCTTGGTGATCAAGCTTCAGGTGCAGATACATTAGAGGGACTGTATCGTTCTAACGCTAAACTGATAGTTGCGGCGTTGCGCTAGAGCTCAGTGCAAGTTCTCAATCAGTGTGTTTTGAGCTTATGCGCTAAATATTGGTGATTTAGGAGGATCTGGTGATCGATTGGTTAACTGATCCTTTTGCGCTTCATTTTCAACAGCGGGCACTTTTGGGCGGTGCTTTTGTGGCAATAACCCTATCAGTGATTGGCACCTGGGTCGTTATTCGCGGTATGAGCTTTCTAGGTGATGCTCTAGTGCATGGGATTATCCCAGGAATTGCGGCAGCCATATTGCTAGATTTTAATGTGTTACTGGGAGCTGTGTTGTCAGCATTAATCATGGTTGCTGGTATCGAACTTGTGCGAAAACAAACTGCTTTCTCGGAAGACACGAGTATAGGTCTACTATTCGTTGGTATGCTTGGTCTTGGTGTGATTATGATTTCTCGTACGTCCGGCTATACCGGGTCTATTACGCAGATTTTATTTGGTGATGTACTTGGTGTATCAAATAGCGATGTACTTGGCAGTGCTGCGACGGCGTTAATAGTGATAATTGCTTCTGTGTTTCTTTATCGGCCATTCCTAGTCATGGCATTTAGTGAGCAAAAATCTCGTTTGCTTGGGTTACAGCCGAAATTGGCTCATTTGGTGATGTTAGGTCTCATAACTCTGAGTATAATTGGATCGTTTCAGACAGTCGGAACTATTTTGGCACTAGGATTTATTGTAGGGCCTCCAGCTACAGCAACTTTGTTGGTTCGTCGTGTACCGATGATTATGGCGACGGCAGCGCTAATCGGGGTGATTTCTGTTTTTATTGGTCTGGTTGTTAGCTTTCACGCTGATACATCTGGGTCAGCAACCATGGCTGTTGTACCGATAGTAATGTTTTTTATTGTGCTAACAGTTCGGTCCATAATGGATAGCCGCTTTCATATACCCTAGGGCGTGTCTGACATTTTTCAAATAAGCTGACGGAATTGAAGCAGCTTTTTGTTAGAAGGAAGTTGGGGCAATATTTTGGCTATGGTAGGTGGGATCATTCATGGTTTTTAGGCATCGAAATTTTGCTCTGTTTTTCTTTGGCCTAATCACTTCTAATTCCGGCACCTGGATGGCGCAGACGGCACGTTCTTGGCTAGTGCACGAAATAACTGGATCAGGAGCAGCATTGGGTCTAGTTTTTGGTGCATTTGGAATTCCTATGGTGCTTTTCCCTTACTTTGGTGGAGTTATAGGGGATAGATTTGACCGCAGGAAAGTGTTGTGGGTTACGCAAATCATAGCGGCTTTAAATGCCCTGGTACTTGGGTTTCTAATCGCGACTGATGTCGTAGAAATATGGCACATTGTAGTGATTAGCTTTGCACAAGGGACAGTGCTCGCTTTCGATCAACCGCCTCGTCAAGCACTGCTTCCGGATTTAGTTCCAAGGGATGAATTGAGGAATGCTATAGCGATGAACTCATCAGTTTTTACAGGGGCGGCATTTATTGGGCCGGCAATTTTCGGCTTACTGGTCGGACAGTGGGGAGTTCCCTTAGCTGCAATATTCTTTATAAATGCGGCATCCTTTGGATCAGTCATGATAGCTCTAAGCATGATGAGATTGCCCAAGCACGATTCATCTGGCATGAGTAATGATGTGCGTGAATCGATGGGTGAGGGTCTTCGTTTCGCTATTGGTAGTGAGTTGGTGATGACAATTATGGTGCTAACTGTTGTGAGTAGTATGTTTGGGAGCTCCTACCAAACATTGCTCCCAATATTTGCTGATGTCATATTCAATTCTGGCGAGCAAGGTTTAGGCGTGATGACTTCTGCAGGTGGAGCGGGTGCCCTTGTCGGTTCAGCCTTGTTAGGATTTGGCGCAGGATTGCCTCGTAGTGGGATACTTATACTGATATCGAGCTTGGTTTTTGCAACTCTATTGGTGGGTTTTGCGGCATCGCCAGATTTTATATTGAGTATCGCCTTACTTTTTGCACTTGGTCTTACCAGCACCCTAGTAATGGCAGGTTGCCGAACAGTGTTGCAACTTGAGACACCGCGACACCTAATGGGTCGTGTAATGAGCTTGTATGCAATCGCCGTTATTGGCTTTGGTCCGATGGGTGGTTTTATTGTGGGTCCGTTGGCTGACTTAACTGGAGCCCAGAATGCGATCTATATCGCATCAGCTGTAGTACTAGTAACCACAGTGCTTATTCTGAAGATCAAACCTGTCCTCAGAGCTGCAGACTAGTACTAATAATGGGCTTGCTCCGTCCGAATTGAGAATTTTAGAGTTTTCCTTCAAAACATCTTCCTATAACATGCCTACCAGTACATCACCGTACCGAAGAGAGGGCAGCTGTGAAGATTACCAATGTACAACCAATTCAAGCTGACGCTGCCTGGACCTGCTATACGTTTGTAAAAGTAGAAACTGATGTAGGCATAACCGGCTATGGTGAATGTACCGACTGGCGGGCCCCAAATGCTGTGGCTGGCGGTGTTCTCGACATGCGCCCGCTAATTATTGATCAAGATCCTATGGCAGTTACACTGCTCACTTCTGAAATGAGTCGTCATAATCAACAAGCTCCTGGGGGCACCATGGGCCGAGCCATCGCTGGCATCGAGTGCGCGCTTTGGGACATTAAAGGGAAGGCCTATGGCGTGCCCGTTTATGAACTGTTCGGCGGCCCATTTCGCGACAGAGTGCGATTGTACTGGTCTCACTGTAGTAGCTACCGTGCCCGATATCCAGAACTTCTGGGAACACCCCCGCTTCGCACGTACGACGACATTACCAACCTTGGTCGCGAGGTTGTCCAACGTGGTTTCACTGCGCTAAAAACTAATATCACTATTCCCGGTGAACCAGCAGAGGTTTATGCAACCAGCGATGGCATATTACAACCGGGTGTGCTTGATAAAATCACAAATCTGCTTGATGCCTTTCGTGCAGGTACTGGCAATGACTTCGACCTGGCGTTAGATATCAACTATAACTTCAAGACACGTGGTGCTAGTCAAATTGCCAAAATTCTTGAGTCTTACAACATGATGTGGCTAGAACTTGATACTTGGGAGCCAGCTGCCCTGAAGAGGATTACCCGTGCTACCTCCACTCCCATCTGCTCTTGCGAAAGCGTTAATACAGTTGTCGACTATCGACCATTCCTAGACGCTAAAGCCATGGACATTGGAATGGTTGATATTCCTTGGACTGGTTTCGCACAATCCAAAGCAATCGTTGATCTAGCAGAGAGCCACGATATCGTGATGGCCCCCCATAATTACTACAGCCATCTTTCAACGTTTATGGCCGCCCATTTATGCGCATCCAGTCGTTGTATTCAAATCATGGAGACTGACGTGGATGCGGCGCCCTGGCGAGATGAATTTGTCACTGAATTGCCTCACATTGAGAATGGGCACATGATTATCCCAGATGCACCAGGCTGGGGTACAGATCTTAATGAGCAGGCTATTACCGACCGCCCTTGGCAAGGACAGATTCCAACTGGGTTGATAGGCAAAAAGTAATCTGATCACTTCAATGATTACTAGATTTCTATAACAAACTCTTGCTAGTCCAACTGAGTGAAAACTAGAGCTCAAACAAGTTTGGTTTGAAGGGATGTTGTTTACCGTTCAACAATTTACCTACAAAACTAGACCGTACAAAATATTTATACGTTACGAGACAAATGATTGAGGTCAGACTTGTAGCTATTAGGAACTTAATTTCTGCAGCCAGTCTGAATTCAAACATAGAAAAGGTTATGAAAGTTACTATGGGCAAATGTATCAAGTAGATCCAGTAGGATCCGTCTGAAATATATCGAACAGCTGGCTTGTAAGAACCAAATCTTTCCTCTGCTAGCCCTATGAACGCCAGTGAAAATAAAACAGCATTACTGATTTTGATGAACAAGAATGGGATCCACATCAGGCCGTCGTAGACTTCAAAGTCTAGTGAGATGAAGTTTTCTTCCAAGGCTGTATGTACTAGGAATAGCAGGATGCTTGCAACAAGATAGTTTTTCCAATGAGATTTAATGAATGCAAACAATGTTCTGTTCCAGTAGAGACTATATCCGAATGCAAAATAAATCCCTGTTGAGATCGGGTTTTCGATCAATGCTGTACCGTTTGGGCTAAGACTCAATGCGGTGAGGATAAGGATCAATATCAAGGGTAATCTGGGTTTGAAAACGATCCTGTTAACACCAGATTTGATTTTACGACTTAGGGCGATCAATTGATGAAGGTTTACGGTACTGAGTAGCTTGCCTGTTATAAAACCAATTGTCTTATATACGCCTAGCGCCGCTCCAATTATCAGCAAATGCCATAGAAACCAGAGATGATATGGCATGCCTTCATTGGAATAGTAGAAATGCAGTTCGCGTGTGAACCCATAGCCAAAAATCCACGGTATTGTGAGGCCCATCAATGGCGAAAAGATCAATATGGGTAACCCTATGCGAATAGCCCGATTCTTTCCCCAGTACATCCATGAGTGTTTTTCGGCCAGTAGCCCTGCGAAGAATCCTGACAGAATGAAGAATAGGGGCATTCTCCATAAATGTATGAATTGAAAAATGATGGCCAAAAGCAGAGAATCTTCTTTGTCTGAAGGCCAAATGCCGCCGCCAACGTCCATGTAAGGCAGCGCTGCATGCAGAATGATGCCCAGCATCATTGCTACGGCCCGTACAGAATCCAATCCATGGTAGCGACTATTGGTTGAGTTATTGCTAGCCATCTGGACACGCATATAGATGATTGCTCCGGGCAGGACGAACTATCACCGTTTCTTCTGTTGCTTTGCAGAATTGTACGGTATGTTGTCTACTGCTGCATTGCCCCATGCGGAACGCTTTTGCGAGACTGAACGAAGCTGCGATCGTTAAGCCAGGCGGCAAGGTTCTTTTGTTGCAATGTCAGAAGAGCTCCGATTGCTATTCCGACGACTAGCGTAGTGACTAATTTCATAGGAGTTAGCACCTGAAATCCTGTCTGTAAGGTCACCGCACTAGCGTAAATCAAATAGTGATAAAGGGCCAGAATTATTAGAGGAATTGTTATGAGCTTCCACTGTGATTGAACCAGATGAATTCTAAATCCCGACCGGCGCGTATGACACATGGGCCCGTAGGTAGGAACTTGTTCAAGCTGACGCTTCCCATGATGGGCGGTATTTACAGCTTCATGCTATTCAATTTCGTGGACGCGATGTACATAGGACAGCTGGGAGCGTTACAACTTGCAGCTGTTAGTTTTACCTTTCCGGTTGCGCTAGTGGTTGCTAGTTTTGGTCAAGGGATAGGAGTGGGGGCGTCGGCAATCATATCAAGGGCTATTGGCGAACAAGACGAATCAAATGTTCGTCGCATAACTACAGATACACTGTTGTTTTCTCTTTTGGGTGCTCTAGTATTCATGGTTTTGGGATTACTTACCATAGAGCCATTATTTCGTGTTTTGGGTGCAACATCAGAAGTGATGCCATACATTCGAGAATACATGGTCTTGTGGTACTTAGGTGTACCGTTTGTGATTATTCCGCTAGTAGGCAACAACGCGATTCGAGCGACTGGGGACACTCGGACACCAGCTATCATTATGATGGCTTCCGCAGCGGCCAATGCGATATTAGACCCATTGTTAATTTTTGGGCCATGGTTTTTCCCGGAACTTGGTGTGACTGGTGCTGCTCTGGCATCTCTGTTGGCTAGGGCCGGGACTTTAGCAATCGGTGTATGGGTGCTTGGTTATCGTGAACGCCTCATCACATTTGTACGTCCTACAGTATCCGTCGTCCTAGATTCTTGGGGGCAGATACTGTTTATCGGTATTCCTGCTGCTGGCACCAATTTGCTTATGCCTGTATCCATGGCGATTATCACAGCCATGGTAGCGGTATTCGGCCCCGGAGCTGTGGCTGCCCTTGGAGCTGGCACTAGAATTACGGGATTGGCGGTTGGGGTTTTCATTGCCACAAGTTCAGTAGTAACTCCATTTATAGGTCAGAATATTGGGGCAGGGCATTTAGATAGAGCTAGGTTAGCTGTGGTGAGAGCACAGCAATTTGTTTCTATCTGGGGTCTCATAGTAGTTGTTGTGCTTGGATTATTTGCTACCCAGATAGCCCCGCTATTTAATGATGAAGCTTCTGTTGTTGATCCATTGGTGCATTATCTCCGTATAGTGCCTATCAGTGCAGCAGCTTTTGGAGTTATCCTGGTATCTGGTGCTGGCCTAAACGCATACAAGCGTCCGTTGCACGCAGCAGCACTAACTATTGGTCGACTTATTGTTTTGATAATATTGGCAGCATTGGGTTCATTACTTGTGGGACTTAACGGAATTTTTGTAGCGATAGTTCTGTCTGATGTTTTGGGTGCTCTGGCATCATTTGTGTGGCTTCGTCGTATTGCCAATCAAGAGTAGTGGCGTATCACTAGTGATTTTGGGTGTGTTTTTATCATTTTGGTCAGCTTGGACTAATGTATGGAATATCGTTGTATAGGCAGCTCTGATTTAGTGGTTTCTGCAGTGGGGGTTGGGGGTCTAGCGTTTGGGGGATGGCCGATGGGTGGCGAGCAATTTAGACCGGTCAGTGACGATGAAGGAATAGAGACCATTCATACGGCACTAGATATTGGCATTACTTGTTTTGATACTGCAGCCAGCTATGCACTAGGCCATGCTGAACGGATGCTGGGCAAGGCGCTTGGTACACATCGTGAAAATATTGTAGTTATTACAAAGTGTGGTACTAGTTGGAATGACGCTACAAACTCGATGGAACGTAATGGCACTTACCAGCATGTGATCGAATCGGCTGAAGCTAGTTTGTACAACTTACAGACAGACTATATAGACTTATTGCTGGTTCACTGGCCGGACTTAAGCACCCCCTTTGAAGAGACTATGTCAGCATTAGAATCGTTACAGAAATCTGGCAAGATTCGTTATGCCGGTGTTTCTAATTTTATGCCTGAAATGATGCAGGAGTGCCGGCAGTATGTTGACATAATAGCGAACGAGATTTGTTATAGTATTTTTGATAGGCGGATCGAGGCCGACATCATCCCTTTTTGCACGAGTAATGAGATGAGCGTGATTTCCTATGGGTCACTAGGGCATGGCTTGCTTTCTGGGCAAATGACAAATAAAGATTCTTTTGTCAGTTCGAATTGGCGTGCGAGTGGGCATGCACTAGGGTTGCCACTGTTTGATCAGGGCAAACATTTCAAACAAAACATTTTGGTTCAAGACCAGCTACGTTCGATAGCTGAGAGCGCGGGGTACAGTCTTCCTGATGTAGCACTCGCGTGGGTTTTGCAACAAGATGTGGTGGCCTGTTCCTTGGTGGGGTTTGAGAATCCCGAACAACTTTCAACTGCTGTGGCTGCTACAGATTGTGGTTTGACCATGGATGTGATGAACGATATCGAATCTATATCGACAGAGGCATTTCAAAGGATGATTGTAGATGAGGATTTAAATCCCACAAGTGGCCACTGGAACCCATGGAACCGGAACCCAAGTGCGTTTTCATTTGGTGCGATTGATTAATTGGGATTTACCTTAATATTGGAATATCGACAAAGATGATTGACCGCTTGAGATCCAAGTTCGGTCTAGTGGGTTTGGCAGATACTTGCTTACCGAATCTTATTTCAGTCCTTTTGGGGCTATGTCACCAATGGAAGCTTCGAGTTCAGTTGGAGTATTCTGGTTAGATAATTTCGCTGTGGCAGGCAAAGGTGTGTCGAACTGATATTCGGGGTCGATTTGTTGCCTATTCCATGTATCCCACATTTCTCTCCATGCTCCAATCAGCGACCGTGGTTCAGGCATGTCGTCAGCGATTTCTTTGTACAACCTTTTGAGGTTGTAACAAGGAACTCCAGCATACATGTGATGTTCTGTGTGCCAGTTCATGCGCCAGTAGAGAAACGAATGGACCGGATTGATCTTTATTGAACGGACCGATTTGCGAAAATCAGGTACTTTGTCCATTAGGCCGGTATGCTGGGTCATCCCTACTGAATATGATGCCCAATTTGCGATAAATGGCGCTACTGAAACTATTATTGGGAGAACCCATTGCCCTGTCGCTATGGCAAATATCAATATGAAACCATGCCCTGTAACCAATATGCGTGACCAGTATATTGAACGGACATGTTGGTCAGGTTGATCTGAATGTAACGCCATCATCCATTCGTGGGGTTTATCGCTGCCAAGGGCTGATTTGATAGTCCAGTAAATGTTGGATAGAAGTCCACCTTTTCCGATTGTTCGACCACGTTTAGTGAGTAAATTTATAGTAAATAATTGAATCAAGAACGTTTTTCCTACAGTGGGTTTCATTGGCAGTAAAACTTCACGATCTCCCTCTGGATGAAGAGTGTAGCGATGGTGATAAGTGTGGCTTGTGTTGTAGTCGACATGGTCGTACCAGGAGATGAATGAAGTTAGATATAAGAAAACGGTGTTCAGCCACTTTGTTCGAAAAACAGTTCCGTGACCTAATTCATGAGGAGCCACGCCAGCGAAGAAACTGGTTATAGTTCCATGTGTAAACAATGTCAAAATGAATCCTAGCCAATTTTGTTGATACCAAAAAAGATAAGTAATAGCACCAGTTATCATCCATAACCCCACATGGCCTCCCGCCTGAAACCATCCCTGTAAATCACTTCTTTTTGATAATTCACGTAGCGTGGAATGCTTAATTCGCGAACGGTACCAATCGACTCTCAGGGTTTTGCGGACTTCTGAAAGTGGCAGAGGTTGGGCATTATTTGATCTGTTTGGTTCTTCTGGTTCTTCGGATACCAATTATCTAATCAATCTACAGAACAGGATTACTAAATAGTAGTTAAAACACTTATTACAAGTCCAATCCAAAATACGACAATCCAATATGAAGTTAGAACCAACTTAACTGCATGTTGTGCTAACTAATTGGCCACCGGATAGGTTTGTTTTAAAGGGGCTTTTAGTACGGGAAGACTTGTGTTATTCATTATTGTTTTCATCTCGACACTCATCAGGCTAACTAGCTTAGATTTATCTTTTGGAAAGCCTATACCGGACCATCCTGGTTCCATTCCGACATATAACGTATGCAACTGATGGAAAAATTCTACAGCGTCACAACTTATGTCTGTGCAACCATCCGGAGGGCCGTCGGTTTCACGGGGACTTCCTGGGCAGTCATTCTCAGGATGTTGCCACCATTGGCATTGGGCCCGCTTTGTTTCACGTGCTAGAACGGAAGAGTCCCAGTCTTCGAGACCGAATTCCTTTGGATAAACTTTTGATAGGCCAAACTGAGTCATGAAGTGATCTACTTCCTCCCAGATGACTCGTTTTGAATGATCGTTTAGGCCTTCGGAGAAGTCTCCTTGTAATCCTGCCTCTCCCCACAGCCACCAAGAAGGGATCTCTATGTCGTATCCAAGGCTTTGCAAGGCCTCCCCTCCTGGCCCTTCCTTAAATCCATGTTTGGTTGGCATTGACAACCAAGCTCGATCTTGTCCGAATTTGTACTGTAGTGTGGTGGCAAGTTTGGGGTCGTCAGCTAAACCATCCATGTCCTTATCTATAAATTCAGCGGTAATTTTTGCGGCATGGCGAACTACGTCTTCAGGCATTGCTTTATCTGCTGCTAACAATATCCCAAACGGCATACTGCACTGACTAAACCCCACATTGGAGAGAGTCGTACGTACGGCGTCTGGAATGTCTATCCTCTTATCATCACAGTTCGAAACAATTAGTGGCGTGGCAGTTATGGCAACGTTTGATGAAATAGAAGCAACAGGACGAGCCGCAATTTTACTTGCTGTTTTTTTGAGTGCGTCCTGAGAGAATTGGAATGTACCGTCTTTGTCTTCGATCATATGCCATGAATTCATAGCATCGGATACAAAGTCTTGATCTGATGAAAATTCTTCGTTTCTTACACAATTATGAAAAATGCTGCCGTCTATGATTTTTTCATGGGCAATGTGCCCGCGCTCTACCAGCAGTCGTAAGAGTGCTGCAGCTGCTGTCGAAGATCCTCGTATTGCTTTGCTACCCTCATCCCTGTAGGTGTTTGAGGCGCTTTCTAGCATAATGCTCAAACCCGGCGATCTATGTGGGAAAGATTTTGCGATTTCTAAGTAGGAGAAATAGTCAGCTCCAGCCTCAACCATCCACCTACCACCATCTTGTCTATCACATGGGATGTCTCCAATATCGTGTTGAAACGCATGGTACAGCTCATGTGTAAACGTGTGATATACGTCACTAGGATCTTTGTTTTCTTCTGCTGCGATAACTACTAGTCTAGATCCTTTAGACAGTGCTGTTTGCACAGCAACGTCTCCTCCCCCTTCCATGATCAAACGATACTGAGGAATTTCATTAGCAAGCCAACCATCTCTATGTGGTTGGGTCTTCGCCCAAGTCTCTATTTCTTTCAGCATGGAATCTATCTGATCCTGGGTGACCAGCCGTTCATGGGTTTCCAACGGATGGTTGCCAAAGTTTCCGCCCATCTTTGCGAATTTGCCAAGTGGATACATAACCACCAATACATTGCTTTGTCGCTCCGCCATTCGCGATTCTACTTGCTTGGCCCAGGATTTTAAGTCACTGGTTTTATATTTTGTAAGTAGATTGATCATACTTAATGTTCCTTTACCCTTGGCCCGCAGAGCTGGGTTATTTGACGAGTCGTCCATGATCGGCTGATTAGGCCCAGGTCCCTGATCCTCTTCTTGGTGGTCGTCCTGCCCCTCCGTGTTACATGGATGATCTTTACCTATGTAAAACTCTGGTGGATGTTCACATTCGGGCTCATCATTATTCTTGCCGTGATCTGTGTGATCATGACTATCATGGTCCGCGTGATCGTGTTTGGCATCACTTGTATTTTGTTTATCAGGGCTATTGGATAATGCGGAGGATTCAAGGCTTGTGGTTTCTACGGGTGGCGCAGGGTCTGGTTTAGATTCCGTAGGCTCCAAGGCAGAATTAACTTCTGGGACAGTAATTGTGGTGATTTCCGTGCCACAAGCTATCAATGTTAGGCACAGCAAGACAGCTGTGATAGTGGATAGCTTTCTATGCAGAATAGCAAAGCTCAATTGGTTTCGATACTAGGGTTAAACTTGAATATACCATCATCAC
>Ga0310344_10001855_pt1 | contig 15978 bp, 14 predicted proteins | sample HC15DNA20200_MG_FD_203801 | JGI IMG/M metagenome (GOLD analysis project Ga0310344, IMG submission 203801) | Marine microbial communities from station ALOHA, North Pacific Subtropical Gyre - HC15-DNA-20-200_MG | ecosystem: Environmental > Aquatic > Marine > Oceanic | place: Pacific Ocean: North... | reverse complement strand
TCTCTTGATAAATGCGAAGTAGGACCTGTAGATCAGCGCATAAGCATCAATCAAGAAAATCTGTGGGGCGTTCTTGGTCACTATGTTCAAAGAGTAGAGTCTTATTTAATGAGGTTATTTCTCAAACTACAAAGGAAGCACCCCGGCCCTATCGGTAAAGAACCCCATAGAGCCCTAGGTTTCTCGTGACATTCTTGACATAACCCCTAGTTTCGACAAATGGAATATGTTCCGTGAAACGGAATAAATCAGAGATTTCCGGATACTGCTTCCAGCGGGTGGCTCTAGTCGGCCCAGCATTATATGCTGACAGAATCAAAGGGAGTACTCCGTCATACCGAGCGCTCATTTCCACGAAGTACGCGGCCCCTAAATGTAGGCTAACTTCAGGTGACGTCAGATGCGCAGCCTGAAAGCTAGCAGGCCCATGCACTCGCGCGAGCTGAGCACCAGTCGGTGGCATGACCTGCATTAACCCTACCGCTCCAGCTCGGCTGACGATGTCAGCCTTGAATGCAGACTCTTGCCGGATGATTGCGGCAAGAGTCATTGGGTCTACCCCCCATTCTTCGGCTTCTCTTCGAATCAAGTCGAGGTAAGGTAAAGGGAAGACAACACGGATTAGACGAGAGTCCCAATCATGTCCTTCATCACGCAACCTCCAGCCCAAATTGATTCCATCAATTGTGCGACCCCGGGCTATGAGGCCTTCAGCGAGTCCAAGCATATCATTTTTAGATGCTCCTGCTAGTTCTCTGAGCCTGTTTATCTCTGCAGTAGCAGCCTTTTCAAGGCCTGCCTCGACGAACAGGTCGACATCGCCGAGCCCTCTCCTTAACCATGGCGGAGTGATGGGATCATCCACGCCCCGTAAACTGATAGCATATGGATCCCCAAGGAGTTCAGCCCCTATAACTGCGTAGTAAGATACGGGGTCTCGCGTCATAATCCCTAGGATGTGCCCCCTCGCATCTGCGGTATCACCTAGTTCCATACGGGTGCGACCAGCCCAATACGATGCCTCCTGCCAACGCCTTCCATCCGGAAAATCAGCCAGATATCCCTCAAACACTTCCACAGCACGCTCAATATCTGAACGCCCTAAGTAAATCTGCCCAGAACGCATCCTAGCTTGCCCAGCTCTGCTATGACTGGGCGCATTGGAACTCAATCCCGCATATTGACGCAATGCCGAGGCTATTTGGCCTCGATTATCAGCCTGGTTTGCTAATGACCAAGCAACTTCCGCAGCTTCTGGACTACTTGGATGTTCCTGAAGTAACCAACGTCTCAGTGTACGAACATGTTCATCTAGGCCCTGCCTTCTTCTTAACTGAGCCCATACCTCAAGGTTGCGTCCTCCAACACGATCATTAGGTGCCATTTCTCGAATTGCGCGAAACTCTTCTATAGCCTCTTCCTGTCGACCTGCCACAGTCCCCATCAGCCTTGCACGCTCAACGCGCATCGAAAGTGGTGCATTCACCCCACGTTCTCCTAACTCAGCCTGAAGGGCTACCACTCTATCGTAACCCTTCAGCGCCCGCCTTCCGTCACCCGCACGATCAAGTAGCTGGGCCAATTCAAGCGTCAATGCACGATTAGCACCTCCTAAGTCTAACAATTGCGATGCTGCTTTTTCCCGAAAGATTGGAGGGGCTTCTTCAAGACCCTCCAATAACAGCTCTCGAGCCGTAGAGGTGTCCCCCGAAGACAGGAGAAGTCCGGCTAGCTCTACCCCTGCAATCATTCTCCGGGAACCAGCCAGCTCTTGATATGAAATGGCAAAAGCATCAGTTGCCGCGGTTATATCACCTGCCTGAAGTAATGCGTCTGGTAAGAAACGCCAGCTATTGAGTCGCGCTAAGGGTTCCTGAATAAACCCGAAGAGATCCTTAATGGTTGATATATCACCATCCTGAACTTCCCCCGAAGCCAATTCAACAGCAATCCAGCTCTGGGCACCTACATCCTGTCCTATTCCCGATAAGCCAGCAAAAGCCAACTCCTCCTGTCCAGACTTCCAAAGACTCCGAATCCATCTCACAGTAGCAGCCAGATGCCTATTAGAACCGACGGGTCCCATACCCACATAAAGACTGTACGATTCCGCTGCTCCCGCCCATTGCCCGTCCTCTTCCTGTGCTCGCCCAAGCAAGTAGAGGCCAATGGCGTCCGACTCAGTGCGCAACCACTCAGCTTTACCAAGAAGTTCGGCTACACCAGACCAGTTGCCCCAACCAGCTTCGGCACGCGCTAGAAGCAGGATATCCTCAGGGCCCCCAGATGCTGCCCCTTGGCTACGCAGCATCTGCGCTGCATGCCAAAAACGACCGGCCTGAAACTCAACCATTGCTGAATCTCTCGACGTAACTAACTCGACCTGGCCCGCAATAGGTTGAAGGGTATTCAGGCGCATAGCAGCGGTCACTGCAACAGCGATAAGCAATATTCTCATCACCGAGTCGTACCAACCCAAGTTACGGCCATTACATCCTTAATGGTTGCTAGGCGTTCTCTCCTCAATACAGAAAAAAGAGGAGGCCACCCCGCCTAGTTTTGGGGTGGCCTCCTCTCCTTCAATCCCTTCCAACCTCTATCTCAATATGCTACTTCGACATTGCGTGCAGGGTATCGACCATCTTCTGCGCAGACTCTTCCATATCAATCACTAAGCCATCGATAAAAGAGACAAAGTAATTGTGACCAATCGACACCGGGATCGCAATCGCAAGGCCAGCTGCCGTAGTCAATAGTGCTACCTTGATTCCACCGGCGACTAGAGTGGCCTCCACTTCACCTGCAGCCTCAATGGACTGGAAAGCGATGATCATGCCGATCACTGTTCCGAGGAAGCCTAGTAGTGGAGCTATCGTCGAAAGAGTAGCGAGGACCACAAGTCCACTCTCAAGCTTACTCATCTCGATCAGACCCTGATTCTCAATAGCCTTCATCACACGATCAGTGCCTTCTTCGCTGCGCTCAAGACCCGCATACAAGATGTTTGCAGCAGGGGCATCTGTATCTCGTGTTAACTCAAGGGCCTCACGGATCTTCTGCTGTGTGAGTAATTCATCCACTTCCTTAAGAATCGTTTTCGTTTTCAGGGCTTTAGCCCATAGACTGATGCCCTTCAGAATAATCACGACGATCCCTAGTATCAGACAAATCGCTAGGGGCCACCGCATAAATCCAGTGTCTGCCCATAGCTGACTTAACTGTTCGGACACAGGGGCGTCTGTACCCTCTAGTCCTGGAATCTGAAGGAGCGCACCGTACAACTGAATCGCCAAACCAACCTCCTGGGAAAGTCTTGCTAGTTCGCGTTACAGCGCCCTTCTACGGTATGAGTCGAGGAAGGGCGTGTTACTGCGAGGTCACGATTATGGCCCAAATCCATGAGAAGTGTCAACCCCCAATTCAGTGCGGGAGAGAGCCAGGAGCTTTGTATCTGCACAACACGGGAAGTCTAGATTAATACCAAAAGGGCAACCTAGTCGTCTTGTATAAAGGCCTAGTGCTAGAAACAACCACCAGCTCATCTGGTACCAAAGCTCTTATCGGACCCTGAGAACTATGCAGCAGAGCCAAAAAATGGAGTAGTAAAGAGAAACCAAACTACCACTCTTGGCATTTAAATACTCATCGTCTCCAAGTCCAAGCGCAGTCCCTATAGCGCTCTTGTTCGAGCCTGCCAGCCTCTTCTTCCTCTACCAGGCTGTATTCTCCAGCATGCCAATGACCACCAAGAACATCCTTCAAGCCCGCTATTACAGCCTCAGTAACCTGGTCATGCTGGACTACACCTAGGACAGAATGCAGGGTGGCCGCAGGCACAAGATCGCCGACCTGGCCTGTAAGCTTATGAATTAGGGACTGATCTCCATCAATAATGATAGAACCGTGTTGAAGGAGAGCATCTCCCACCCGCAGTTGTGCACTACCGACCAGCTTTTTTTCTCCAACTACGATCTCCCCTCTAATCGGAGTACCAAAACATGCTCCAGAATCCGGGGGCAAGGGCTCACCATCATCAGTAACTGCAACCACTGCACCAATTGCTGAGAGTCCTTCTGCGAGACCGCGGTTGATCGCCATATATGATGCCTTGGGACCGCCTAGTGCCCTGACGGGCAGGACAACCGCATAGGTGATCTCATTTTGATGAAGAACAGCCCGGCCTCCAGTAGGCCTTCTAACAAATTCAATTCCCAATTCTTCTGCATTGGCTCGGTCATACAATCCTTTGGTTGGTTCATTCCTGCCAAAGGACACGGTTGCCTCCTTCCAAGAGTACAAGCGCAACACCCCCTGGCTCTGCTGAGAGCAGACAGCCAGTGCGTGGTCAAGTGCCATGTTATGCGGACCTGAGTACGGACCATCTCGAATAACCCGCCAATTAAGGCGGCAACCCATCCCTGTATCTAGCACCTTACAATTCGAATGCCCCCCCCGGCTGCATCACCTGAACATCGGCTAGGCCACCGACTGCATCAACAAAAGCACTAACGTCCTGTTCGATCTCAGGCCATGTGTCATAGTGGAACGGAATTACAACAGAAGGTTCTATGAATTCCACTGCAGTCAGTGCATCACCAGGACCCATAGTGAACCGATCCCCAATCGGCAATGCTGCGACATCAACCTTTCCCTTAAGCAGTTGCATCTCTGTGGATAAGCCCGTGTCACCAGCATAATAAAACCGCTGGCCCTCACCCAAATCGATTAAGAACCCAGCAGGTACAGTGGTAAACCCTTCGGCTCCGGGAAGATCAAGCTTTCCACCATGCAAGGCTGCAGTCATCTTCACATAGCCAAATGGATAGCTAACTCCTCCTCCAATATGCTGAGGACTGACAGTACATCCGTGCTTCTGCTCCATATAGCTGGCAATCTCGTAAGACGCGATGATAGTTGCACCTGTACGCCTAGCTAATGGGATCAAATCCCCCACGTGGTCATGATGACCATGCGTAATTAAAATGAAGTCCGCTTCAAGATCTTCCGGCGTAATGTCAGTTACTGGATTCTCAGTGAGAAATGGATCGATCACTAACCTAGCGCCATGGTCCGTCTGTAGCGTGAAGGTTGAATGACCGATGAAAGTCAGTATTGCCATATTATTGGTCGTAGCATCAGGGCCCTAAATGGGTGGGCCTAGATATTAGGAAGCAGCACCTAACTGATGAGATCACTCTATACCTTCTGCACCCGCGCTATCTTCATAGTGATCTATCGGTGGGCATGAGCATATAAGGTTTCTATCTCCAAAAGCATTGTCCACCCTTCTTACATGTGGCCAAAACTTGAAATCCCGTGTCCAATTAGCTGGGTATGCTGCCTGTGAGCGTGTATAAGCATGCTCCCAATTGTCTGCAATCACCATCGGGGCCGTGTGAGGTGCATTCTTGAGCGGGTTATCGATCGGATCTGCGGCCCCCATTTGTACCTGACGAATCTCCTCCCGAATCGAAATCAGCGCATCAACTAACCTATCAAGTTCTTTCTTTGGTTCACTCTCAGTTGGCTCAATCATAATTGTACCTACCACTGGGAATGACACAGTAGGAGCGTGGAATCCATAGTCAATTAATCTCTTTGCGATATCTTCTTCAGTTATGCCAGTCTCACGCTTAAGCGGCCTCAAATCAATGATGAACTCATGTGCTACCAAGCCGTGCTTACCCCTATATAAAACTTCAAAATGAGGTTCGATGCGCTTCGCCATATAGTTAGCACTCAAAATTGCTAATTCCGAAGCATGTCGGACCCCTTGTGGACCCAGCATCGAGATGTATGCCCATGAGATCGTCAGAATGCTAGCGCTACCCCAAGCGGCTGCCGAAACCGGACCGATCGCTTTTTCGCCTCCAACTGGATGTGCCGGATGGCCTGGCAGATACGGGGCCAACTTCTCATTTACACAAATTGGCCCCATCCCTGGACCACCACCTCCATGTGGGATTGCAAATGTCTTATGCAAGTTGATATGACATACATCAGCCCCGTAATCACCGGGACGCGTAAGACCAACCTGCGCATTAAGGTTCGCCCCATCTAAATAAACAAGCCCGCCATTGTCATGAACAATGCGGCAAACATTCTTGATCTGTTCTTCAAAGACCCCGTGTGTAGAGGGATAAGTGACCATTATCGCAGATAGTTCAGATGCGTGCTTTCTGGCTTTCTCTTCGAGGTCTAGTAGGTCGATCGTGCCATCGTCACTGCTTTTTATAACTACTACCTTCATCCCTGCCATTACTGCACTTGCTGGATTCGTTCCGTGAGCTGATGCAGGGATCAAACAGATGTCTCGGTGGCCTGCATCTCTATCTTCATGGTAAGCCTGAATTACTAAAAGGCCGGTATATTCGCCTTGCGCTCCGGAATTTGGCTGAAGCGATGTTGCAGTAAAACCAGTGATCCCAGCCAACCAACGCTCAAGATCCCTAAAGATTATCTGATACCCATCCATCTGATCCGTAGGGGCAAAAGGATGGATACGACCAATCTCTGGCCATGTGACGCCCACCATCTGACTTGTTGCATTGAGCTTCATAGTGCAAGAACCCAGTGGAATCATGCTAGCGTTAAGCGATAGATCTCGAGACTCCAACTTGTGCAAATATCGGAGCATCTCGGTCTCCGAGTGATAGCTATTAAACACTTCGTGCTGCAGATAGGAGGTCGTCCTTTGAGCCCATTGTGGTAGCTCAGACGACCCTGATCCCAATACTAATTCATGAGCGTTGAACCCACATGCGGTTTCACCAGAAAAGATTTCAAAAAGTTCTTCGACATCAGCAGGAGTGGTAACTTCATCGAGAGCAATACCGACTGTTCCATCCTGGAAATCCCTGAGATTAATTCCCCTTGATACAGCCTGGTCCAAAACTGTACCTGAACTACCCTGTGGGCGGACCCGCACTGTATCAAAGAAAATCTCTGTTAGAACTTCATGTCCAAGTAAGTTAAGACCTGAAGCCAGCACGCTGGTAAGGGCCCGGATACGTTCTGCAATCTGCCTGATCCCATCCGGGCCGTGATAAACCGCATATGCCCCAGCCATAATCGCGAGCAGAACTTGTGCCGTACAAATATTGGAGGTAGCACGCTCGCGTCTGATATGCTGTTCTCGTGTCTGGAGTGCCATCCGGAGTGCTGGATTTCCATCCACATCCACCGAAACACCAATTATGCGTCCCGGCATCTTACGCTTGAAGGAATCTGTCGCAGCCATAAATGCTGCATGAGGACCACCACAACCAAGAGGGACACCAAACCTCTGGGAGTTACCAACCACTATATCGGCTCCCCATTCTCCTGGCGGAGCTAGAAGAGCCAAGGACATCAGGTCTGCAGCTACTACAACCAGTGAGCCAACTTCCTGCACTTGAGCAATAAAAGGCCTGTAGTCAAGTACGTCGCCATCTGTGGCTGGATACTGGAGCAGTACTCCAAACACCCCATCATGCGGCTTAAAGGTTGAGTGATCTCCAACCACAACTTCTACCCCAAGAGGCCAAGCTCGTGTCTTCACGACCTCTATTGTCTGCGGATGACACCTCTCCGACACAAAAAAAGTGCTCGCACCGGCAGAGCTCTCTCCTCGGGCTAAGTGCATAGCTTCTGCAGCCGCAGTAGCCTCATCAAGTAGTGATGCATTGGCAATCGGTAAGCCAGTGAAGTCGACGATCATCGTCTGATAGTTTAGCAGAGCCTCTAGGCGACCCTGAGCAATCTCAGCCTGATAGGGTGTATACTGGGTATACCAGCCCGGATTCTCCATAATATTCCGGAGGATTACGCCCGGAACCAAAGTGTCACTGTACCCCATCCCAAGGAAGGACCGAAACACCCGGTTCTGCGAAGCCACCTCACGGAGTCTAGTTATAAACTCTGCTTCACCCAGTGCTGGAGGCAGATCAAGATCTCCATCTATACGGATGGATTCTGGGATGGTTTCATTCACTAGCCCTGCTAAAGACTCATAGCCGAGTTCCTCAAGCATCGATGAGATATCGGCCTCGGCTGGGCCCAAGTGACGGGCTTCGAAGTCTGCAGGAAGATCAATAACGGTCATGGGCTCCCCTGACGTTCTCACTTAATTGTGATCAGCTTATATGGTCTTCGTACCGATCCGCATCCAGAAGGGCACCTAGGTCACTTTCATCTTCAACCTGCAGCTTGATCATCCAGCCATCACCATATGGGTCAGAGTTCACTAGGGAAGGATCATCATCAAGAGCTATGTTAATCTCTATTACCTCTCCAGATATAGGACTATAAAGGTCGCTAACAGCCTTTACAGCTTCAATCGTACCGAATACTTCCATCTTTGAAAACGAGATTCCCGTGTCGGGGAGTTCGATATAGACAACATCACCGAGTTCTCCTTGGGCGTAATCAGTGATGCCGACGAAGAAAATCCCCTCCTCACTAGAAGCCCTCACATATTCGTGTTCTTCAGTGTACAGCAGGTCGCTAGGAATGTCGGACATGCGCTCTCTCAGAAGAGTGGATTTTGAACCTGGAAGCCATCACGATGACGGGGTTTTGGCGCAAGGTCAACCCTCTTGCCTTACAGTTTTACGAACCCTTTCAGGGGCCCAGTTGTCTTCCCTCCAAGATGTGACTGAATCCACTACATAGGCCTCTCGCAAAACCGCCCCTCTTCGACAGAAGAGTGAACTCAAGAACTCTGATTTCTACAGCGGTCCAAATACCACCTAAAACTTTAATAAAATTGAAGACCGACACCCATTATTAGATCGACTCACATAGACAAAACCATGAACTGTAGATTGACCAATTGCACTAATGAAGAGAAGATCAGTATGATCTATGAGTATATTACCGATATTCTTTAACAACTTATTGCCAAGGCACTCAGGACATGAGCTATCAGATAGCTGTATTCGGTTTTTGGGAGGTGGCTCTCGCACTGGGACTAATTATGATCCTCTTTGGTGCAAAGAAACTTCCCATGTTAGCGAGAGGTCTCGGTTCGGGAATCCGTAATTTCAAGGGTGAGCTGCAAGCCCCTGTAGAAGAACCAGAGGATGGGGAAGGGTAGCCAGTAATAACAGTTGGCACCTGCCTTGAGTCGCGACCTGCTTTCTAGGGTTTCTATTGTTCTTGATCATCCCAAGAACGTAGTGAATATCGCGGGAGTCATCCGGGTTATGCAGAATTTCGCGCTTGAGACGCTGCGCCTCGTAAATCCTGAAGAATTCGACCCTTACCGAATTGAAGGAATAGCTCACCGCAGTACGAACCTCATCAACGCCACCACAGTGCATCCTACTCTGGAGGATGCACTGGGTGACGTGTCCTTCATTTTGGGTACAACTGGCCGGCCGAGAACTGCCGGACGGAATTATATCAGACCGCGCAAGGCCGGAAACGTCGTATCAGAACGAGCTAGGGAAGGTGAGGTGGCAATCGTCCTCGGTCGTGAAGACCGAGGCCTCACAAACGAGGCCTTAGATCTTTGCCATGCCGTGATGATTATCCCGACCGACTCGGACCACCCAAGTCTTAACTTGGCTCAAGCATCCCTTGTAGCGGCCTATGAAGTCTTCCTCGCTATAGATGGTGCTCAGGACTCTTTGCCCCAAGGACGGCGAGCAACCCGACCTCCGACACAAGCCGAGTTAGAGGAAATGTATGCCGCCCTAGAAATAGGCCTGGCTCAGATGGATTTCTTCAAAGCTAGAGAACCATCAGCAGTCATGCGAACAATACGTACGATCATATCACGTGCCCGGCCAGATCTCAGGGAAGCTCGGCTCCTTGCCGCTATTGGCTACGAAATCGGCCATTACCTAGAACGCAACAAACAGTTAAACAAGCGAGCTGATCATAGTCCAGAAACAATTCCTTGATTATGGTCACCATGGCAAGATTATACACCTTAACCCCCAAATCGGGTGCACCCTAAACTAGATACCAAAGAAATTCAGGAGCTGCTTGATTTTGCTACCACATTAGCGCATGAGGCTGGAGCGCTAACACTCAAGTACTTCGGCGGCATAGTCCATGCAGATCCTAAAGCAGATGGCTCTCCTGTCACGGTCGCCGATCGTGAAGCTGAGAAACTAATTCGAAGAAACATCGAAAAGCGATTCCCGAATGATTCTATCATCGGAGAAGAGTTCGGTGAAGCCAATCCAGGTGCGAGAGTCAGATGGATCCTTGATCCCATAGATGCCACACGATCTTTTACCAGAGGAGTCCCTTTATTTGGGGTTCTGATCGGTGTTGAAGTAGCTGGCGAGAGCGCTATCGGAGTCGCTCATTTTCCAGCTCTCAATGAGACTGTAGCAGCAGGGTCCGGCAGGGGTTGTACCTGGAATGGGGAACCATGCTCTGTGTCTTCAGTCAACACACTTTCCCAAGCCGTTATTTGTACTACAGATGTTGAGCGGATCCTAGCCCGTCCTGAAGGAGCCGGATGGAGAAAGCTACAGCAAGGTGCTGCATTCTCTCGAACATGGGGTGACTGTTATGGACATGCCCTTGTCGCGACAGGACGTATAGAAGCGCAAATCGATCCGATAATGGCTCCCTGGGATGCCGGACCTTTTCTTACAATTCTGACGGAAGCGGGCGGGCGCTTTACAACATTCGAAGGGCAACCAACCGTACACGGAGGCTCAGGAATCAGTTCAAATGGCATCCTTCATGATGAACTACTTCGCCAACTACTTGGATAAGGCAGGCGAACGAACGTATCACTCGCAATTACTCGATAGTCGCCTGCCACTATCTCAAGCTATGCTTTAATGATTGCTATTCAACAGCGTAATCTGACGGTATTTCTGCTTCTCGAGTCTCGGGATCTACCATTGGCTGCCATATTTGGATTGCTGGAAAGGTTGCAAGAAACCATCTAACTGAACCCAAATACAGACCCAGGAACATCAGCCCTATGAGGGGTTGCCATATCGTGAAGACAGGGTCCCCGTGGTGATGGAGTGATGGAGCGAGCATTACGTACCTCTCCAGCCACATCCCCACTAGAATAATCATAGTGAAAAAGGCCAAGATGATTGGTGTTGTCTTTGGTTTCCTGCCGAGTAGCCCTGCGAAAGGAATCACGAAACAGAGGAGGATCACTAATCCCGACAGACCTCCCCAAATCTCATCTGACCGTCTTATAATCCAAGCTTGCTCCCATGGAAGCTTGCCATACCAGATGACTATATACTGACTGAAGAATAGATAGGTCCAAAAAACACAAAATGCGAAAGTAAGCTTCCCAATGTCATGACGCTGTTGCAGACCGATATATCGGCGGAAATCCTCATGCTGCGTTCTTAGGTATATGCTCCAAAGCGCTGTAGCAGCAATGCCTGTCCAGAATGCTCCCATGAAGAACCACGGACCGAACATAGTACTGAACCAATGTGGCTCTAATGACATGACCCAGTCATAACTCAGCATGGTCATAATTACTGCGTAAATAATAACAAATGCAGGTGCAATCACAGTCATCCGCTTATAGCTGCGTATCTGTTCTTTTTCTTGGCCCATCCAATTCCGAGTAAGCCGGGCTCTCCAGGCTCCCGCTCTTTTACTCGTGCCCGCGCTATGCTGCTCGTCAAGACCCATATCAGGGCGCAACGCAAGATAAACAAAGTACAATGCCACCCCACAAAGAACCCCAAATCCAAGAAGGTTCCGTATCACTAAAAAAGGCATATTGAGATATGCCGACTTGTTTTGGACGATAGGATCGTCCGCCATCATCGCGATCCACGGAAAGTAGCTCTCACCAAGACTCAGCATGGGCAGCATGAGTAAGAATGACAGCGGAAGGAATGCGACAAAGGATTGACTGATCCTACGAATAGACCAATTCCATTTCGCCTTTGTAATCCATGTAGCAACCGCTAGAAGAAGGCCACCCATGGATACGCTTGTGAAGTAAAGCCAGTTCGTGATATAGCTTATCCAGGCCGCTTCCGAGTCCACTCTCAATCTGATCACAAATGACAGAAACCCAACTGCTATCAATGCACCAATCAAAAGATTAGCTCTTCGTGAACTGGGAAGATGGCGCACAGAAACTTCATCCGGCACGTGAATATGAGCCATCCTATTCTCCTGCCGGGGGATCAGAGCTAGACACTTCACCCACTGGCCCATTCCCGGCCTGAAGCTGGAGTTCCCTCAGATAGTTCACAATGGTCCAGCGATCAAAGTGAGCTATTCGACTGCCGTATTCTGGCATTAATCCACGACCGACACGGATCATCGCATAAAGATACTGATCACTATATGCCGCAACCTGGGCACCTGAGACATTGTAGGCAGGAAGAGTAGGGTGTTTATCAGCAATATAAGCATTCACACCAACCCCATCCTCTCCATGGCAGACTGCACAAAACCTCATATACAGAGTAGCGCCTCTCTCCATCGACCTGGGGTCAGTTGGATCGACAGGGTTGATAAGTCCCTGAACAACTAAGCTACCGGTACCTGGAATACCGAGGTCCGCCTGAGTGAAACGCGGTATACTAGTCCCTTCAGCCTGTCCAACATTTACGCTGCCAAACTCTGCTGGGTAGTTGCCTGAAGAAAATGAAATCGAGTTTTCGGGCGAAGGGCGTGTATTCTCGTAAGGGTCAAAAGAGCGCTGGTCACGCATAGACCTCCCAAAGATCATCACCATCCCATCATCAAGCGGCTTGCAGCTGCTAGCTGCAGCAATCGCTAATACACCAATAAGTGCACGGCGCGCATTTGAACTAATCATCAATCTCGCCTTCTCTCAGCTCAATGGGCTGTTGCGCACTCATGATCTGCCGCGCCTCTTCTAAACGATGGCGATCGCCTTCGACATAAACCCCATAGCGTCCAGAACTAAACTCAGGATCGTATACAACCATCGGCTTAATTGACGGTAGCCGGCTTAGAATAAAGAGCCCGATGATCGTACTAAGTGCACCAAAGAGGATGGTCATTTCGAACGCGATGATTATATAAGCTGGTATAGATACAATCGGCTTACCACCAACAACTAATGGCCAGTCCATTGATGTCCATGTAGTCAGTGCAAAGCCGGTAGCTGTGCCAGTCAATCCACCCACAAGTGTCCATACACGCACCGGGCTTTGGCCATACCCGAGTGCATCTTCAATGTGGTGCTCCGGATAAGGACTGAAGGCCTTAATCTTTTCAAATCCCGCTTTCTTTAATGCCTTAATAGCATCCACTGTGGAATCGAGATATTCGTATGACGCAAGAAGGCCAGCAGTATTTTCCATCAATAGGCCCCCTCTCTGCGCTGCCTCTTAGGAGCAGGAATAACTTCCTTGAGCTCAGAGATTGCTATCGGGGGCAGGAGCCTAGTAAAAAGCAGAAACCAGAAGCCAAACCAGCAGAAACTACCCACTAGAAGCGCCATCTCTGTTAAGGACGGGCGGTACATACCCCACGCAAAAGGCTCGTATTCGTGGTGCAGTGAAGTTACAACAATCACATATCGCTCAAACCACATTCCAATATTGATAAAAATCGAGATCACAAACAGCGCTGGAATAGAATGCCGTACGCGTTTAAACCAAAGCATAATGGGAACCAGGCCATTACAGGTCAGCATCGTCCATGTTGCCCACCAGTAGTCTCCAAAAAGGCGATTCCAGAATGCCGTTTTTTCTATTTCTTCGCCGCTATACCACGCTAAGAAAAACTCAGACAGATAAGCGTAAAGTACGATCAGTGAAGTGAGTAAGCACAGCTTGGCCATAGCATCGAAATGCTTCGTTGTCAGATATGCTTCTAGCCCGAAGATCTTTCTCAGGGGAACTACGAGCGTGATTACCATCGCCACGCCTGAGAAGATTGCTCCAGCAACGAAGTAGGGTGCAAAAATCGTAGCGTGCCACCCTGGTACAATCGCCATAGCGAAGTCCCAGGATACAACCGAGTGCACTGAAAGCACTAAGGGTGTAGCGAGTGCAGCGAGAAAAATGTAAGCCTTTCCGAAATGGTGCCACTGAGAGTCGGTCCCTCTCCATCCGAGCGAGATCACCTGGTAGAGCTTCTTCCTCAGCCCTGTAGCGCGGTCCCGAGCTGCTGCAATATCAGGAATGGCTCCCAGGTAAAAGAACGTCGCGGATACCGTAAAATAGGTCGTTATAGCAAAGACATCCCACACGAGTGGCGACTTGAAATTGGGCCATAGGAAACGTGAGTTCGGATATGGAATCAGCCAGTACGCGTGCCAAAGTCGACCAACATGAATCAGCGGGAAAAGACCTGCAGTCATAACAGCAAAAACCGTCATGGCCTCAGCAGCGCGATAAATTGATTGGCGCCACGGGGATCGAAACAGAAATAGTATCGCTGAAATCAGCGTGCCTGAGTGAGCAATACCAACCCAAAAGACAAAAGTTGTGATATAGACGCCCCAGCCAACTGGCGAATTAAGCCCACTAACACCTATTCCCTCGTAAACCTGCCAACCCCACGCACCGAAGAAAAGCAGCACCCCTGCGGCCGCCACTGCGAGAAGTCCCCACCAAGCCTTGCCTGGAGTTTCAAGAGCCCGAAGAACGTCACGATTGACCTCATCGTATGTTTGAACATCCGGGTGTGGGACTGCACCCCGAGCCATCCGCTCCTCAAGCACTAGGCTCATTACTCATGTCCCCCAGACACCACCTCGTGAAAAGTAACCTTCTTTAGGTAGTTCACGGCTGGCTGAGTATTCAACGCCTCTAGGACGCGATAAGTCCTTTCATCTTGAGAAACCTGCGTGACTCGAGCATTGGGGTCCCGAATATTCCCAAAAACAATTGCTTCGGCCGGGCAGCTCTGTTCGCATGCGGGCACAACCTCGTGATCACGGACCTCTCGGCCACCCTCCAGTGCCGCACGATTCTGGACTTCGCGGATCCTCTGTACACAGAAGCTGCATTTCTCCATAACACCGTTGTCTCGAACGGTTACATCCGGATTCCACTGCCAATTTAGTGGCTCTGGAACCTCATCAGTGTAACGATACCAATTGAAGACCCTCACCTTATAAGGGCAGTTATTTGCACAATACCTTGTGCCTACACAGCGATTGTAGACCTGTGCATTCAAGCCCTCAGGTGTGTGGTAGGTTGCAAATACCGGACAAACAGTTTCACAGGGAGCATTACCGCAGTGCTGACAAATGACCGGCAAAAACCGCACGTCCAGATCAGCCGCCTGAGTCGCATCAATTTGTTCATAATAACGTTCGATACGAACCCAATTCATATCCCGACCCATCAGCACCTGATCTTCTCCAACCCATGGGACATTATTTTCAGCCTGACAAGCAGTTACACAGGCACTACATCCAGTACATTTGTCCAAATCAATTGCCATAGCCCAACGCGGCCCATCTTGTGCGTCAGCATAAATTCCATGGCGTGAACCCTCTAAAGGAAAAGCGGTTGGAGCCCCTTCTTCAGCAGGGACCGGAATAAAGCCCCCAACTCCTTGGAGCTCCCTTAGCTCACCATGGGCATCTTCTCCATGTCCGTCATCTTCAGGATGGCCAAGGTCAGCCAAGGCAACTGCCGGAGCAATCATTCTATCATGTTGGTCACTTGATCCTTCTATTGTGGCCAGACGACGATTCTTACCGGTTGGAGTTACAGTCACGGAAGTAGACGTGGTCACTAAGGCACCCGAAAGCTGTTCAGACGCAGAATCAATTAATCCGAGTGCATTAACCCCCTTGTTATCCGCATAGCGTCCCATGCCCGTATGGCCTCCGCCCATCGCCAACGCCACAACATCCTCCCTGATTCCAGGATAGAGCCACACCGGTACTTCAAGTGACCCGTGCGGTGAAGCTACAGTCACGAGATCTCCCTCCCGAATCCCTCTAATTTCAGCGGTATGCGGGTTCATCTCTAGCCAAGAATGCCAAACAATCTTAGAGACTGGATCAGGCAACTCTTGCAACCAAGGACTCTTGGAGAACTCGCC
>Ga0310344_10001854_pt1 | contig 16019 bp, 16 predicted proteins | sample HC15DNA20200_MG_FD_203801 | JGI IMG/M metagenome (GOLD analysis project Ga0310344, IMG submission 203801) | Marine microbial communities from station ALOHA, North Pacific Subtropical Gyre - HC15-DNA-20-200_MG | ecosystem: Environmental > Aquatic > Marine > Oceanic | place: Pacific Ocean: North... | reverse complement strand
AAATCTCAATAACAGCAATCGGATCAACGGCAATTGAAACACCTTGCTTCGACTCATCTCCGTAAACCACTGCCGGAACCTGTCCACTCCGACGCAACCTACGCGATTCGTTCTTCCCTCTCTCCTGCCTTAAAGTTGCTTCCAAATTTGTATCCATACCATTGTCCTTAAATTATGCTCTTTCAAACATCGATTTATTTTCAATATTTTAGACAAATAATGACGAAACCGATGTCTCCTGATGAATGCTTTGAATAGCTCGACCCAAAAGCTGAGCTACTGACAAAACATGAATCTTTTCGGATTTCTCCAGTTCAGGGCGAAGTGGGATCGTGTTGGTAACAATCAACTGTTCAAGAGCAGAGTCCTCTATTCTTTGCAGCGCCGGTCCAGATAAAACACCATGCACTGCACATGCCACAACACTACTGGCTCCATTGTCCCGTAAGGCCTGAGAAGCTTGCTGAAGGGTGCCGGCAGTATCAACAATGTCGTCCTGAATGATACAGACACGATCTTGCACCTCACCCACAACGTGCATCACTTCAGCGTGTCCATCATCAGCCCTTCGTTTATCAATTATGGCCAGATCAGCACCAAGACGCTTGGCATAAGCTCTAGCACGCTCAACACCACCAGCATCTGGAGAAACAATTGTTAAACCTTTCGTATCCTCTAATCTTGTTAAGTGATCAATAAACACAGGAGCAGCGAATAGATGATCTACAGGAATGTCAAAGAACCCTTGTATTTGTGCCTTGTGTAAATCCATAGTTAAAACCCGGTTTGTCCCTGCAGCACCCAGTAAATTCGCAACTAACTTCGCAGAGATAGGAACCCGTGGTTTATCTTTTCGATCTTGGCGAGCATATCCATAGTAGGGCATCACCGCAGTAATTCGAGCAGCTGATGAACGTCGAAAAGCATCGATCATGATACATAGCTCGACAAGATTCTCATCAACGGGTGTAGACGTCGGCTGTATGACAAATACATCAGTGCCCCTAATATTTTCATCTATCTGAAAAGATACTTCACCATCTGAAAAACGTTTAAGGCATGCCCGTCCAAGCGGAACACCCAAAACCTCTGCGATTTCACTAGAGAGACTTGGATGAGCACTGCCTGAAAAAATTTTTAATTCGCTCGAATTAATTGGCACCACTTAATACCGCCCTGTGTTTCCAGAACACCCGAACCATTGTTCGCGACGTGCGCCCGTACTACAATACAAAGGACGGGCATTTCTACAATTCTCTTGGTTGGGGCGGAAGGATTCGAACCTTCGAATACGGGATTCAAAGTCCCGCGCCTTACCGCTTGGCCACGCCCCAAAATAATTATCCTGAGGCTTACCGCTAGAAAATCACTTCCCACCTAGTTGACCTGTGAGCGCCTCAGCTTGGCGCTAAAACTGTCCTGATAGCGCTCCTTAATTTTACCTAATGCAAACGGTAACTTTAGCTGATGGAACCTTAACTGGGCAAGCGAAACCAAAAATGGGACAACATCAATCGCTGGTTTCATTTACTTGGCACATATTTTTATAAAGTGAAAAACTTGCTGTCTGGGTAACTAAACTTCTCCACCCTGGTAATCGCGCATCGAACCGAGCCGATAAAGCTTTGTTTTTATCTTTAAAAAGTGCAAAAACTGTCGATCCACTGCCAGTCATAGCCACCAAATTAGCTCCCTTACTGCTAAGTTCTTTAAGCATTTTTCCAATATCAGGATGACGCCGGCTAACAGATTTTTCCAAATCATTATTGAGAGAGTCTAGTCGGCTACGCCAGTCACTTGATAATAACGATTTTGGATCACAACCGTTCGCTTGCAATCCACAATCAGCATCGAACCAATCATATGCCTCTTTAGCAGAAATACCGTATTCAGGGCTCGCCAAGAGCACCCAAAAGCTTTCTAAATCATCAAGTTGCCTCAGTTGCTCTCCTCGGCCACCAGCCACAACTAAACCGCCATTCATAAAATAAGGAACATCTGAACCGATACTTGAAGCGATGCCAACGAGCTCTTCAGACTTCATCGATAAATTCCATATTCTGCAAAGACCTCTGAGTGCAGCAGCAGCATCACTACTTCCTCCACCTAGACCCGCAGATGTCGGAATTTGCTTGTTAATCATTACTGTGACTCCACCCGGAGCACCTCGTCTACCAGAAGCGGACCACAAACGTTCCGCTGCAGTCCAAACAATGTTGGATTGACCTTCTGGCACATCTTTTGATGAAGAAAAAATTTTCATCTCTTCGTTTGTCTGGCGAAATATCAATCGATCATGCAAGCCAATTGATTGAAAAAGAGTAAAGATTTGGTGAAAACCATCCACCCTCTTACCTAAAACACGCAGGGTAAGATTAATTTTTGCGGGAGCAAGAATCGTAAGAGTCAACACGATACTTTTCGGATTGTCCTTATTATTTAAGATCCGTATTATTCCAGCGGTCCGTTAAGCTTGTGAAATTCATCTAAAGTTATTAACGAAAAACCATCTGGCACTATCGTCGAAAAAGCTTCCTTGCTGATGTCAACATTGACATTAAGCTGGGATAAAGTCGCCCTAAGTTCCGTTTGAACCTGTTCCGCACTCGTCGTCTGAATATGCAATGCCCTCGGAAGACCAAGCTGATAATCAGAATACTGCATAGTAAAACCTCGTAGCATTCCAGCTACTATTACACCGGACTCGTCGGAAGGTTGAATAAAGAGTCTGGCCTCGTTGTTCAACTCGATTCCAATCATATCTCCTTGGTATTTTCGTGCCTCTTTCGGTTTTTGTTCAGAAACCAAACAACCGGTCAGAATTCCAAGAAAATCCTCTTGATTAAAATAAAGCCCTGTCAATGATTTCAATAAATCCGCGGTCGTCGCCTCTATAATCGCTCGTCGATCTCGAGGAAGTAATAATACGGACGCTGAACGATTACTTATCAAGACAAACGAAGGGGATCCATAGGGCGCCAGTCCTTCAAGACGCAAGAACGACGGCTTCATAATGGCCGTCCTTACTCGCCCCCTTATCGAAGAATCACCTGACCTTCCATTTATTGCCAGCAAAAGTTCAAGACTGTTAACACTCTGGCAATCTTTCGTAGCTTCCCTGAGCACCTCTTCAAAATCAAAAATTCTTACGCCGGCTTGTTGAGGCACTTGAAATTGCCTCGGCGCACAGGAAAAAAGAGTCAAACTGATAAGGGAAACAAAAATGATTTTAATGCTGGTTCGAAATGTAATAGACACTACCGTTCAAGCCAGTTTCTGGCATCGCCAATCTTTCGCTTGATTTTGGATAGCTCGACGTCATCACCGTTTCCATCCAGGGCACGTTCCCATGCCGAAATAGCATCCACATAACGTCCCCGCTTCAACATGAGGTCACCAAGATGATCTTGAATTACAGAATTCCACGCCATTTGCTTGCTCGCCTGTATCAACATTCTTTCGGCTTGATCCAAGCGATCAAGTTTAAAGTAGGCCCATCCAAGACTATCCAAATAGGCACCATTGTATGGGTCGAGTTTGATTGCCCGCTCTAGCAGATTGACCGATTCGTCCAATCTCTCACCACGATCTGCCAACATATAACCCAAATAGTTCAACGTAGCAGCATGATTTGAATCAAGGTCTAATATGTTTCTAAAGATCCCTTCCGCATCCAAATCTTGATCACTTTGTTCAAGTAGTGCACCTAATTGAAAGAGAATAGCAATATTATCCCTAAACGCTTTTTCACCACGGCGTAAAAGGTCAATCGCTTCATCGAGGCGTCCATACCGACTATAAAAGTCAGCTAGAAAAACATAAGACATCGGTTCCGATTGACGAGCCTCAAGAGCTGCATTAAGAAGATTAAGGCCCGCTTCAAAATCACCTTCTTCTCCTAATAAACGTGCCTCTATTCGATCCAGGCTCAATTGAGCAGTGTGTTGGATTTTTAGTTGTTGTAAAACGATTCGAGCTTCAGATAAATTTCCTGCATCAATGTATACCTGCATTAAACGGGCGCCAAACGACAAGCTCTTCGGCGCGATTTCCCAACCTTTTCTATAAGCGTTAATTGCACCTTGATAATCTCGAAGCTGCTCATAGGCAAAACCAAGCCTTCCATATAGCCCTAATGACTCTTCCGAACTCAATTGGTTATCTGATAAAACGGGATTTATGACTTCAACTACTTTCTGATGTTCTCGTAATCGGCTATAAACCTCAGCTAAAGTCGACAGACCCTCCGCTCCGTCAGGCTCAACCTCCAGAAGCCTTCGCGCAACCATTTCTGCAGCGGTAAAATTTCCAAGAGAAATCTCCACCTCAACTAGCAGACCAAGACCCCTTAAATCATCGGGGCGCATTCTTACCAGATCGCCAAGAACATCGCGTGCGCGCTCACCTAAATCAGCTTTTAACAATGCAGCCGCAAACTCTCTCTTTAACCTAGCACTCCGTGGATTTCGTTTAACTGCACGCTCATATACATTTACCGCATCGACCCATCTACCTTGACGACCGTATAAGCTAGCAAGACTACTTAGAGCTCTAGAAGATGGCCGATCTCCAGCAACCACCCTTTCCAAAGTAACGATAGCGTCATCGACACGTCCAACTAGTTGGTACGCTCTAGCTAAAAGTAAATCTGTCTCGGAAAAACCTGGTTGATTCTTTTGAAGTTCTTCAAGAATCTCAATCGCCTGAGGCGAAGAGTTATCAGCCAAATATAGTCTTGCAAGTGTTATCTCTACGTGTAAATCTGGAATTAGTGAGCCTCTTGCCCGTTCAAGATGTTTAATACCTAACTTGGCATCGGCCAAATTGTTCGGCCGCTCATTGTATCTAGACGCATAAATCAAACCTAAGATACGATTTGCGATCTGGTTGTTAGGTTCTCGCTCCAAGGATTGGTGGGCAGCCTCAACAGCCTCTTCAACCTTGTTTTGGCGCGCGTACAAAGTAGAAATCTCAGCAAGTATCTCACCGGACTCTAGATCTATCTCTGCGGCCTGGCGGTAAGCTTGAATCGCTTCATCAATATTTTCTTGACCCTCAAGATAACGCCCATACAAGAAAAGCCGGTAGGCCTCAGCAATATTTTCCTTTGAAATAGAACTTTTCTCTGTTGGAGTAACACCAACGACAGATTGAGGTGTAGCCTCACCAATCGAAAATTTAAGAAGGACAATTAACAGTACTGCACAATTAGTATGAAACTTCACAGCTCGATTGTTCCACAGTAAGCGATTATCGACAAGGCCCTAGATAATAATCGAGTATAGTTTTGGTATAGTGACTTTGCCTTTTGGAGAGGATCCAGTTTATGGCCGTCGACCCAGAATTACTTAAAATTCTTGCCTGCCCAAACTGTAAGACACCGGTTTCTCTTGTAAAAAGTGGCCAAGGCCTAAAGTGTCAGGAATGCCACCGAGTTTACCCCGTGAAGGACGGAATTCCTGTAATGCTTGTTGATGAAGCTTCTATCGAGTCGTAACACTTTTTTATGTGTAACGCTAAAACAAATCTAGAAAACGTTACATCTGTAGGATTGCTCTTATTCGTTGGAGCACTCCAGATATCAATTGCAATATCAGCAATTCTGCTGACCATTACTTTACTGCTTTGGCTCGTCCTTATTATTAGAGAAAAAGAACTGCCAGAATTTCCAATTATCTTCTGGCCTCTACTTGCGTACGCCGCTATCACTATGGTTTCGGTAGCAGCCTCAACCGATCCTTTGGCAAGTCTATTTGATTCAAAAGAAATCTTGCTCTTTCTTGTTGTGCCTCTTGTTTATCGACTCGCTCGAGGTAAATCCGCATCCGCAGTTGCCACAACTATTATTAGTGTCGGAGGTTTAGCTGCCATTTATGGAATAGTCCAGTACGGAATTCTTAATTACGACAATCTTGGACAAAGACCTCAGGGATCTATGGGGCATTACATGACCTTTTCTGGCTTACTGATGCTGGTGATTTGCCTAGCCACAGCGCGAGTTCTTTTTGATAGACAAACTCGTACTTGGTCAAGTCTCGTGCTACCGGCATTGATTGTCGGACTCACACTTACTTTCACTAGGAGTGCCTGGGTAGGCGCTTGTGCAGGTATCAGCCTCTTATTTGTATTAAAGGATTTCCGACTTATTGCTGTTATACCAATTTTGGCTGCCGCTTTTTTCGTTGTTGCCCCTGAAGGAATCACCGAACGTGTCTACTCTGTGTTCGACCTTCAAGATCCAACCAATCGAGACCGCATGGCCATGGCTAGAATTGGAGTACGAATGGTGTCAGACCATCCCTTAACCGGCGTTGGACCGGATATGGTCCAAGAATTGTACTCAAGCTACCGCGACGAGACGGCAGTCAATAAAACGAATCCACATCTGCACAATGTACCGTTACATATTGCTGCAGAACGAGGATTACCAGCTCTGGGAATATGGGTTTGGTTTATAGCAGTGGTCATTCTTCAATTAGCAAAGATATTTAAAGACCCGTTAGCTAGGCCTTTAGCTGCCGGAGGCCTTGCCGCTATTGTCAGTATGCTCTCTGCTGGAATGTTTGAGTATAACTTTGGTGACTCAGAATTTCTCATGTTGCTGCTAGTCTTGATAACCTTGCCGGCTGCAGCTACAAATCTTTACACTTCCTCAAAATACGAAACTCATTCCTAAGTAGTTATTCAAATTAGTTCCTGAATTTTCTAATACCAAATTTCTAATGACGAAAATGTCGTCGACCAGTAAAAACCATCGCCATACCGTGCTCGTCTGCCGCCTCAATAACCTCTTGATCTCTTTTTGAGCCACCAGGTTGGACAACAGCCACTGCCCCAGCCGCTGCAATCGCATCAAGACCATCTCGAAAAGGAAAGAAGGCATCCGATGCGGCGACCGTACCTTTTAGATCAGGTGTTTTCAAAGATGCTATCTTGACCGCATCAATTCGACTCATCTGACCAGCCCCGACCGCGGCGGCACAATTATTCCGAGCAAAAAGAATCGTATTTGACTTAACATGGGCGCAGACACGCCATGCGAACCTAAGAGTCTCCCATTCGCTTTCAGACGGCTGCCGCTTTGTAACCACACGTAGAATGGTTTGCGGAGCAATTTCGACTCCGTTACTCCAAGCAGGAATAGCCTCAACAACTCTGTCTCGTTCCTGGACAAGGAACGCACCAAGAATCGAGCGCGTCTCTCGTTGGTAGTACGACCCTTCTGACATAGCACTAAAATCAGCAAGAACCAACCGAAGGTTCTTTTTCGAGGCCATAATGGTAAGAGCTTCCTGTGATGCACTAGGCGCTATCACAGCCTCGATGAAAGTACTAGTTATCTCTTTTGCTGTTTCCGCATCAAGCGGTCGATTTAAGCCAATAATGCCACCAAATGCTGACAGAGAATCAACTGCGCGGGCTGCAACGTACGCTTCGCACAATGAACCACCAGTCGCAGCCCCACAGGGATTCATGTGTTTAATTACAACTGCGCTGGGTTCCGTAAATTCAAGCACCAGTCGCGCTGCCGCATCTAGATCCAACAAATTGGTAAATGAGAGCCCTTTTCCCTGAACCACCTGCGCCGAACTAAAACCCCAACCTTCATCTACACCATAAAGAGCAGCTTTTTGGTGTGGATTCTCGCCGTAGCGAAGGTCCTGAAGCTTCCTTGCTGATGTCATAAGATGATCTGGAGCAAGCCCGTCAAGACTAAGAGCCTTGTGCGAAAAAGTCTCATTACTTACATTTACAGCTGACAAGGCTGCTGAAATCGTGCCGTCATACTCCGAAGTATGTGAGAATGCCTTTTTCGCAAGTTCGAAACGAAATTCCTGATTCAGTTGATTGATATTGTCAAGTGCATCAATGACTCGATCGTAATCTTTCGGATCAACAACTACTAAAACGTCCCTGAAATTCTTTGCCGCGGCTCGGACCATACTCGGGCCACCAATATCAATCTGTTCGATTAGTTCGTCAAAGGTCGTCTCTGAGCTGGTCGCCGCCTGAGCAAAAGGATAAAGATTAACAACTACTAAGTCAGTTGGTTGAATACCCTGTTCGCTTATCGCTTTTAAATCATCAGGTCGATTCCTACGAGCCAGAATTCCACCGTGTACAGCTGGATGCAATGTCTTAACTCGACCATCCATCATTTCCGGAAAACCTGTCACCTCGGAAACTCCCTTCACAGAAAGTCCCGCATCTTTAAGAACTCTCGCAGTTCCACCAGTAGATACCAGCTCCACATTACGTTCAGCTAATCTTGTAGCAAAATCTACAATTCCTGCCTTATCAGACACACTCAACAACGCACGCATCACTCTAATCGCCTCCCAAACTCGTTAAAAATAAAAACACTTCAATGATTTAAAGCAAAAACTCTTGTTGTCAAATTAAAGATTCTTTTACACATCATTTGGCATCAAGAGCCATTCTCCACGCGTAAAACATTTTCAACTACAATTAATCACGAGGAATGAGAAACCATAATAGGGGCAACCACAACTCTCGCGCGTATGGTACTGCCTGATCATTTACTAACACCTCGCAATCGTACAGACAAACAATGTCGTACAACCTTTTCAAATCCTCGGCTCGTTTTGGAAAATATCGCGCGCGATGATGAAAAGATATTCCCTGGCCACCTTCCCAGTAATCATCAGATTTCTTAGCTAATGCCACTGCCTCTTCATAATCTTCGCTCTCAAATTTATGAAAGATAACGGTGATCGAAAATGGTCGCTTTTGAGGACCAAATAAAACCTCCTGCAGATCGGGTGTAAGGATTTTCTGCTCTTCTACACTAAGTTCTTCAGGTGGCTCAACATAAGGCCAGAATGTCTCTAGTGGACGATATTTTCTGACTGATTTTTCACTCATCTTCACATTATGTTACTTGAGTCTACGAATTGTTCAGTACGCGCGAGTGCTCGTGATGGTATCCTGAACTACCAAAGCCTCGCAAGATGTATAAGGTGAGTAATAAGTTTCGAGCAATTCCTTCGGTTGAAAAAATCTGTCAAAGTGAATCCGTTCGTCAGCTTATGAAACTTTTTGGCCGCCAAGCCGTAGTTTCTGCAATTCGTGCAGAAACAAAGGTGATTCGAGAAACACTCAAAAAAACAAAAGAGCCGAATAACGAGAACCTAGCGCTCAAACAAATCGAGCAAAATGTACTTCGAGCACTGTCCATGAAATTATCTTCTTCTCTAGAACCAGTAATCAACGGCAGCGGTGTAATCATTCACACTAATCTCGGTCGTGCTCCACTTTCATTGAGTGCAGTCCAAAAAATTTCTTCTGTTTCAAATTACTCTAATTTGGAACTGAACTTACAATCCGGCAAACGTGGATCAAGAACCATCCACGCTCAATCACTTTTGCAGCAGCTCTCAGGCGCCGAAGATGCGCTTGTGGTAAATAACAATGCGGCAGCAATCTTACTCATTCTTTCGGCACTTGGTAATGGACGCGAAGTAATCATCTCAAGAGGTGAGCTTGTTGAAATAGGTGGGGGCTTTCGAATTCCAGATGTTCTCCTACAATCTGGTGCAAGACTCAGAGAAGTTGGGACCACGAATCGCACTAGAGCAAGCGACTATACCGCTGCCATCAATGACAAGACAGCTTTAATTCTTAGGGTGCATCCGTCTAACTTTCGTATAGAGGGGTTTACGGAACGGCCAAGACTCCGTGAACTCACTGATATCAGTCAGAAATTTTCTATCCCGATCGTCGAAGATATCGGCAGTGGGAACCTCGGAACAAATTTTGAAGAAGTCTCGATTCAAAAACTTTTCGCTAATGAACCAACTGTAATAGAAAGCATCGAAACCGGTGTGAATGTGTGCTGTTTCAGTGGCGACAAACTTCTTGGTGGACCGCAAGCTGGACTGATAGTTGGACAGAGAACAATCGTCGAAAAACTACGTGAACATCCCCTAATGAGAGCCCTTAGAGCCGACAAACTTACTTACGCAGCACTAGAGGCGACACTTCTTGAACACTTAACCGAACGGGCACAGCAATCCGTGCCAGTTTTGGCAATGATTCACACTGATATTGCAGAGCTTAAGAAACGTGCAACTCAAATTATTGACAAGCTGAAAATTACTGACGGACTTAAGGTAACTGCCGTTCCCGGCGAATCAACTATCGGAGGAGGTACTACCCCTGGTTTAGTTTTACCAAGCTATCTGCTAAGTCTGCGATTTAAAAACCTTAACCCAAATGAACTAAGTAAAAAACTTCGGTCTTGCTCTCCCGCAATTGTCAGTCGAATCGAAAGCAGCCAGTTACTGTTGGATCTTCGTACTATTCAACCAGACGAGGACGAAATATTAACCAAGATACTTAAAACCCTTTAATACAAAAATAATTCTTTTACCTTATTCTGAAGTATTTCGGCGCGGACAGACTGCACATTTCAGAGATTCTCCCTCCGACCCTATTAAATCAGAACCACCACAAGAACCTCGCAAACACGGGTAACGAAATATTACTCCGACCGCCATAATCAACATGGCGCCACCAACAAAAAGAATGCTGAGAAAAAGCAACTCCATTATTAATCTATTTTAACTGACTGATGTAAATCTTGGGGTTTCATGCTCAGAAAAAGTTCCATCCTCATTTTGAGTGATCAACAAAACGGGCCAGTCATATTCCAAAGCTAGCTCCAAGCCCTTTTCCGGACCCATTACCTGGAGGGCCGTCGCAATAGCATCGGCCTTGACACAAAGCGTTTGTATAACACTAACCGAAGCAAGGCGGTGATTAACTGGCCTACCAGTTCTCGGATCGATCGTGTGTGAGTAACGTTTTCCGTCCAACTCAAAATAGTTCCGATAATTACCGGATGTCGCGAGTGACAAGTTTCGAAGATTGACAAGACGCTGCAAAACAGGAGCGTCTGAAACAGGTCGTTCAATACCAACTCTCCAAAAGTCACCGCGACTACTCTGACCAGCGGCTCTGATTTCTCCACCCACCTCAACTAAATAGGAATGAAAACCCTGTAATTCCAACAGTTCAGCAACACGATCAACAGCATATCCCTTGGCAAGTCCAGAAAGATCAACAGAAATTAGAGAGTTAAGTTTTCGCACTGTAGACGCAAAAGAATCAATTTCAATATATTGATAGCCAACATTTTCTTTTAACCGTTCAATTTCCTCATTTGTCGGAAAATCATCGCGACGATCTAAGGGACCAAAGCCCCAAGCATCTACGATTGGACCTACTGTTACATCAAAAGCGCCTTCACTTACCTTACTTACGTCAAGTGCGTGCTGAAATACAGCTAATGTTTCCTCTGACACGAAAAACGGTTTGGTCGTTTGATTTCTGTTAAATCGACTTACTTCAGAATCAGAACGGTAAGTCGACATCTTCTCATCAACATCAATTAATTCATATTCGATCAAAGATCGAAGAATATTCTGATCTTCTTTTTTAAGGTCACTTTTCGCAATAGTCACCATAAATGTCGTGCCCATAATTGAGCCATCAAAGGTATTAACTGAAGAAAGATCGGTGCCAGATTTGCAGGCGGCGAAAAAAACAAATAATAAGACAAACAATCGCCAATTAGCCAAAGTCATCGAAAAGGATGTTTTCAGGCTCAACACCAAGTCCATCTAACATCTCCATGCAAGCTTTCAACATTAAAGGGGGGCCACATAGGTAGTATTCGATATCCTCTGGGGCAGGATGTTCTTTTAGATATCTGTCGTACAAAACTTGATGAATAAAACCAGTCTCACCGCTCCAATTATCTTCAGGCAACGGTTCAGACAAGGCAAGTTTCCAGTCAAAATTCTCATGCTCCTGCTGAATAAGATCAAAATCATCCACGTAGAAAGCTTCTCGAAGACTACGAGCACCATACCAAAAACTAACTTTTCGCTTTGTGTGAATACGTCGAAATTGATCAAAGATATGTGAACGCATAGGAGCCATGCCAGCACCACCTCCAATGAAAAGCATCTCAGCGTTAGTATCCCGTGCAAAGAATTCGCCAAAAGGACCTGAAATCGTCACTTCGTCACCAGTCTTAAGACCGAAGAGATAAGCGGTCATCTTTCCTGGTGGAGTCTCTTCTGGAGACCTCGGTGGGGGCGAAGCAATACGAACATTTAGCATGATCATGCCCTTCTCTTCAGGGTAGTTCGCCATTGAGTAAGCTCGCGTGACTTCTTCATCAAGGTGGGCTTTATATCGCCATAAATTAAAGTTATCCCAATCAAGCCGGTACTCTTCTTCCACATCAATATCGCTATATGGATATTCACCAGATGGTGCATCAATTTGAATATATCCACCCGCCCTAAACGGTACTTCCTCCCCTAAAGGGAGCTCAAGAATAAGCTCCTTAATAAAAGTAGCAACGTTATGATTTGATCGGACTTTGCAACGCCACTTTCGTATATCAAAAACCTCCGCCGGAAGTTCAATTTTCATGTCCTGCTTAACCTTCACCTGACATGACAATCGCACACCACTACGCATCTCTCCACGATCAAGATGACTTAACTCCGTTGGAAGCACGGCGCCTCCTCCATCCGAAACTGTTACCTTACAAACACCACAACTCCCTTTTCCACCGCAAGCGGAAGGAACGAACAACTGATTCGCAGCCAACGTGCCAAGCAACGTTCCACCTGCAGGACTGCACAATGTTTTATCTGGATCATCGTTAATGGTTATGGCAACATCACCAGTAGACACCAACTGCCGTCTGGCAATCATCAAAAGGCCTACGAGCAACAAAATTGTTGCCGTAAACATCATGACTCCAAGGACAACTGTCAGCATAAAACACCACTTAAGATAAAGAACACCGAGCAAACACCATCTCAAAAAACATCATTAAGAACGTAAAATAAAATTGATAGCACTGTAGTAAATCCTCACAGATTTTTATAACTGCACTCCCGCAAAGGCCATAAATCCAATCGCCATTAACCCAACTAAAATAAAGGTAAGTCCTAGACCCCTTAGTCCAGCAGGTGGATTGCTGTAACGCAAGCGCTCACGAATTCCGGCAAGAGCAACTATCGCCAATGCCCATCCAATTCCTGAACCAAATCCAAACACAACACTCTCTGCCAAGGTGTAGCTACGCTCAACCATAAAAAGAGACGCGCCCAAAATCGCACAATTCACTGCAATCAAAGGTAAGAAGATTCCAAGCGCCGCGTGAAGCTTAGGAACAAAGCGATCTAGAGTCATTTCAACGATTTGCACCATTGCTGCAATCGTACCTATGTAGGTAAGAAAACCAAGAAACGACAATTCGTATTCCTGCAGGCTTGGATTAATCCAAGCCATGGCACCAGACTGCAAAAAATTTGTATAAATGAGATTATTCATTGGAACCGTAATGGTCAGCACAAAAACAACAGCCAACCCAAGACCTAGTGCCGTCTTAACCTGACGAGACACTGCTAAAAACGAGCACATCCCGAGAAAAAAAGCTAAAGCCATATTTTCCACAAAAATGGCTTTGACTGCTAAATTGAGGTAATGCTCCATTAATCGTTCTCCACCTGTTCGGGCTTCCATGTCCTCAAAGCCCATATGAAGAAACCAATGATGAAAAATGCACCGGGAGATAACACCATAAGTCCATTAGGTGTGTACCACCCCCCATTATTAGCTAGCGGAAACAACTGCACGCCAAACACGGAACCAAATCCAAACAGTTCGCGAAGAAATGCTGTCAACATTAAGATCGCGCCGTATCCCAGACCATTACCGAGTCCATCTACTAAACTTAAAACTGGAGGGTTTTGCATCGCGTACGCTTCGGCTCGTCCCATAATGATGCAATTCGTAATTATCAAACCTACAAAGACAGAAAGTTGTTGAGAAATCTCAAACATATACGCTTTAAGAATTTGATCTACAACAATCACTAGTGACGCTATGATTGTCAACTGGACAATAATTCTGATGTTTGTCGGAATGTTATTCCGGAGTGCACTCACAAAAAAATTAGAAGACATCGTGACAGCAATAACCGCGATACTCATGACTAAAGCAGTATCCATTTTTGTAGTAACTGCCAAAGCAGAACAAATACCAAGCACCTGCAATGCAATCGGATTGCTATTAAAAAGCGGATCAATTAATGCGTCACGCATTTTTGTCTGAATCGCCATCACAAAACTCCATCATTACGCAACCTGTTCAAGTACGGTTCAAAACCTTCTTCGCTCAACCAAAAGTGGAGCATATTGGTTACTCCACGACTGGTCATTGTTGCGCCAGCAAGACCATCTACACTAAAAGGATCTTCATCTGGCTTTCCTGCGATTCCTCTAATCACCTCGATACGAATATTTTTCTCACTGTCAAAGGCCTTTCTTCCCAACCAAAGTTGTTTCCACCTAGGATTATCCACTTCACCACCTAAGCCAGGGGTCTCACCATGTTCATAAAAAGTAAGGCCACGAATTGTAGTGAGATCGGCATCAAAAGCTACAAACCCATAAAGAGTCGACCATAATCCCATACCACTAATCGGCAGAATAGCTAGTTTAAGTTCATCATCAGCATCACGTAATTCGTAGACAAGTGCATTTTTAGGAACACGCTTCACTCGCGCGTTGTTATCAGACGCAACACGACTTGTCTCAGCTCCTGTTGCAGCAGATCTTTGATCAAATAAATTCGGATCAATCTCGGCCACTTCTTCTCCCGTCTCAAGATCGATAACCACTTGATCAATAGTGTTAAAAAGCAAGTCAACATCACTGGCCGACAAACGTGTATCTCCAGTCGTCAATCCGGCGGCAATGAGAACGTTACGTCTTTTCTCAAGTGCTTGATTTTGAAGCTGTAAATCTTCGAGCGCGACAAATGAAGTAGAGACAACTACTGCACAAACCACGCACACGGCAGCCGCGAAAGCAAGGTTATAGCTTGAGCTAGCGTGCATACCGAGCTTTCCTTCGTTTAATGTTTGCTTGCACAACGAAATAATCAATTAGCGGCGCAAACAAATTCATAAAAAGAATCGAGAGCATCATGCCCTCTGGATACGCGGGATTCACAACACGGATCAAGACAACCAAAACACCGATTAGAAAGCCATAAACGTAATGCCCACGCTGAGTCGCAGGTGCAGAAACAGGGTCTGTCGCCATAAACACTGTCCCAAATGCCCAGCCACCAACGACAAAATGCCATAACGGAGAAACATCAAAAAACGCATTACTAGACGAACCTGCACTGGTAATAAGTAACGCAGTAATACCTGTTCCTGCTACAACACTTGTCATGATGCGCCACGACCCCACACCAGTCACCAATAAAACACAAGCCCCTAAGAGACAGGCTATAACTGAGGTCTCACCCATTGAGCCAGGAATAAAACCGAACACCGCATCCCACCAATTAAACGACTCTTGTATCGCTGCCGTGCCGCCCAATGTAGCCTGAGCCAAAATAGTAGCCCCACTGACACCATCAGTAGCAGTCTGAGCTGCAAGCCAAACAGAGTCACCAGACATTTCAGCTGGGTAGGCAAAAAATACGAACGCCCGAGCAGTCAAAGCCGGGTTCAAGACATTCATCCCAGTACCACCGAAAATCTCTTTTCCTACAACGATGCCAAATGAGATACCGAGTGCAACCTGCCATAAAGGTATGGTGGGGGGAAGAATCAGCGGAAACAACATACCAGAAACCAAAAATCCTTCGTTAACGTCGTGCTTTCGAACCGCTGCGAAAAGACCTTCCCAGAATCCGCCAACGGCAAAAGTAACCACCAGCACTGGGAGATAATACAAACCACCGTGCACAAAACAGGCAAACCAATTATCTGGTGAAAAGCCGAGGCCAAGATATTCAATTGCCAAAGTTTGCCAATTTTCAAGAGCAGGCGCACCCGCCATTATCGCTAGATTTGCCTGATAGCCGGTATTGTAAAAAGCCATATAAATGCAACCAGAAAGCGCAATTACAACCGTCATCATCGTTCGCTTGAGGTCAATACCGTCACGAAC
>Ga0310344_10001853_pt1 | contig 16020 bp, 18 predicted proteins | sample HC15DNA20200_MG_FD_203801 | JGI IMG/M metagenome (GOLD analysis project Ga0310344, IMG submission 203801) | Marine microbial communities from station ALOHA, North Pacific Subtropical Gyre - HC15-DNA-20-200_MG | ecosystem: Environmental > Aquatic > Marine > Oceanic | place: Pacific Ocean: North... | reverse complement strand
GGGACCACGGGGCCGCCAAAGTGCATTGTGCACGGGGCCGGCGGAACGTTGCTTCAGCATTTGAAGGAGCACGTTTTCCACGCCGATGTCCGACGAGACGATCGGGTCTTCTACTTCACGACTTGCGGGTGGATGATGTGGAACTGGCTCGTCACGGGACTCGCAGCGGAAGCGACTTTGGTCCTGTTTGACGGGGCGCCTTTCCACCCAGATGCGCGCACGCTGTTTGATTTTGCCGACGATGTCGGCATCAACATCTTCGGCACGTCCGCGAAGTATATCGATGCGGTGAAGAAGTCTGGTCTTCGGCCGCGCGAGACGCACGATCTCTCCACCGTCCGGGCGATCTTGTCGACTGGCTCGCCGTTGGTCGCGGAGAGCTTTGATTTTGTCTACGAAGACGTCAAGCGAGACGTACGCTTGTCTTCGATTACCGGGGGAACGGACATCATTGGTTGCTTCGCCCAAGGCGCGCCCGTGCTGCCAGTTTGGCGCGGAGAGCTGCAATGCCTAGCCCTTGGGATGGCGACCAACGTGTTCAACGACGCCGGCCGGCCGGTGCGTGGTGAGAAGGGAGAGCTGGTGTGCACTGCGCCTTTTCCCTCGATGCCGGTCGGGTTTTGGAACGACGACGATGGCGCGAAGTATCGGGCCGCGTACTTCGAGCGCTTCGACAACGTGTGGTGTCATGGCGACTACGTTGAGCTCACGAGTCACGATGGTCTGATTGTGTATGGGCGATCCGACGCGGTGCTCAATCCGGGCGGGGTCCGCATTGGTACCGCGGAGATCTATCGTCAGGTCGAGCAGCTCGACGAGGTGGTCGAAGCGCTGGTCATTGGCCAGGAGTGGGATGATGACACGCGGGTCGTGCTCTTCGTCACGCTGCGTGAAGACGTTGCGCTCGACGAGGCGTTGGAAAGACGGATCCGCACCCAGATCCGGGAGAATGCGACACCCAGACATGTGCCGGCAAAGATCGTCGAGGTGGCGGACATCCCGCGTACGAAGAGCGGCAAGATCGTCGAGCTTGCCGTACGCGAGCTCGTGCACGGGCGGCCGGTGAAGAACATCGAGGCGCTGGCTAACCCTGAGGCGCTCGCCCATTTTGAAGATCGGGTGGAGCTCGCCCGATGAGCAGCGCGGGTGGTGTGCTGAGAGTGCGCGAACCCGGCCGGCCGGGCCGCGATGCGGTGATTGGTTTTTCGGAGGCTTGCGAGTTCACTCGGCTGGGGAACTATCCCGATGAGAAAATTCGACGAGCGCTCAGAGGTCCGGCGGGCATGGTTCTCGTCGGTGCCGGTCCCGACGATATGGTTGTCGGCGTCATGGTCGGCCATGGCGACCGCGAGGCTGGGTGTACTTCGCCCCCGCCGAGCCCAGCCGGCGAGGGCGGGGCTTCAGGCGGCTCATCATGAAGGCGGCGCAAGGGTGCCTCATCGATGCAGGAGTGGTCGAGGTGACGCTGATGATTCGTCACGGCAATGGGGCGGTACAGGGCTTCCATGTGTCGCTTGGCTACGAGGTTGAGCCGCGCGGCGCTATGGCCTATTGGGTCGAGTGGTAGCGCGCGACTATGGCCGACGATTTTGCACCCCGACCCGTAAGCATCTTGCCGATAGGTAAGTCACCATCCGAGATCAGCGAGGCGTTGGCGGCGCCCGCGCCCCCCGGTAAGCTTCGGGTTACTGTGACGTACGTCGAGATGACGCAGCGTCCAAGGCCGGGCGCGACGCAACACCGCGCTGAAGCCTGCGCGGTGTTGCGGGCCGAGGCTCCTACTGCGTCGTTCTACAGATTCCTCTACAACACGGTGGGGAAGCCTTGGTTGTGGTACGAGCGTCGCCTGCTCGACGATGGGGCGTTGTACGAGGCGATCACACGCCCTGGGGTCGAGATCTATGTGCTGTATGTTCGAGGCGTGCCGGCGGGATACGTCGAGCTCGATCGGTACCAGCCTGAAGAAGTCGAGATTGCGTACTTCGGCCTGATGCCGGAGTTCATCGGCCGGGGGCTCGGGCCTTATTTCCTCGATTGGGTGGTCGGTCGGGCGTGGAACCCGCCGCAAGGCGATGCCCCGGGACGGGTTTGGCTGCACACCTGCACCTTGGACCACCCGAAGGCGTTGGCGACCTATCAGCGAGCGGGATTTCGGGTTTACGACCAGCACGCGATTACGATTAACGATCCGCGGCTGACTATCGATTTTTAGCGACAAGCCAACACATGTGCGCTTTCCCTTTGCATCCTGCCGGCTTCGTGTTGCGTTCGCACCGGCGGGGCGCCTCCGGGCGTGTCGAGCGCGAAAGATGGCCGGGTGGTTCGCCGCGAATTGACCATTGAGCTAGATAAGGCAAGGCATGCAACTATCATCGTTCGGACGAAAATTCTGCCAAGCGTCGGGAACCCTCAAGTTAATGGACGATCTTGGGGAGGCCTTCTCCTCGGAGCGGGAAATGATCAATTTGGGCGGCGGGAACCCGAGCCACATCGCATCGATCGAGGCACTGTTTCGCGCCCGCTTGGGCGTGTTGGCCCAGCGTCCCGGCGAGCTGGAGCGGGTGGTAGGAGAGTACGGGGGCCCCGGCGGGGATGGCGCATTCGCCGAATCGCTGTCCCGGTTGCTGCGCGCGGAGCTAGGCTGGGATGTAGGGCCACGCAATGTCTGTGTGACCAATGGCAGCCAGTCGGCGTTTTTCGGGTTGTTCAACCTACTGGCCGGGCCTTGTGACGACGGAATCAATCGAAAGATCATGCTTCCCATGGCGCCCGAGTACATCGGTTACGCCGATGTGGGCATCGCGCCGGAGCTGTTCGTATCCCGCCGACCCATGATCGATTTCCTCGAGGACAAGCTATTCAAGTACCGAGTGGACTTCACCGGGCTTAGCGTGGGATCCGACATCGGAGCGATCTGTGTATCGCGCCCGACCAACCCGACAGGAAACGTTCTCACCGATGATGAGGTGAGCGCACTGAGAGAGCTCGCGCGGGAGGCCGACGTCCCGTTGATATTGGATGACGCTTACGGTGCGCCCTTCCCGAACATCATTTTCGGTGACGTGAATCCGGTATGGGACGAGGACATGATTCTCTGTATGAGCTTGTCGAAGCTCGGCTTGCCGGGGATCCGAACCGGTATCGTGGTGGCCTCGGAGGAGGTTGTGCGTGCGCTGTCCGCGGTGAATGCGATCTTGAGTCTTGCCCCCGGCAGCATGGGCCCCGCGCTTGCGATCGATCTGATCGAGAGCGGCGAGATCTTGCGCATTTCCAGAGAGGTCATAGAGCCCCACTATCGGGATCGGGCCGCGCGCGCGACCGATCTATTGAGAGAAGAGCTGTGCGATTACGACGTCTTCGTGCACAAACCCGAAGGGGCAATCTTCGTGTGGTTGTGGTGCCGGGGCTTACCCGTCACGAATGCGGTGCTCTACGAACGGCTCAAGGAACGGGGTGTGGTCGTCGTGTCGGGAGAGTATTTCTTCCCCGGACTTGAGGAAGATGACTGGATCCATAAGCGGGAATGCTTGCGGCTCACCTACGCTGATGACCCGGAGAAAGTCGAACGAGGCTTGCGGATCGTCGCCGAAGAGGTACGCCGGGCCTACGGCGCGGACGCTTCATAGTGGGGTATCTGGGCCGGTGCGATACCACTCGATTTCCCCGATTCTGCCCGCGAGATGCGCCTGGCGTGTCGCGTTCGCACGCTATCGATTGCCCCCCAAGGTCAGGGGGCAGCTCGAATACGGTGGGATATCGGACCTTGCCGTAGCATGCGGGTGGGTGTTCAACCGCCGCTTGGCGTCTCGGTTCGTCGGCGTTTCAATCTCGCGAAGCAGCAAGTGCTTGATCGATATCCCAGAGGATGTCATCGAGGCTCTCGAGGCCCACTGACAGTCGAATCATGTCGGGCGTGACGCCGGCGGCGATCTGCTCCTCCTCCGAAAGCTGACGGTGGGTTGTCGATGCCGGATGGACGATCAGCGTCTTCGCATCACCGACATTGGCCAGGTGACTCATGAATTGGGCGGCTTCGATAAATTTTGCCCCGGCTTGCGCACCGCCTTTGATTCCGAACGTCAGGATCGCGCTGGCGCCCTTCGGCACGTACTTCTGGGCGAGGTCGTAGTACGGGCTGTCGGGCAAACTCGGGTAGTTAACCCATTCGACCGCTTCGTGTTCTAACAAAAACCGGGCGACTCCCATGGCGTTCTCGCAATGCCGGTCCATGCGGACCGGCAAGGTCTCAATGCCTTGCAGAAAGAGAAACGCATTGAATGGGCTTAAGGTCGGGCCGAGCGTTCGCAGCGTTTCGCATCGCACCTTCATGGTGTAGCCGAAGTCGCCGAAGGTCTCGTAGAACCGAACGCCGTGGTAGCCCTTCGAGGGCTCGGTCATGCCCGGGAATTTGCCGTTGTCCCACGGAAACTTGCCGGATTCGACGAGAACGCCTCCGATAGACGTCCCGTGGCCGCAAATGAACTTGGTGGCCGAGTGCACGACGATGTCAGCGCCGAATGCGAACGGTTGGCACAAGTACGGACTAGCGAAGGTGTTGTCGACCATTAGCGCGGCCCCGTGCGCATGAGCGATGTCAGCCACTGCTTCGATGTCGATGAGGTTGATCCCCGGATTCCCCAAAGTCTCAAGGTAGACGAGCTTCGTCTCCGGGCGCATTGCAGCGGCAAAATTCTCGGGATCGTCGGGGGCAACAAAAGTGGTGTCGATCCCCATCTTCCGGAAGTTGACGTCGAACTGGGTATGGGTGCCGCCGTAGAGCGTGTTGGCGGACACGATGTGGTCGCCCATTTCCAAGATCGTCAGGATCGCTGCCATTTGGGCGGCCATGCCCGATGAGGTGGCCACGGCAGCTCGGCCGTTCTCGAGCGCGGCCATGCGTTCTTCGAATACCGCGTTGGTCGGGTTCATCAAGCGCGTGTACACGTTCCCGAACGTCTGCAGATTGAACAGCGAGGCGGCGTGGTCGGAGTCGTCGAAGACGTAGGCGGCAGACTGGTAGATCGGCACCGCTCGGGCCCCCGTAGCGGAGTCCGGTAACTGCCCGGCATGAATGCACAAGGTCTCTATGCCGAAATCACGATCGGCCATGGGCGTTCCTCAAATCAAGATTGGTCGAACGGCTAGATCGAGCCGTTAGTAGGGTACCCAAAGGGGGCGTTTTGACGAGATCACCCGGGTGTTTACCCCGATGAAGTTCAGGCCGCCGAACAAACGAGCGTATTCGATCTTCATGCAGCGATCGGAGACCACCTCCACGCCGCCCTGGCGCGCGATTTCCGCGGCCTCGTTGTTCTCGATCCCGAGTTGCATCCATAGCACCTTGGCGCCAACTGCTACGGCCTGATGCGCGAGCGCCGGGATCTCCTCCGCACGCCGGAAGCAATCCACGACGTCGATCGGCTCGGGGACCTCGGCGAGGTTCGGGTAGCACCGTTCGCCAAGCACTTCCTCGTACTGCGGGGTGATCGGGATGACCCGGTACCCATGGTCCTGGAGGTATTTGGCGGCAAAGTAGCTCGGGCGATACCAATTTGCGGATAAGCCCACCATCGCGATGGTGCGCGACTCGTGCAGTATCCGCCGTAAGGTTGGGATGTCGCTCATAACGTGCCCTGGGTACCTGATTGATAGGGGTGTACCGAGATGCGGACTTGAAAGTCCGGTAAATCATCGTCGTGGCTCTCGGGAAGGCCGTCGGCCGACGGCCGCTCCAAGCGTTCGGCGATATAAAAATAGCACACATTGCGGCCGTCCGAAGTTCAAATTCTAGGTCGGCGGGTGCCGTCGGCGGCGTGCGCTAATGTTCACTAACGACTTTCGGAGCGTGACCGAGCCGAGGTCCCCGATAAGTCCAAGGCCGTCTCAGTGAATCGGCTCGCACCACGCAGAGGTCCGCTCCGGCGTATGCCGATCTTCAACGGCAAGCCGGTGCTTGGTGAAGTTGAGAAAGCGGTACGGGATGTTCGCCAAGACGCGGTATACCAGCGGAATCACCTTCAAACTGGGGGCTGCCAGCCGGAGCGCTCGAGTACTTTGGTCGTCGGCTCGGCCCGGTTCAGTGTGTAGAAGTGAAAGCCGGGTGCCCCGAGTGAGAGAAGCCGCTCGCAAAGGCGCGCTACCACATCGGCGGCGTACTCTCGCTGTGATTCGGGTTCCTCGTAAGCGGACATGTGGGCTGTGAGCCAACGCGGGATCTCGGCGCCGCATTGCGCCGAGAAGCGAGTGACCTGTGCGAAGTCGAAGATTGGCATGATGCCGGCGATGATCGGAATGTCGATCCCTTGAGCGGCAGTACTGTCGAGAAATCGCCCATAAGCGTCGGCGTTGTAGAAATACTGGGTAATGGCCGCGTCCGCCCCCTCCGAGACTTTGTGCCTGAAGTGCGTGATTTCATCGGCCATGCTTGCCGACTCGGGGTGCGCTTCGGGATAGGCGGCAACGTAGACTGTGAGGTCTGCGTAACCGAGTTGGCGGATGAGCCTCACGAGATCGGCTCCGTGAGCCATCGGGGCGTCGGGTCCGAGCGGGGGCAGCGATGTATCGGTAGGCATATCACCGCGCAGAGCAACGAGGCGCCTTATTCCCATGTCTCGGTAGAGCGAGAGTAACTGGGACATCTCAGGCTCCGTAGAGCCGAGGGCCGCCAAGTGCGGGACGGTTTCTATCGCAGTCTGCTCGGCCAGCGTCCGCACGGTCTCGAGCGTTGCGTCGCGCGTGGTTCCCCCTGCGCCGTAGGTTACCGAGCAGAATGCGGGTCGGTAACGCGAAAGCTCGTCGGCGCTGGCGCGCAGACGCTCTGCAACGCCCTCGCTCCGGGGCGGAAAATACTCAAAGCTGATTGTTGGCGCAGAAGATTCCCGCGCTTCGTTGGATGCGTGACTCATAGGAACAATGTTGGGAGAGAATGTTGAGGAGACAATGTTAGGGTAGGGGCGTTACCAACGCAGCGAGAACAAGATGGGCCAGGATAAGAGGTTCTGAGGATGATTTATCAGTTGGAGGACCGACGAGTACGATTGCGCGGCGAAGGACATTTTATTGCAAAGACCGCGGCAGTGATCGGATCGGTGCAGCTTGGGGCTCGCTCCAGCATCTGGTTCAACGCCGTGCTTCGCGGCGATATGGAGCCCATCGTAATCGGAGAAGAGACCAACATCCAGGACGGTGCCGTGCTTCACACCGATCCCGGCTTTCCGATGCACGTTGGAGATGCCGTCACGGTCGGGCATCTGGTCATGTTGCACGGGTGCACGATCGGGGCCAACAGCCTGATCGGGATCAAGTCTGTGATCATGAATGGCGCTGACATTGGTGAAGGCTGCATTATCGGCGCGAACTCATTGATCGCAGAAGGAAAGCGAATACCGCCGCGTTCTTTGGTGCTCGGCAGCCCGGGTCGCGTCGTGCGCGAGGTATCAGACGAGGAAACTGCGTTGCTCCGGGGCTACGTCGATGAGTACCTAGAGCGCATCGACCGTTACCGGTCGACACTCAAACCCGACTCGGGCGTTCGCGACTAAATCATCGAACGAAGCACTGCTTGCGGGCCATAACCCCGCGTAGTTCGACGATACGGGCCCTGGCCGACCCGGCGCTTTGGTCTTGGCTGAAGTCGCGGTACGCGCCGTATCCCAGATAGGCCAGTGCCGGCACCGGGGTGATTAGCGTGAACACGCCCGCGACCTGATGTTCGGTGCGGGACCAGAATCCTGCCGTTCCCGGTTGCTCCCGAGCGAGTTCGGTCACCTCTGCCGATAGCTCGTAGCACGACCGCTGGGTGTCGGTCTTCGAAGGAACCGGTATCCCAGTAACCGTCAGTGCAAGCGCAGGTGCGCTCATCAGCAGAGAGAGCACGCTGACCACCAGAAGACGGACCATGAGGCAAACCCTTCATCAACGCCAATCGTCGGGTTAGCGGCCGGGTCGGGAGCGCCTTGAGTACGTCGGGTGATAGGGCGCCGCGTCCCGGACGAGCAGGCGATGGAGCCGTACCACGCACATTGGGCGGGATCGTTCTATCGCGCGTTGTGCGGGAGGGAGTGGTCCATTTCGAGCGCTGGTTCGTCGACGTCATTGGGGCCCACATTCACGGCAGGCACGCCCGCAAACGTGCAATGGGGACACACGTCATCGAGAACGACGCTGCCGGCGCCGATCCTGGCACCGATCCCGATCTTGACATTTCCGAGCAGCTTGGCGCCGGCACCGATCAGCACCCCTCGGCCGACCTTCGGGTGTCGGTCGCCGTGTTCCTTCCCAGTGCCGCCCAAGGTGACCTCGTGAAGGATGGAAACGTTGTCGTCCACGACCGCCGTTTCTCCGATCACCACGCTCGTCGCGTGATCGATCAGAATACCGGTGCCGATGCGGGCGGCGGGGTGAATATCGACCGCAAGCACTTGCGACGTACGGCTCTGCAGATACAACGCGAGCTGGATGCGGCCGTTTACCCATAGCCAGTGCGCTACCCGGTACGCTTGCAGTGCGTGGAAGCCCTTGAAGTAGAGCAGCGTCTCGGCAAAGGAATCCGACGCAGGATCGCGTTCGCGAACCGCTAGGACGTCGAGCAAGCCAGCGTGCACGATATCCGGGTCGCTCGTGTAAACCGCCGCAATGACCTCCCGTAAGCGAGCCGTGGGAAGGTTCGTATCTGCAATCCGAGTTACCAAGGCGTGCGCTAGCGCGTCCTCGAACCGCTCGTGGGAGAGAACCATGTCGTCGAAGAAGCGCGACAACATGGGTTCCGCTTCCGCCGCTGCGGCTACTTCTGCTCGCAGCTCGAGCCAGATGTGCGCCGTTGCGTCAGGTCCTGGCCGGACATATTCGTCATCGTGGCCGCCCAACGCATGTGGGCGGGCGAGCTGAACCGCCGTGTCCACCATAACTCCTCCTGTACGCCCATCCAGAGCGCTGTGGGAGCGCTGCGCCGCCGATCGGCGCTGCCTCCCATGGGTCATCGGTACGAAGGCGGCCGAGGATATGACGGTTGGCGTTAAGGGGCAACCTAGAAGGCGATAGGTTTGCTCACGGAGATGTCGAGTATTGCCTTCGATGACGGCCACACACCCAGCAAAGCTAGACTGGATCTTGCTCGCGCTGAAAACGCAGCGTCGCGCGCTTATCGACTTTGCTCTTGATGACCTGTCGAATGAATGATGCGGCGCGTCGGGCGCTAAGGTCGTCGGGCATTTCGTGGAGCTGCGAGTGCAGTCCGTGGATTTCTTGGGTTAATTGATCTTCGGTTGAGCGGATTACGGCTTGCATCGGTACGACCTCTGAAGCGGTTTGGAATCAGGTGGTAAAGAACGTGCCGCTCACGGTAATTATCGTAGGTAACGAGTCCAGCGCCGCTCGCGCTTTTTGTGGAACAGCCGACATTCGGGAACGTCAAAACGTGACGGAGTCCACACTGGACGGGCGTTTCGGCCCGAATCAAGGGCGAGAGGAGATGAACGCTTTCACAGTGCTTTCTCGCGTACACCGGTGAGCGCGTAGGGCCTTTAGGGCAAGCCCAAGTTATGGTTCAAGCTATCGTTGAGGCATTTCACCACCCAGATGGGCTTGCGTGGCGGGAGGGCTTTCCCGAATGGGTTCCGATTGCGAAGGTCGTAGAGCAGAAAATACGGGGTCGCACCGAGGCGCGGGCAGGGCCGCCGCCGCTCAGCCAACGTTTATCTGACGACGTCGACTTCGAAATGCACGGCGCTGAGATGCAGTACGTGAAGATAGAGCTCGCTCCGGGAGAAAGCGCAATCGTAGAGGTGGGCGAAATGATGTCCAAGGACTCCGCGATTAAGTTAAACGCCATCTTCGGTGACGGTCGGCGGCTTCACGTCGATACCGGCTGCGTGGTCGCCATGGCGTAGTCAGTAGACATGGACCTCGAGGTGGTCGGTGGCATAACGAACACGATCTTCGGCGGGAGGGAGTGTTTTTGGCGGGGCTGATCGGGCCGGGACGGGTGTGGCTCCAGTGGCTTCCTTTCTCTCGCTTGGCCGGGCGCATGCTAGCCAGTACGAGGCGCGCTTGCGTTGGAAAAGAAGAACGGTTGGTGATGGGAACGTGGAGCGAAATTTTTGATGGTGAGAGAATCTAAAAAAATTGAAATATATCGGTAGGTTGCGTTTATAAAATAATATGATAGATTAGATGACGGTTGTAACTCCATGTAATGGTGTGCGATGGTCGCGACGGTGGACCTCACTCGATTCGAAAGGGCGGCGCTGGCAGCGCTGCTCGGCCATTGTTATGGGAATGGGATCGTATTCGTGCGCAGTCGCGACGACCGCAAGCTCCTCAAGAAGGCGACTTTTTTGGGATTGGTGGACGAGGCTGGCGCCATCACCCAAAGCGGCGAGACGTTCCGCACCGAATGGTTGTCAGGTTGGCGTAGCGCTATACGGTGAGCTAGCCCGCAGCGGGGAGCCGTAACCTCACGGCTAGGCCGCCTCGAGGCGAGGCGTCCAAGGTCATCTTGCCGCCGTAAAGCTCAACAATCTCCTGGGCAATGCCGAGACCCAGGCCGGCGCCTGGGATCGATTCGTCCAGCCGTTTTCCCCGCTCGAGTACCGAATCTCTTGTGTCTGGCGGCAAGCCTGGGCCGTCGTCCTCGATTGCCAGGGTGAAGTGGTCGGAAGAGTCGGCCATATCAGCCGAGATGATGACCTCGCGGGACGCCCACTTGAACGCATTGTCGAGTAAGTTACCGATGATTTCCTGAAGATCCTCGCTATCGCCGGCGAAAGCCAGTGATCCGGGGACCGAGCGTGAGAGCACGATGTCGCGTTCTTGGTAAATTCTGGCCAGTGCGCTCTCGAGCTCCTCGACCACACCGAGGAGGGGGGTTCGTCCGCGACGCAACCCAACCGGCCCCGCCGCGCGTGCCCGCGCGAGATACCGGTCGATCCGCTCTTGCATCAACATCAGCTGGCGTGCCGTACTCCCTCGCTCGGGCTCGGGCAGCTCACGAATGCTGTTGGTCAGCACGCTAAGCGGCGTTTTTAGGCCGTGAGCGAGATTCCCAACGTGGGTGCGCGCGCGATCCACAACCTGGGCGTTTTGTGCCAAAAGGGCGTTGAGCTCTGACGCAAGGGGGAGCACTTCGACGGGAAAGGCGCCTTCGAGGCGCTCCCGCTTGCCTGTGCGAATCGCGTTGAGGGCAGTCCTGAGCTCACGCAACGGCCGCAGCCCGTAGCGGACTTGAACCACCACTGCGACCAGCAATCCTGCGCCCAAGGCAGCGAGTGCTGCGGAGAGGACGCGATTGAAACGCGCGCTGGCCGCGTTGATTTCGCTTGTGGTGCCAGCGATGGTGAACGCTACCCGCCGCTCGTGCCCCGGCAGACTGATCAACGAAGTGAATAAGCGGACGGGCTCGTCATTGGGGCCGCGGAGGGTTATCGGGCTATCGGTCGCGGTGGGCAGCGCGGGAAGTTCCGCGTCCCACAGGGAACGGGAGCGCAAGCTCTCGCCGGTGGCGCTGCGGATCTGCCAGTACCAGCCCGAATACGCCCGCTCGTATCGCGGGTCGCCTAGTGGGCGGCCGAGCGCGAGCCCCGCCGGCCGGGGCGAGTCGACAGCGGCCACTAAATTCTCCAAGTCCGCTTGAAGGCGCGCGTCGAAGTTGTGCTCGACGACGTCGGCAAAGACGCCGGCGAGCAGTAGACCGCCGGCGCCAAGCACGCAGGTCGCCCACAAGCCCGCGCTGATGACAAGCCGCGACGTTAACGAGCGCGCAGTTCGCAGCGTCGTGCTCAAGCCGCTTCCACGCGGTAGCCAAGTCCGCGTACCGTGTGAATGAGTTCGACCCCTAGCTTTTTACGGACCCGTCCGACGATCACCTCGATGGTATTGGAGTCGCGGTCGAAGTCTTGGTCGTAGAGGTGCTCGGTCAGTTCGCTACGTGAAACCACCTTGCCCGTGTGATGCATCAGGTAGGACAAAAGCCGGTATTCCAACGAGGTAAGGCGAACTGCACTGCCGTTGACCGATACCTTACCTGCTCGGGTATCGAGCGCCACATCTCCCGCCTGAATGATCGCTGAGGCGTGTCCGGATGCACGGCGAACCAGCGCCTTGACGCGGGCGATGACCTCCTCGATGTGAAACGGCTTGGCGACGTAATCGTCCGCGCCCGCGTCGAATCCGGCCACTTTCTCGTGCCAACGGTCGCGCGCGGTCAATACCAGTACCGGCATGTCCAGTCCGGCGTCGCGCCAACGTTCGAGAACGGTGAGGCCGTCGACTTTCGGTAGACCCAAGTCGAGTACGACTGCGTCATAGGGCTCGGTTTCGCCCAAGAACTGGGCTTCCTCGCCGTCAGGGGCGACATCCACCACAAAGTTCGCCCGGTCGAGCCCCGCCTTTAGCTGGCCGCAGAGATCCTGATCGTCTTCAACCAATAGTACCCGCATGCGCCGGCTCCTTAAGGTTGACCCAATATTTGTCCGGTGCGGCCATCTACCGCGATCACCGCGACCCTACCCTCCTCGTCGAGCAGCTTCACGTGGTAGCGCCACATCGGCTCGGCATTCCCCTGAGTGAGCTTGACGTCGAGCACCCGTCCTGAATGCTGACTGCGGATCATCCGGAGAATTTTGCGAAGTGGAAGCACTTCGCCGGCACGGACCGCGCTGTGGGCGCGATCGTGATCTCGGATCTGAGCGGTCGTGCTCGCACTCAGGCCGGCGATCACCAGGGTAGTCAGCACCACCATCGTGCGTAACGGGCGGGAGCTCAGCATCTGTTGTAAACGGCTGTCTCGGGGAGCATTGAACTCGGCATCCAGACACTAAAACCCTGTTCGTCCGTCTGCAACTGTCAGGCCCCCATTCCTCCGAAGGCGGGCCGTCCCACGCAAAGCGGTGGTGCAGTGCGAGCGCTTCAGCGCGGCGAACGACGGTTAGTTTGTCATCACCGCATGAACGCGGGATGAACGCCTCGCTCAGGCGCCGTTCAGGCAGGACCTGAGAACCTTGACGTCACTACCGGCGCGGCAACTTGCTCGCACGGTAGCTAACACCTCACAGCGTAAAGGAGTTCGTATGCACATTCGTCGATTTTGCATTGGCGTCTTGGGTTTCAGCATGTTCGTCCTCGGCGAGCAAGCGACGGCGGGCGGTGGTCGCTTTCACCTTGATTCGTCCACGGATACCGCCATTGTCATTCCTACCGGCGCGCCTCGCGCGGCTCACCGATGGGATCATTGGCACTACCGGGCTCGCTTGCCTCGCCACCGTTTCCTTCACCGGCGCGGTATTCAGCACCATCATCCTTACTGGGCTCGTTACCCCCGTGGCCGGTACAACCCCCACCCCTGGCACAGCCATCGTCGCTGGCACCCCCATTACCGTCACGGGCATCGCGGCCATGACCACACGCATCATCGGAACCATCGTGAGCGAGACGAGATACGTCACCTCCGCCGCGGTGGCTTCCATGAGCAGGCGCGACATAGTGGTGAGCGGGTGCGCGCTCGAACAGGCGCAACCCGGCTCGTGTTGCGTTTCGATTAGTTTGCTCGAGCCTGTCTATCGCGTTGGGGAGGCGCCGAAGGGGACGCCGCCGGCGTAGGCGGCGCTCCCCCCTCCGGAGACGATGGAGGAGCGAGCGAGCCGGGCATTTCTGCCTGTCTCCCCGCGTCGCAGTGCGTGTGTGACGCTCAAGCTACTGCTTTTGTGCACAGCCCGGATCCAGTATCCTGCGCCAGCCCAGAAGCTCCGGCGCCTGGGGCCCACAGATATCAGAGCGCATCAGATGCGGCTCCCCGGATACGAGATCCAACGCACGATCGGTAAAGGCGGAATGGCCACGGTGTACCTCGCCGTGCAAGAGTCGCTTGACCGCTTGGTTGCGCTCAAAGTGCTGCCCTCCAAGTCTGCGATAGACGATCCGGAAGCGACACACGGCGATGTCAACGCGCTGGCGCTGACCGATCGATTCCTGAACGAGGGCCGGATCGTCTCATCTATCGGAGGTGCCAACGTCATCCGAGTCTTCGACGTAGGTGCCACCTCCGAGTACATGTATATCTCCATGGAGTATGTTCCGGGGGGTGATCTACGAAGTCGCCTCGGAGAGCCATTCGCTCCGCGCAGTGCGCTGGAGATATTGATGAAATTAGGGCTTGCCCTAGAGGCTGCACACCGCAAAGGCGTGATTCACCGCGACGTAAAACCGGCGAATATCCTGTTCCGTGATGATGGAACGCCGCTGCTCACCGATTTCGGCATCGCGAAAGAAATCCATCGCGACCTCAACTTAACGACCACCGGCCATGTGCTCGGTAGTCCGTTCTACATCAGCCCCGAGCAAGCGGAAAGCTTAGAGGTCGATAGCAGAACCGATCTCTACAGCTTAGGTGTGATTTTTTACGAGATGCTTACCGGGGCCCGACCGTTCGAAGGCACGTCTGCGATTCAAGTCATCCTCCAGCACTTGCAAGCACCGGTACCACGCTTACCCGGACTGCTGTCGCGTCTGCAGCCGTTGCTCGACCGGTTGATGGCGAAAGATGTGGAATCGCGGTTCTCGACCGCCGCCGAGATGGTGGTCTATGCCGACGAGCTGGCGCAGTCGATGTTCAACGCGCCTGTGGATGGGGCCGAAGAAGCTGTGCCCGCTTGTCTACCAACTTCGCCGCGCGTGCCCGCGGCGGTCGTTGACGGATTTCGCGGTGGCATTCTGGAAGATCTGGCGCACGACCGTCTGGTGCTCCCATCACTACCTGATGTTGTGCTGAATGTTCGTCGGGAGCTCGAGAGACGCGATGCCACCGCCGGCAGCATCGCCAACGTGATTTCAACCGATCCCGCGTTGAGTGCGCAGCTGTTGCGTGTCGCAAACAGCGTCTTCTACTTCGGCAAGGCGCCAGTCAAAGACCTGAGCGGCGCCGTCATTCGGCTTGGGAGCACAGTCGTCAGCCAAGTGGTGATGATGCTCGTGGTAGCCCAGCTGTATGACGTTGAAACGAAGCCCCGGGTACGCACCCACCTCACGCGCTTGTGGCAGCACAGTACCCTCGTGGCGAGCTTGAGCGAGCTGATCGCAGCGCGGCATCCGGAGATCAACCGGGAGGAAGCGATGCTCGCTGGCCTCATTCACGACATCGGGGCGCTGCCAATTCTCGTATGGGCGGAGCCAATCCCTAGTGTTATCGAGTCAGAAGACAGCCTGAGCGGGATCATCGCCGCACTTCACGGTGAGCTCGGACAGGCGATCCTCGAGAAGTGGCGGTATCCTGCCGAACTGGTCGCGGTACCCCTAGCGCATGAGGCGCTATCCCGTGACGCGCCGGTGGCTGATTTCTCCGACGTCGTGCAAATCGCGAACTTGCTGAGTTACCAGGGGACGGAGGATGCGCGGGCCAATGTCGCGTGGTGGGAGCTACCGGCGGCGCTGCGACTTAACCTCGAGCGAGACACCGGATCTGTGCTGCTCGAGCGCGCACGCGAAGACGCACCGGCTCTAGCCAACGCACTCGAGCGGCGTTAGCCTCTCCCTATGTCTCGAATCGTGACCGCCGCGCTCTTTTGTCTCAGGCATGGCCGGGACCGCTGATCCGTGGCGGCGAAACGCGTTACCCCGTTAGCGTCCGGGACCGAAGCCGTTCCGGGGTTCGACATCAAACGCCCCATTGGGGGCGGTGGCATGGCGAACGCTTATCTTGCAGTACAGCTTCGGCCCAATCGCGTCGTGGCCCTCAAGGTCTTGTCCATTGCCGGCCAGGAAGCCTTGCAAGGGGAAGATCGCCACACTTTGCTCGACCGGTTCCGTCGCGAGGGAGAGATCGTCTCTGGGCTCGAGCATTCGAACATCGTTCACGTCTACGGCGTCGGTACCACAGATCAGTTGCTCTACATGTATATGGAGTACCTGGGGGGAGGCGATCTCGCGTCGCGCATCGAGTCGGGCTTACATCCCTTCGAGGCGCTCGACATATTGGCCGCGCTGGGGGATGCGCTCGATCATGCCCACTCGCGCGGCATCGTTCACCGGGAT
>Ga0310344_10001852_pt1 | contig 16025 bp, 15 predicted proteins | sample HC15DNA20200_MG_FD_203801 | JGI IMG/M metagenome (GOLD analysis project Ga0310344, IMG submission 203801) | Marine microbial communities from station ALOHA, North Pacific Subtropical Gyre - HC15-DNA-20-200_MG | ecosystem: Environmental > Aquatic > Marine > Oceanic | place: Pacific Ocean: North... | reverse complement strand
AGATCTGAGATATGGTATTTCAGAGATGATCGTATCCCCATATTCTACTGTTACCCTTGACGGGTTTTGTTGTATTGATGCCCATGCTAGAAAAGGCGATCATGTTGGTGTTAATCTTTGGGTAGACCCAGGTGACGGTATAGGAGTTATTGCGAGCAGTCCTATTGAAAACCTTGACCCGGGTACGGACACGCTGCCCGAAGATGGACTGCATAAGGTTTGGTACATTTCGGAGGGAGCTGCTGTAGATTTCGAAGACGTAATTACCATTAAGGGTACTATCGAGAATATTGAACAAATTGCTTTAGACAAGCGTGGCGAACAGGTAAATCGATATACGATATCGTATGGTATAGAAAAGGTTTTCATGCCGGAAGGTGAGCCTCGTGAACTTGAGGAGGCGACTGATATTCGTACGATAGTCTCAGTGGACGGTACAGGCCAAGCTAGGGTAAGTGGTATCATCGTCGACGGTGTAACCTGGCCAATCCGTTGATTGCCTAGATTAATGTTGGGAGACACGTTGAAAGTATTTCTTGGCAAAATTGCGAAGCCGCTATTTTTCGTGCTCGGGATGTTTGCGTTTATAGTGGGATTGATTGGGATTGTGGTTCCTGGTCTTCCAACTACTCCTCTGATGATAGTGGCCGCCGCTTGCTTCGTAAGGTCTTCGGATAAGTGGTATAACCGAGTAGTTAATAACAGGTTGTTTGGTAAGGCCGTCCAGGATTTCCAGGAAGGTAACGGTATGCCGCGAAGGGCAAAATTGTTGGCCTGGAGCATGATGTGGGCGTTTGGGGCATATGCGATCGTATGGGGTATTCCTGATAGACTTCTGTATGTCCGCATTTTGGTATTCGTTTTGTTATTAATTGGAACCGTTTACATATTTCGGTTGCCGACCAAGTCCAGATCAGGGTGACTCGTAACTGCAATACTAGCGGGTTGGTTCCGGTAGTGTGATCCACCATTTGTAGATTTTGTAGAATCTCCGAAGGATTATCACTATGACTAGTGCGATAATCAGGATATATATCCGAAAGCCCATAATTTCGAATTCCCTGAAATCCTGAAGATCCCAGCCCAGGATATAGGCAAGTACTAATATGGATATTCCATGAATTGATCGAAGTATCAGGAATAGACCAAGTGTTTTAATGATGTGGTTTCGGCTTTGTTTCAGTTTGCCTAAGAAGCTACTCATTAAATATAGGTAATTCCCTTATGATATGCATGATGCAATGTCTTTATCCTGAGACTGCGTTGACATGGGTATAGAAGCGTTGGACCCAGTTGTCGCTATCGTTGAGAGATGGTATCAGTTTCATTGATTCGCCTCCTGCTTCGACAAAAAATTCCATGTTTCTAATGGCTATTTCTTCTAGTGTTTCTAAGCAGTCAAAAATAAATCCCGGACAAACGACCGATATGTTCGTGATCCCTTTCGCTGGTAAAGATTCGACCACGTCTGTTGTATTCGGCTTAATCCATGAATCCATGCCAAATCTGCTTTGAAATGAAACGGTGAAAGGTTTCTTGGTAGTGAGCTTGGGGATCACTTTGCTGACGATTTGGTAACAGTGATGTCGGTAGCACAGCGAATTGTAGTCGGAGTCATTAAGACAACAATTTGGGTCAGTGAGGCAGTAGCCTCCAGACTGATCCATCTTTTTGATTTGTCGTTCTGGTAAGCCATGGAAACTAAAGAGTAAAAAGTCACTGTTGTGGTAGGAATCAGAATTTTCTATGGATTCGGCAAGTGAGTCAATGAAAAAGTCTTCACGGTAAAAGTGGTCGTTAACTTCATACGGGATGTCGATTCCATGGTGCTCAATCAGATCTATAGCTTTTCTGAGGCAGGAGCCTGTTGTTGCCTGAGCATATTGAGGGAACATGGGAGCTAAGATTATCTTGTCTACTTTAGCTTTCTGTAGATTCAGTAGGCCTTGTTCGATGGAAGGTTCTCCGTACCTCATGCCTAATTCAAATATATAATTGGAATTCATGGCTGATATCTTTTTGACGAAATTTTGGGAGTACACGAGAAGTGGGGACCCTCCAGCCATCCATACGCTTTGATATTGTGGTAAGACTCGTCTAGGCCTGAATGGCACGACGAGTAGATTCACAATAGCCCAGCGTAATATGGGGTGTGTGTCGATCACATCAGGATCGGATAAGAATTCTTTGAAATAGGTTCGAAGACCCTTGGTAGTAGCTTCGCTTGGTGTCCCGATATTCATTAGAAGCCAACCGACTTTGTTACTGGTCACCTAAGTAGCGTCCTTTTGCAGATTTTATGACTGGTAAGGATAGAGTTGACTATACCTTAACCATTGCGTATGCGATTTCAGTATACGCGATTCGTGGCCAATCTGCTTATTCTCATACTTAGGCGGATGCAGCCCAGTGGGAAGCCTTTATGGGATTTTATTGTCGTGGTAAGGATATTACGAACGTAGTTCCTGGGGATTCCGTTGGTGCTAAGGTTAAATGACCACCTTGAGCCTCAGTGAGTCCTCGGGCAATAGCTAACCCGAGACCAGTTCCCCCGGTGCTTCTGCTTCTGGATTTGTCTGTCCTGTAGAAGCGCTCAAATATTCTTTCGCGGTCTTCTGCTGGTATGCCTGGTCCTGAGTCGGTTATAGAAATAGCTACGGTAGTTTCAGTGGACGTGATACTTACGGTAATGTTCTGTCCAGCATCCAAGTATCTGATAGCATTGCTGATGAGGTTGGCTAATACTTGCCTAAATCTCAATGGATCTACTGTACAGTGAACGATTTTTTCAGAGGGACTCAGGTTGAGCACGATATTCGCTTCTTCAGCAACTGGTTGGAAATCTTGTATAACCGTTGTCGCGAGATCATTGACTGAACACAACTCAAGGTCTAGTTGTAATTCGTTTGCATCCGTGAGGGATATGAGTCTCAGGTCATCTATAAGTCGATTCAAGGATTGTGTCTGGTCAAGGGTGGACGCGATGTTATGCTGATCAGCAGGTATCACATTGTCGATCATTCCTTCTAGGTTGGTGCTTATGACCGTTAGTGGAGTGCGCAGCTCATGAGCTACATCTGCTAACAATTGGCGTCGTTGTTCTTGTACTTGATGAAGTCGTTCCGTCATTTCGGAAAAAGCCTGTTCAAGTTGTCCTACTTCGTCTTTACCCGGGGAGGAGGCAGGCGTATATTGCCAGTCTCTATCGGATGCGTGGACCGTTGCACGCGTTAGTCGACGTATCGGGGCAGTGAGTTGTCTGGAAAGTATGAAGCCAATGAGAATGGCAAGCCCACTTGCCATTAGTGCTACGAGTACGACTCCCTCACGAAAGTCAGTTTGAAACTTCTCCGTAAGGAATGATTCCTGAGTGGAGCCGATGAGGGCATATCCCGCAGGCTCTTCGCTGGCCGTTTGACGGATTGGTACGGCTTTACTTCTGACTGATTCTGTCATGAGTGATCCTTCAAGTTCTCCCTGAGAATCAAACACTATTGTTGATGCCGAGTCAGCTACGATCAATCTTCGGTCCTCAAGCCAGAACGGTTGAGCAGGGTAAGGGATTTTCGATCGCTTATCATTTGAAACTAGCCATATGGGATCTTGGAATATTGTGTCGATTTCGCTCCAGTTACTGGTGATGCCATAATATCGTGCCAGAAGTGGTGAGAGGAGTTCAGTTCGATGACGGGCTTCACGATCGACGAAAATTGTTAATTCAGAACCAAAAGTTCGCGCGACGAAGAAGGTCATAATTGCCGCAGTGGCAATAACTGCCAAAATAAGTGCCCCAGTGATTTTCCAATAAATACTAATTCAATTCGCTCCAGGATCTTGAAGTCTATACCCAACTCCGAAAACTGTGGTGATGTAGGTGGGATTCTTGGGGTCTGGCTCTAATTTCCGACGCAGATTTCTTATGTGGGCGTCAATTGTTCTTTCAAAACCTTCAAATGAATATCCTATGGCATCTTCTATTAGTCGCGATCTGGTCAGTACCCATAAGGGATTTTGCATCAGAACCCTTAGGAGATCAAATTCTGTACGTGTTAGATCAAGCGTCACATCCTGTCGGGTAACAGTTCGTGCGTTTATGTCCATATGGATGTCAGAAAAAGATACGATATCCTCGGATGCTTTGGGTTGTTGTATACGGCGTATGCCTGCTCGAATTCGGGCTACGAGCTCTCTTGGGCTAAATGGTTTCGTGACGTAATCATCGGCTCCTAACTCGAGACCAACGACGGTGTCTGTTTCTTCGTCGCGGGCTGTGAGGAGAATTATTGGCGTCGTCGAGGTTGTTCGAAGCTGTTTCAATACATCTAGTCCATTCATATTAGGCATCATGATATCGAGCAAGACAATATCTGGGGGGTCAGCGTGGAACTTGTTTAGGGCCTCTATTCCGTCTCGAGCAGTTATCACCTCGAACCCTGATTCTTGAAGGTACGAGCTTAATGAGACAAGGATATCGTTGTCATCATCAGCAAGTAATACTTTTGATATCATTCGACACTCCGTATTTGACGGTTGGATATCCACAAGGCAAAATTGCCTAAGAACATACTAGTTGCTATTTCTGAAATTTTGCACAATAGATTGTGAAATTTCAACTAAGAACCTCGTTTTGGTGTCACGTTGAGATTACTGTAGTTAGTCATAGGTGTTTCGTGTTACAAGTTTTCGTAAATGTCATATTGCCAATATTTGTCGTCGTGGGTGTCACATGGCTATTTCAGCGATGGCGCCGCCTTGACGTCTCAGTGCTGAGTCAGACCACGTTGTGGCTTTTTAGTCCAGCTTTTGTCTTCTCTAATATATTGGATCAGCAGGCGTCTTTGTCAGGCTCCGCACGAGTTACCGGATCTATCTTGTTGGCTACGGTACTGATGCTCATGATTGGCTTTGTAGTTTCAAAATTGTTTCGGTACGACAGAAAATCGACGAGCGCATTTATGCTATCAACGGCATTTCCGAATGCTGGCAACATGGGACTACCTGTTTTGCTTTTGGCTTTTGGGGATCCTGGGATAGAAGTAGGGATACTGATTTTTGTTGTTCATGCTATCGTGGGTTTCTCTGTTGGTATATTTGTTGCAGCTAGTAGTGATCAGGTTGGACTTCGTCCGTTGATTTCGGTGTTTCGGCTTCCGACTATGTATGCATTTGGTTTAGCCCTTTTAGTTAAGTACTTGGGTATTAGTTTGCCAGTAGTGATTCTTGAGCCAGTCAGTATTTTAGGGGCGGCTGCTATTCCAGTAATGATTACTGTTTTGGGCTTCCAGTTGGGTTCTGGCGTAGAAACTCAAAATTTGCGAATGTTATTTATGGCAGTTATTGGACGCCTGATTGTAGCAGTACCAATATACATGGTGGCAACAGTGCTCATGGGATTAAGCGGAATAACACAAGGAGCTGTGATTGTCATTGGGGCTATGCCTAGCGCAGTGTTCACAACTATTCTGGCTGATGAGTTTGGCGCAAACCCTCGATTTGTTACGTCTTCAGTGGTACTGAGTACAGCAGCGAGCGTGGTCACCTTAACCATTCTCGTTACCCTGATTAGGGACGGTATTCTGCTCAGTTAGGCACGTTCCTGTGCTCTAGCGAGTTGTCTCTAAGGATTATTTCTGTTCTTGCAGTACCGGAACGGCCCGTAAAGCAGGCATGAGAAGTAGGGTGACGACAGTGAATACTATGCATAAGAATCCCATAAGTACTAACCCTTGCTGAGGCCCTAAGCGTTCTGCGAGAACTCCTAAGAGTAGGATTCCGATCGGGCCAAGTCCCATGATTATCATGCGAAATCCTATTACACGGCCTCTCACTGTATCTGGTATCACGAGCTGGACCAAGATGAAATTACTTGTCAAGAACATTTGTAACGCGAGCCCAAGAAGTGCAGATAGAATAAGGGATACCCAAAACACGGACGACACAGCGAACAAGACCACCCAGATGCCGAGCAATACTCCTGACCATTGCATGAAGCGCCTGATGCTCTCAGGGGCATTGATTGCAGCAATTAAGAATGAGCCTAGTATTGCTCCGATACCTGCTGCGGCACCTAAGAATCCTAGCCCGTCTGCTCCGATGTTAAGGACTTTTTCTGCAAAAATTGGTAGGAGAGACTGATAGGGCATAGCAAAAATTGTGCAGCCTAACCCGAGAAGCATTAATCCGACAAGGAACGGACTGTCCATAGTATAGCGTACGCCTTCTTTGAGACTGCTAGAAAGGGTGCGAATAGACAAATTCTCTTGACGAGTTGTGGTTTGCTTTGGGATTAACCCCATGATTGCAATGGAGAAAAGTAGTATAAGGCTAGGTGCCAGAAAGGAAATCCACAGGTCAAATTGGTCAAGCAGAATACCTGCTATTGCTGGTCCAATTAATTGACCGGCACTGAAAATCGTACTGAAAAGAGCCATTCCGCTGGGAAGTTGGGCAAAAGGGATAACATTTGGGATCATGGCGGATCGTGCTGGCATCATGAGAGAAAAAGATAACCCACTCACTAGTGACAGGGCGAATACCTGCCATAGAACTATTTGGTCTGTGACGAGCAAAGCCGCCAATGCAAGGAGAGATGCGACATTGAGTAGTTCTCCTAGTATGAGTATGTACTTTCTTTCAAATGAATCTGCAATAACTCCGGCGATCGGGGAAAAAAACATCATTGGAATCATTGAGACTGCCTGTATAGCAGCGACTAGAAAGGTGCTATCAGTCATTTGTAAAACGAGCCAGCCTCTTGCAATGATCACCATGAAGAACGTCGTGATTGAGATGAGCGATGCAAGCCACAGTGTTCGAAACGCAGAATAATTCAGCGATGCGAGTGGTCCAGACGCGAGTTTTTGGCTTAGTTTTGGCATAGCAACCCCAGAGTAGTAGCAGCATTAACGATGAAGGCCAATCGCACGTTCAAGCGATTGGCCTTCATCGTTGTGAGCAATGTTTCTTATTGACCTAGGACTTTCTTCCCTGCCTCATGTAGTATCCGCCAGAGCCTATCAAGACTACCGATCCTGCCATGACTAAGGCTAGTAGTAGTGATGATGGAGCGGTACCACCTACTTCAACAACGACTGCCTCAGGAGTTGGGGTAGCCTCCACTGGTGGAGGAGCTATACCGATGGCAAAAACACTGAGGCTCGAACATACCTGAGCCGTCAGAGTGCTGGTGATGAAGTTGGCAGTGGTGTTGAGAATGACCCAACGCTCTGCTTGGTCATCGTAGCGCATCATTTTCAGGGATGCGTGATGTCCGTTTGCTGCCTCTAGATCAGCTGCGGTATAGGGTGACTTGATAGTTATACATTCGCCGAGAGTAGGACGAGTGATTCTCTCACCGGCTGAGTTATGCATGTCAATTGAGAACGCTGATATCACGGAAGTGACTGCAGCAGGAACAGCCGCTGGCAGTGCATCAACACTGACATCCTGAATGACTAATTGGCTGGTTTCGCGAACGGTGTTTGACGGTACGGCGACTGTTACAGATACAGAAGCACTAGCATCAGAGGCGGCCGTTGATGGTGCATTCGGCTGAATGACGGTCACAGAGCTTGTTGCCGTGTCCGCGACAGCAGTGATGTTGGCCTCAGCTATGACAGTAGGCACAGGAGTATTAGTTGGTGTTGGCGTATTGGTAGGCGTAGGAGTATTAGTTGCAGTCGGTGTGCTTGTTGGTACTGGTACCGTCTGCCCTAATTCGGTTTGCCCTGCGCCGGGTCCCCAAGTTGCTTGTGTCGATCCCATCAGAATCGGTGTTATTGCGAGGGTTAGCGCCAGTAGCAAACCTGTTGCGCTGAGCGACACCCAGAAACGTGAGGGGGTTCCTGTTACACTGTTTTTCATAGTCCATCCTCATTAGGCTTATGCGTAGTAGATTAGGAAACATAAGCGCGTATGTCTTTTCCTGTATAGTGATCCACGCTCAATAATACTCACTTCGGCAGTTCTATGTCAAGATATATTAACGTTGTGAACAGTCACTAATTCAGAGTAGTAGTAGCATTTAATTGCAGACCACCTTGTGCATTATATCACGACTCCAGTCAAGGAGTAACCGGTATCGGCATGTGGATTACTCAGTTATTTCAGCGTCAACGGACCTTTGATTCGACAGGATGCTGGAAAAGTGGGGAGTTATTTTCCAAGGATTTCTTGTGGCAAGTCCCAAACACGCCATGGCGGTAGAGTGAACCATACTTTTCCAGTGATATTGTGTGCTGGGAGCGTGCCCCAGCTTCGAGAGTCGTTGCTGTATTCCCGGTTATCTCCCATAACGAAATAGTGTCCTGACTCTACTTCAAAAACGTTGCTTTGGGACATTGTCGAGGATTCAGTCAGATCATAGAAGGATCCAGGAAGGTAAGATTCCACGTGTCGCTGTCCGTTGATATACACTCCGTGGTTGTTAATTGCTACAGTATCACCTGGAACTCCAACGATCCTTTTTACTAGCGCATGGCTATGAGGGACGTGGCTCGGAGGATCAAAAATGACTATATCACCCCGATCGGGAGCAGAAAATACGAAATTGAGCGGTTCCTGATTGGTCGCATTGGCTCTGTCAGAAAAAAAAGGAACTGAGAACCGGGCATAGGCTAATTTGTTGACCACAAGGTGATCACCATGAACCAGCGTAGGGGCCATGCTTAGTCCTTCTACGCGAGCATGCTGCATTGCCCCTTGTGTGATGACGAACAATGTGATCACAACTACTGCGAGTTGAAGTAATTCTTGATATGTTGAGGCGTATTTCATAGTAGATAGAAACTCGCTGGATCGCAGCACCAGTTGGTTATCACGGTTCTGATGATTGTAAGCTATTGTACTCCATTAACCCAGCATAATATCTCTCCAGATGAGTTGCCCCTCTCTTCTCGCATTGATACAATACGTGGACGATTGGTGGTGAGGGGGCCTCATTAACCAATGAGTCGTAATCAATTACGGCATATCAACGAATGTGGATCTGATTTATGGTTTTGAGTGATCGTTCAATTCGCAGAGCTTTAGAGGAAGGGCGTATAGTCGTGTCTCCTCTGGGGGAGTCAGCAGTGCAACCTGCCAGCATAGATGTTCGTCTTGATAGAAACATCTTGGTGTTTCGTAATTCACGAAAGCCTTACATTGACGTTCGGAAGGATCTTGAAGATCTGACTGAGTTAGTCCCAATAGATGATGACGAGCCATTCATCTTGCATCCGGGAGAATTTGTTCTTGGCAGTACATTTGAGCATATCGAAATACCTGCGGATTTAGTAGCCAGACTTGAAGGCAAAAGTTCTTTGGGAAGGATTGGATTGCTTATCCATTCTACTGCCGGATATGTGGATCCAGGGTGGAAGGGGCATCTAACGCTGGAACTCACTAACGTTGCGAATTTGCCAATTACCTTGTACTACGGAATGAAAATAGGTCAAATTTCTTTCTCTCAGCTCACGGAGGCTGCTGAGCAGCTGTACGGATCAGCTGAACTCGGCAGTAAATATCAGGGACAGACTGAACCCACCGCTAGCCGGGTCTATAGGGATTTCAACAAGCTTTAGCTGAAGCTATTAGGAATTAGTGTGAGTAATCCGATGGAACGAGCTCTCGAATTGGCTCAGGCCTCAGCAGGCCTGGCGAGTCCGAATCCCACAGTAAGCGCTGTACTGGTTAAGGATGGCGAAGTTCTCGCGGAGGGCACGACAGAACCGGGTGGTCTTCATGCCGAGGCTATCGCTCTCCGAAAAGCAGGCCCTGCTGCTAGAGGATCCACTCTTTATGTCACACTGGAACCTTGTTGCCATTACGGGAAGACTCCCCCGTGCACTGATGCGGTGATTCGGGCAGGAGTGGCGTCTGTACATATGGCGATGCTGGATCCTAATCCATTGGTGGCGGGTCACGGTAGCGAGTTACTGACTTCCGCTGGTATTTCGACTTCGGTGGGGACCGGAAAAGACATAGCAACCGTCCTGTACGAGGCACATGCTAAATACATTATGACCGGTACTCCATTCATTACAGCGAAATATGCTATGAGTTTAGATGGGAAAATTGCGACTCGCTCAGGCTCCTCCCAATGGATTACTGGATCAGAGGCCAGACGATATGTTCATACTCTGCGGGGGATGAATGATGCTGTTGTCGTAGGCATTGGGACGGCTATTGCCGACGATCCGTCGCTTACTGCACGGACAGAGGGAGGAGACCTCCAGTCTAAACAACCCTTACGCGTTATTATCGACACTAATGGACGACTGCCGGTGCATAGCAAGGTTCTGGATCAGCCAGGCAGAACGCTTATTGCGTGCTCCTCTATAACTGAGGACAAGAAATTACAACTGGAACAGCGTGGAGCTGAAGTACTGCAGCTTAGTTCGAGGGAAGGCGGAGTTGATCTTGTAGAGCTTATGCAGGCCCTTGGTTCAAGGGAGGTAACTTCGGCTCTTGTTGAAGGGGGAGCTATGATTTTGGGGACCTTATTCGATCAGGGCTTAGTCGATAAAGTGGTAGCTTTCGTGTCTCCGAAAATCATTGGAGGCAAGGATTCGTTGACTCCGGTAGCGGGGATAGGCGTCGATCTGGTCGACGAAGCAATCACTATTGATGGAGCAGACATGAAGCAGGTGGGCCCTGATATGGTTATTACCGGATATCCTGGAGGTAGACGTGTTTAGCGGAATTATTGAGGAAGTGGGAACAATAGTGTCCTTGAAGAACAGCGTTCTTACGGTTAACTGCGAATTAGTTTTAGGTGATTTATCGCTAGGTGATAGTGTCTCAGTAAATGGAGCATGTTTGACTGCTACTCACATTACAGAACAGGGCTTTTCTGTAGATCTGAGTCCCGAAACGATCCAGAGAACCAAGTTCGCGAGTACGGATCCTGGTGTCACTCGGGTTAACCTTGAGAGAGCGCTTCCTGTCGGTGGTCGATTTGGAGGTCATATATGTCAGGGGCATGTCGACGGTACTTCAGAGTTGTTAGGGATTGAAGTGGATGGGAATTCTTCGCTTTTAACCTTTGCTTATCCATCAGGTCTTGAGATGCACTTTGTGGAAAAGGGGTTTGTTGCTGTCGATGGAATTAGTCTCACGGTCGCAAGCTGTGACACTTTCTCTTTCACAGTGTCCGTGATACCATTCACGCTAGCTAATACTACCCTGAAGGATTTGCATCAAGGTGAGTTAGTTAACGTTGAGTCAGATATTATCGCGAAGTACATAGTGTCACTGTTGCCGGAGGGGTTAAGGTCCCTGTGACGGACAGCGGATAATGTGTCAGGTGTTGACTGGCACCATGTCTCTGGGTGGACACAGAACTTTAGGAAGGCAGGCTGTAATGCCAAAAGCTCAGATTGAACAGGCTATTGAGGAGTTTCGAAAAGGGAAATTTGTCATTATAGCCGATGATGAAGATAGGGAAAACGAAGGGGACTTATGTATGGCTGCAGAGGCTGTAACCCCTGAGGCCATAAATTTCATGGCCAAATTTGCCCGAGGGTTGATCTGCCAGCCTATTGTTAAGGAACGCCTTGATGAATTGCAACTTCCCATGATGGCTACTGATAACACCGCTCGACTAGAGACTGGTTTCACTGTTAGCGTTGACGTTAAAGTTGGTACGACGACAGGGATTTCAGCACATGATCGCTCGGAAACCGTTCGTGCTCTCATTGATCCGGAGGCTAAGCTTAGCGATTTTGGGATCCCAGGGCATATGTTTCCCCTGCGCTATGTTGAAGGCGGAGTTCTGGTCAGGTCTGGTCAGACTGAGGCCAGTGTCGATCTTGCTAGACTGGCGGGTATGTATCCGTCTGCTGTTATATGCGAAATTATGAAAGAAGACGGCACGATGGCACGCATGCCTGATCTCGAGGAGTTTTCTGTAGAACATGATATATGTATAGTTACCGTAGCCGATCTGATTGCATATCGGAGACAGCACGAACAATTGGTGCAAAGGGTAGCTGAGGCTCGACTGCCAACGAAATATGGGGAATTTCGGCTATGCTCTTATCGCAGCGATGTTGACCCTGACGAGCATGTCGCCCTTGTGAAAGGTGATATTGATCCTGAAATTCCAACTCTTGTAAGGGTGCATTCGGAATGTCTTACCGGGGATGTTTTTGGCAGTAAGCGATGCGACTGTGGTGATCAGGTAGGACTAGCACTGGAAGCAATTAGTGAGGCAGGGCAGGGAGTTCTTGTGTACATGCGACAGGAAGGTCGGGGAATTGGATTGCACAATAAGGTTCGTGCCTACGCTCTTCAGGACAGCGGTTTAGATACGGTTGAAGCTAATGTAGATTTGGGGTTCGCCCCGGATTTGCGCTACTATGGTATTGGGGCGCAGATCCTTCTGGATTTGGGCGTCAGAAAGTTCACGTTTATGACCAACAATCCAAGGAAGATAGTTGGATTGGCAGGGTTCGGGCTTGAGCTCGTAGAGAGAGTGCCATTGATTGCGACTCCAAACGATGAGAACAGTCGTTATTTAGATACCAAGGCCGAAAAGTTAGGTCATCTATTGGACAGGACAGACTAGATAGGTGGTAGTCTGGATGTCGGGGGCTTAACTCGTGTTTGTCAGGAGACAATAAGTAGTGGATGTGATTCGCGGGAAACTCAATACAGGGGACCTTGCAGTTGGTATCGTTGTAGCTCAGTTCAGTGAATATATCACGAGCAAGCTCCTAGAAGGGGCGATATCTGGGCTGACAGAGAACGGTGTTAGTGATGAAACTATCACGGTAGCATGGGTTCCTGGCTCCTTCGAACTCCCTGTCATGGCCCAAACGATGCTTGAGTTAGACAACTATGACCTAATTATCTGCCTGGGGGCGGTTATTAGGGGAGAAACTCCGCATTTTGAATACGTTTCTCAGGCTGCTGCTATGGGTATTAGCAGGGTTGGGTTGGATTATGGGATCCCCGTGATCTTTGGAGTGCTTACTACGGATGATCAGGATCAGGCAATGGAAAGGGCTGGAGGCAAGCTTGGCAACAAAGGTCGCGATAGTGCGGTTGCGGGGCTTGAGATGGTTAGTGTTATTCAGCAGTTGGATGACAAACAAGAATCACTCGCTGATTACCAATAATTCGAAAGAATGTCCCGTGCTTGTATAATAGTAATGAGTTGTAGTTTTCGCGGCGACTTCCGGGGTCATTCCCCATTAATTGAAAGGAACAATCGTAATTGTGATGATTTGATCACATGCGATTAGGATAGCGATATGCCTAGTTATTGGATGTTGGTAACGACTAAGGACAATTATAATATAACCCGTGAGATGGGATTTAAGGTTCAGGGAGTAAAATCAAAACATCGGAAGCGTGCGCAGCGAATGCTTCCAGGTGATAGGGTTTTGTACTTTATACAATCCTCGAAGTGTTTCCCGGCAACAGCAACTATTGACTCTGGGGCACGAGAGGAACACGATGAAATTTGGGTGAGCCATAATGGTAAAGAGGATTTCCCTTATCGAGTGGACATTCATCCCAATTTAGTTCTGGAAGATCGAGAACATCTCGATGGATATCAATTAGGACCCGGATTGCATTATGTGAAAAGATGGGCACCCGAAGATTGGGATCTAGCTTTTCAAGATCACTTGCACTTGCTGTCGCAACGGGATTTTGGATTGATTGAAGATGAAATGCGTCGAGTGATGCGTAATCGCTAGGCAGATTCCTGCTATAGATTATCGCACGTGACTGGCTCAGCTTTAGTCTACCTCTCGGTATTGAGCTTAAGTTTGTTTGTGGCGTTTTGTGTAGTAGTACGTATGACTTGTTGCAAGGGGATGTTTTTGATTTCCGCTAGGGCTTGAGCAATTTCTAAGAGTAGTTTTGGCTCGGTCCACTTCTCGCGGTTTTTTTTGAACGGTTGAGGATGAGAGTCTGTTTCGAGCACGATATATTCTAAAGGTACTTCCTTCGCAACTTCTTGTAATTCCTCAAGCTGCAATAAGGGTTTAGCAAGTGATATGAGGAATCCTAGGTCTATACAGCGATAAGCAGTTTCTACACTGCCTTGGAAATAGTGAGCAATACCCCCAACAATGGATGCATCTTCCGTTTTCAGGATTTCTAAGGTATCTGGGTATGCGTTGCGAGAGTGGTACACAATGGGAAGTCTTAATTCTCGCGCGAGCTGGATTTGACTGGAGAACGCTTCAATTTGTGCTCGTTTCAAGTCTTCAGAAGCGGGGTAGTCTAACCCAATTTCGCTAATAGCGATAACCTGAGGCGTCATGGCTATATTTTCCAATGCATCTAGTGACGACTGGAAAGGCTGCACACGAATCTCCGAAGGATGAATGCCAACGCTTGCGAGGATACGAGGATTGTGTGTAGCCAGATCGACTATTGTTCTGCTTGAATCAATGGTAGTACCTGCGATTACCACCTGTTCAACTCCAACCATTTCAGCTCTTTCTAAAATGGCTGGGATTTCATCCTCTGGATATTGATCTAGATGAGTATGGACATCAATTAACATTACCATGGTATTCTTTCATAGATTAGGACAGATAATCCCGATAGATATATTTTACGCTCTGCAGCAAGGGGAAAAGGTCATTAGCAAGAATATGCGTCGCACGTTAATAATCGGGCTCGTGGCAGTGGTGGTGCACTGCTTTTTATTTGTTGGCTGTAATGGTGAGAGTCAGGACAATGCAGAAACATTGGATTCCATCGCAACTGTAACGCCTATACCCATCAGTACCAGCGTAGCTATAGAGCGCGATGCGGATAACATTATGGCGTTAGATATTGCCAGCCCGGATCAGCCTTGGAACTATGACGTCCATCAGTCACTTTCATCCTCTCTCCATTTGATTGGTTCTGGGTTAGTGTACAGTCGGCTCTTAAGATTTAAGCCCAATACCAACAGTGCAGATTTGGGCAGTATAGTGGAATGCGATCTTTGTTCTGACTGGGTGCAAATTGATCAGACCACGTACAGATTCACTTTAAGAGATGGTGCTAGATGGCATAACATTGCTCCTTTGGATGGCAGGTTGGTAACTGTTGAGGATCTTGTATACAGTTATCAACGGCAGAAAACAGAGGGATGGCCTAATGCAGGGTTGCTCCAAAATGTGAGTGACGTGGTCAAGATAAACGATGCAGTATTGGAGATTCGCACACACGTGCCAGATGCGGATTTTGTTTTATCTGTGGCTGCAGGGCAATCGAAAATTGTCCCAGTGGAAGTGCAGTCAAGTTATGAGGATGTCATAGCGAAAGGTCCTGTCGGTACGGGCCCATGGGTTTTTGTTAGGGGCGGTACCTCAGATCAGCATGTCTTGGAATCAAACCCGCTTTATTACGAGGCAGGATTACCGAAAATGGACGTTTTAAGAATAAGTGTTATTCCTGATCAGACGGTAAGATTTGCCTCTATGGCCGTTGGGGAAGTGGACTTCGTGGATTTGACGGCTGAACAGGCTCAAACTCTTAGGAAACGGGAAGGGCAATTTGGCGTTGTGACGGTACCATATGTTGGACACGGTATGGAATTCGTTCTCAATACGAGTAAGAGGCCATTGGATTCGCTGGAAGCGAGACAAACCATATTCCAAACCATTGACCCTTGGAGATATTCTGAACTTTACTGGCCTGACCAAAGTTTCAATGGACTGGGATTCCCTGCGAGACATACCTCCTGGCAGATGACTGATGAGGAACTCAGGGCGTACGTAGGAAAATCTAGCGACAGGGAACATATTTTTGATTTTTCGGGGACAGAACTGACTCTGTCAGTTGGGAACTACGGAACAGATTTCACTAATCTGGCTGAAGAGATTGTTAACGATCTGCGTGCTGCAGCTATATCGGTTTCCGCTGAAAGGATCTCTATAACGGAGTATGTGGAGATGGCAAAGGGTCAAGGATCATATGACATGTATTTGGGTCCTAGCGTTCCCCTGCTCACGCCTAATCAGTATTTCTTTGGAGTGCTTCATAGCGAAGGCACGTATAATGCTTCCAAATATAAGGATCCGGGTTTGGAT
>Ga0310344_10001851_pt1 | contig 16029 bp, 16 predicted proteins | sample HC15DNA20200_MG_FD_203801 | JGI IMG/M metagenome (GOLD analysis project Ga0310344, IMG submission 203801) | Marine microbial communities from station ALOHA, North Pacific Subtropical Gyre - HC15-DNA-20-200_MG | ecosystem: Environmental > Aquatic > Marine > Oceanic | place: Pacific Ocean: North... | reverse complement strand
AAAGGTTTATAAAAAAGACAATCTTAAAAAACAATTATTAAAAATTGCTCCAGAAATTTTAAAATTTGCACAACCTGTTTGGTTAAAATTGGATGAGTTTATAAAAGATAGAAAAAAAATATTGTTTGAAGGAGCTCAAGGAATACTTTTAGATGTAGATCATGGAACGTATCCTTATGTTACTTCATCAAACACTGTGCCGGCAATGGCCGCAACAGGCTCTGGCTTAGGACCAAGTAAAATAAATTATGTTTTAGGTATAACGAAGGCTTACACAACAAGAGTTGGTAGTGGACCATTTCCTACTGAACTTAAAGATAAGATTGGTGAAAGTTTAGGTAAAAGAGGAAAAGAATTTGGAACAGTTACAGCAAGAAAAAGAAGGTGCGGTTGGTTCGATGGTGTTTTAGTTCGTCAAACAATAAAAATTGCAGGTATAAATGCGATTGCGTTAACCAAACTAGACGTTTTGGATGAATTAGATGAAATTAAAATGTGTGTAGAGTATGAATTAAATGGAAAAAAAATAAATTATTTACCCACAGCTTCAGAGGATCAATTTAAAATTAAACCTATTTATAAAACTTTTTTGGGATGGAAAAGCTCAACCCAAGGCGTCAGGAATATTAAAGATTTACCTGAAAAAGCTAAAAATTATATATATGCTTTGGAAGATTTTATTGGAGCTAAGATTTCCAGTATTTCAACAAGCCCAGAAAGAGACGATACAATTTTGATTGAAGATCCCTTTAAGGTTTAATTCGCAGGAAGTAAATTTTTTGATTTACTGGCGTTAATCATTGATTTTTGTAATTTTTCAAAAGCCTTAGTTTCAATTTGTCTAATTCTTTCCCTGCTAATTTTATACTTTTTACTTAATTCTTCTAAAGTTTTAGGATTTTCAGAAAGTCTTCGTGCATTAATGATTTCTTTTTCTCTTTCATTTAAAATTTTCAATGCATCATTCAATAATTCTTTTTTGTCATTATATTCTTGTTTTTGAGAAACGATTAGCTCTTGATCTAGACTGTTATCTACTAGCCAATCTTGCCATTCATCTGTTTCACCACTCTTGATCGGATCATTTAAAGATTTTTCTTGACCCATCATTCTTCTGTTCATATTTATCACTTCTTTAGAGTCCACATCTAATCTTTTTGAAATTTCATTAACTTGTTCGTCTTTTAAATCACCTTCTTGACCAGGAGCTATTTGATTTTTAAGTTTCTTTAAATTAAAAAAAAGTTTTTTTTGAGCAGTAGTTGTTCCCATTTTAACAAGACTCCATGATCTTAAAACATATTCTTGTATTGATGCTTTGATCCACCACATAGCATATGTGGCAAGTCTAAAACCTTTATCGGGATCAAATTTTTTTACAGCTTGCATTAAACCTATATTTCCTTCAGATATTAATTCATTAACAGGCAATCCATAGCCGCGATATCCCATAGCGATTTTTGCAACTAATCTTAAATGACTGGTAACTAATTTATGAGCTGATTGTAAATTTCCATTTTCTCTCCAATTCTTTGCCAACATATATTCTTCTTCGGCATCTAACATTGGAAATTTCTTAATCTGCGCTAAATATAAAGATAATCCTCCTACACTAGGAGTCGGCAGATTGCTTATTGATTTCTTCTTGTCCATGTAAGCTATGTATATATAATATTTTAAATTTTCAACTGCTTAATTTTTCAAGTAACTCTAGTATTTTTTTGAAGTCATTTGGCAATTCAGACTCAAAATTAATAAATTTATTTTTTGTGGGATGAATGAATCCTAAGCTTTTAGCATGTAGAGTTTGTCCGCTTAAAACTGAAAGATTATCCTCAAATTCTTTATTTATTTTCTTAAATCTGATATTTTTTTTCCCGTATTGTTTGTCTCCCAGCAAAGATGTTCCTTTATATTGCATATGAACTCTGATTTGATGAGTTCTACCAGTTTCTAGTTTGCATTCTATTAAACTAATTTTAGGTATATCCTTTAGATTAAAAATTTTTAAAGTTTTATAATGTGTGATAGCTTTTTTTCCACTAATATCGCTTGCAGTCATTAATTGTCTATATTTTTTGTTTCTAGAAATTAAAGTTTCAATTTTTCCCTCTAGGGGCCTTAATACTCCCCAAATTAAAGCTATATATTTTCTTTTAATCGAATGATTACTAAATTGTTTTCCTAAAATAGAATGTGATAAATTATTTTTTGCAACAACCAAAAGCCCACTAGTTTCTTTATCAATTCTATGTACTATACCTGGTCTTTGGTCGCCATTAATATTTGATAATTTATTTCTATATTTATAAATCAATCCATTAGCTAAGGTTTTTTTATAATTTCCAGCTCCTGGATGAACTACCATTCCAGAAGGCTTGTTTATAATCAGAATATCTTTATCTTCAAAATGAATATTTAATTTAATTTTAGAAGGTTTTATTTTATTAATTTTATTTAATATTATTTTTATAAATATTGAGTCATTTTTTTTTATTTTTTTTGAGGGAGAATTAATTACTTTTTTATTAATTTTAACATTTCCTGATTCAATATTCTTTTTAATATATGAACGTGTTAGATAATTTATTTTTTTTGAAAGAAAAACATCAAGTCTTTTACCACTATCTGTTTTGTTAATTAAGAATTTTATTGTGTTATTCATGATTTGAATTTAGATTATATCCCTATGCGTTCGTAGCTCAACTGGATAGAGCGCCTGACTTCGGATCAGGAGGTTGAGGGTTCAAATCCTTCCGGGCGCACCAAAATCTAATTTTATTAAGTAATCAAATATTTTTTTGTTTCCGTGTTTGTTAAAATGAATATCATTTTTTATAAAATATTTTTTTATTATATCCATTTTTTTAACATTATCTTTATTGTTAAAAAAAATAGGGAATAAATTAATAAAATACTTACATTTTTGTTTACAGAAATCTCTCCATATTTGCACATGTTTTGAATTTTTATTGTCATGAAGTATTTGACCAGGATGAGGATAAACTGCAACTGATAATGTAATATTTTTAGCATTAAGATAGTCGCTTAAATTTTTCATATATTTCATTGAATTATTAATTCCTTTTTTTATTTCTTCATTAGAATCGGAATAGGTCCAATAACTTCTTTCAAAATCTTTCCTATATATATAAATTTTTGGTTTTATTTTTCTTTTTAATTTTTTTGTAGTTATTTGTATATGTTTAAATAATGGAAATTTTTCTTCTTCTTTTACTAAATGATTTATTTCTAGTTTATCTTTTTTAACAAATCTATCACAAACATAATCGCTATCTGAACATTTTTTATAATTATTTGCTTCGTCATCTATGTCACTTACATCAATAAAAACTATTACATGGTCTGCTTCTAAACCTTTATTTAAAAAGTGTTTAACCTTGTTCCAGTATATAATTGGACTATATGAAGTAACTCCCATATTAATTATTTCATATTCTGAGTATTTATTGAACATTCCAACAAAAGTTTCTCTATAATTCAACCCAATACCTTCAGTGAAACTATCCCCGATAATTATGATTTTTTTTTTATTTTTTTTATTCTCATTTTTTTGACAACTTATTCTAAATCCAAATTTATCTGTACATGTGGTATAATTAAAACTACCCCAGACAGATTTAGCTATTGTGTTTGGTTTTAATGTATGATGATAAAAATCATTTTTAATTCTATAGCTCTTTTCATTATTTTTTCTTTTTTCTATTTCTAACTTAATTTTTTGAGGACTTTGAACTATATTAGATTCATATAGGAAATTTAATATTATTTTTCCTAAAAAGAAATCTGTAGAAAAAAAAATCAAACATGAAATTAAAATTATAAAAAAAATTTTTTTCATTAATATTTAGCTACAATTTTCTTTTTATTTCTTCAACTTGTTTTGAAAATTCTTGCCATCGCTTGTCGTATTGATGAACTAATAAATATGGATTGCCAGAATTATTTAGCAATCTAGAGTTTTTATCAAAAGTAATTTTTTTAAGGTAAAAAACCGTAGCAAAAGGTCCATCACTGTTAGAGTAGCAATGAATATTTTTTATTAAATCTTTATGAACCAAATAGTTTGCATGTCCTTGATCACAGCCTCTTCCTTCAGGATCTATTCTAAGAGTTAAAAGATATTTAAGTTTTTTTTTGTATTTAAATTTTGCAATATTATTTTTTATTAAATTCAAATATTCCTTCATTTTTTTGTATGAACCTAAAACCGTGCCTGAACATAAAATTGTTTTATCTCCAATATCATCAAAGATTTCTTTTCCATAAGTTTTTATTATCCAGTTTGAATTATAAGGACAGTCTTTTATTTTTTTATCTTCCAGAAAAAAATTTATTTCACCTTTATAATTAAAATTAAAAGGATTAGATTGAAAGTAAATATCTCTACTATCACAACATAAAATATTATTATAATTTTGATTCTTTAAAAATTCTAAAAATATTTCATATCTTTTAAACTGAATAGCTTTTTTATATATTTTTGTTTTAATAATAATAGTTTGATATTTTTTTAATTCTTTTTCTACATCATGATCATTTTGACCAATAACAAAACATATGTCATCGTTGTAATATTTTCTAAGACTTTTAATAAACAATGTAAGTTGTTCAACTTTAAAACCAACAGCTGCAGCAATAACAAGGTTCTTTTTCATTTCATAAAATCCATTTTTTGTCTTAATATTGTAAAATGATTACTAAATACAGCGAAATATTATCTAAAAGAAGTCAAAATCTTAATGACTTAGCATTATCATTAAAAAATCAATATTCTTTTGCAGATCCATTTCCTCATATTCAAATAGATAATTTTTTTTCAGATGAATATTTAAATTCAATATTGAATGAATTTCCAGATTTATCAAGTTTAAAAAATTCACAGGATTATAAAAATCAAAATGAAATAAAATTTGCAAACAATGATTTTAAAAATTTTCCAGAAAAAATAAAATTTTTTTTTAATTTCTTAAACTCTGAAACTTTCCTAAATTTTTTACAAATTTTAACCTCAATTAATGAAAAACTTAAAAGTGATGAAGAGTTAAATGGTGGAGGTTTACATGAAATTAAGGCAGGAGGGCTATTAAAAGTTCATACTGATTTCAACAAACATCCTACTAATAATCTTGATAGAAGAGTAAATGTTTTAATTTATTTAAATAAAAATTGGAAAGAAAAATATAGAGGATGTTTAGAACTTTGGGATAAAGAAATGAAAGAATGTAAACAAAAAATACTTCCAAGTTTTAACAAAATGGTAATTTTTTCTACTACAGATTTTAGTAATCATGGTCATCCAGACCCAATAGATTGCCCTAGTAATATTTCTAGAAAATCTATTGCATTATATTATTTTTCTGCAGGGAGACCTAAAGAAGAAGTTTTTGATAAAGGTAAAAAAAATAGAACTTATTTTAAAAATAGATTTGGTTTTCATAATGAAATTAAAGAAAAAAAAGAATATGTAAAAAATTTTTTAAGAAAATTTTCTTTTTACAAAAAAATGAAAAATTTTGAAAAAAAATATTTGAGAAAGAAAAAGTAGGTCTATTTAGCTATCCATTCATCATAGTATGAAATGTTGTCTAAAATATATTTAGGAAAAGTTTCATCTATCTTTACTTTTGTTAATTCGAATCCTTTTGTTGGGTGTAAAAGTTTTGCCATTTTTCCTTCTATTTTATCTATATCAGTATTATCTTTTTTATTATCTTCTCCATGAGCAAATGATTTAATTTTTTTTGAAATTTCTTTAGAATTTAATAAATAAGCAAAATGCCATCCACCATTTTCAATAATTTGAAGATTTTGTGGTTTGTCAATTCTCCAAAATGGATATTTTTTGAATTTTAAGTTTCTGAGCCACTGCGGTGATATAAGATGTTTTTTTAAACACATTTTTGAACCATGCCAGTTGTTTTCTTTTTTATTAAATAAATTCAATTTATAAGCAAAAGCTTTTTGAGAAAAAACTGCATATTTACTTTTTTTGTTGAATTGTTTGAGTTTAGTTAAATCGGGTATTTCATCAACATCAGACAAAATAACCAGATCATTGTCGAGACAATTTTTTAAACCTCTCGTTATAGAATTTCTTTGATGTTGTTCTACTAGAGATTCACCGCCCTCATGAGGTTTTTTTATATTTTCAGGAGTATCATTTACAATAATATAATTTATTTTATTTTTAAATTTTTTATATTTATCAATATCAAAGTGTAATTTTTTTGGCTTACCTTGGTGATTAACTGTGGACTCAACTATTACAAATTTATCTACAGATTCATTTAAGATATTAAATCTTAAGTCTGCTATATGATCTTCGTTAAAATATTGGAAGCAGTCAAAAATTGCCATATATTTTTAATTAAAATATCTGTCTTCAGTTTTCATATAAGACTCAGAATGTCCTAAGTTTAGGATTTTAGATACTTTTTTCAAAAGTTTTATTTGACCAGATATAAGCATTAAACTAATAAATTCTTTTTCTTTTTCTAGGATTAGTTTTTTTCCTGATTCTATTAAAAAATTTGGGATAAAAACCATATCCATTTCTACAGGAGTTCTCGTAGCGTGTGATCCTATCTTTTTCCAATCAGACAACATATAATTTAACTTATACAGAAGGTTCGTTACTTCTGTCCAGCTAGGTTCTTTTTTGTACATAGGAAATATCTGAACTTCACACTTTATCATTAGAGGTCTATAACTTCCTAAGCCTTTTAGAATTTCAAGTTCAGAGCCTTGAGTGTCAAGTTTTAAATAATCCAAAGCATTTATTTTTAATTCTTTTAGACTGGAAGACAATGTATCACACTCAACCATTTCAGTTCTGTTTACATTAAAGAGATGAAAATCTTTTTCTTTAAAATCATAAATCGTTAAAGATTTTTTTTCAGGCTCATACATAGAAGAGCTTTGAGGTCGTTTGTCTAGAACATAAAGTTTTTTGACCCCCTTAGAGCTCCAGAGTCCTTTATTAATGGTATGTGTGCTTTGTTCATTTTTCAAAGAATTTTTCAATGGATCAACTAAGATAGATTCAAAGTATTTATTATATTTTTCTGGAAAAAATTCATCGGAATTAAAACCTCCTTGAGCCCCTACATCTAGACCAATTAATTTTTTATTTTTAAGCAATGATTCAATATTTGTTTGAAAATTATAAGCGTTGTTTGCATTAATTTTTTTATCATTAAGAAAATTTACTGTTCTTGTATTGGCTTTTAATAATTGAAGAATTTTATGTAAAAATGGCAGTATTAGTTTTGTAATACTTATCCTTATTTTCTTTAGAAACATAAAAAATTTTTTATTTTTTTGTAAATGTTGCTATGCCTATTTTATTACCTTCAATTATGGATGAAGAGCAATGTAAATGAGTTCTATCAAAAATCAACATTGAACCAACTTCCCATTTATAAATTAGTTCTACTTCTAAACCTTTTAAATTGTCTATATTTTCATGTTTTAAATATTTCTTGTGTATCTCTTTATCAAATGGTTTATCGCCATATAATTTTAAATGTTCAGATGATCTTTTATTTTGTCCATAACCTAATTTTTTTTTTTTTAGTTCTTCCTGGTCTTGAGTAAAGCTAGTTGACCATCCATAAAATCTGTTTTTAAAAATAACTGTACTACCGATGGGCGATAGAGGTATTAAGCTTTGTTTGTATATCTGGCTTTTTAATTCAAAACCAGCATCTACATGTAAACCAATAGGAGCACGGCTCTCCTGTATAAGGCCATAAATATCTTTACCATTTTCATCTTGAAGATTATCCATTTTAAAATCTCCAATTTCTTTTTTAAGTCTTTCGCAAAATATTTTTTCTAATTTTTCATTATAGCCTTGTAGCCATCTTTTTTTTATAACATTTTGTTTTTTGTTATGAACTGTGGTTGGAAGATCTTTATATAATTTTAAAAATTTTTCAATCTCCTCTTTATTAAATAAATTCTTTATTACTTTTGGAGATGACTCAAGCTTCTTAATTTCTTTGATTTTTTCATTCATTTTATATTATTCACCCATGTTTATTAGTGTTCCTCTTTGCTTGGCTCCTAAATAAGAAGAATAAAAAATTATAACACCTAAAATAAAATAAACTATAGATATAGATATTGATTTAATTATGTCTAAATAATTAACAGTATTATTTAAAAGAATATTTCTCATTTCTTCAAATATATGAACTAAAGGAAGACCTTTTGCCACAATTTGCAGAGAATAGGGTAAAATTTCTATAGGATAATATATGCACCCCAAAGGAGCTAAAAAAAATAAGCTTGCCCATGCAATGTTCTCAAATGAAGGGCCAAATCTTAATAATCCTGATGTTACTAAAAGACCTAAAGTAACGCCAAAAAGATATAACGGTAATAATAAGAATAATAGTGGCAAACCAAGTTTAAAAACTGAAACGTCAAAAAGAGGTATTGCCAAAATTGCAGCAGGAACTAAACCAATAAGTGCTCTTAAAATTGCTGTTAATGTAAGGGAAGTAATGATTTCGCTTATTCTAATTGGCGCTATAAACAAATTTGTAAAATTTCTACTCCAAATTTCTTCCAAAAACATCATATTAAAACTTATACTAACTCTAAATAGGAAGTCATATAAGATTGCAGCGGTTAAAATAATACCTACTGTGTTGCTATAATAATCTGAACTTAAAGTAAAAAATTTAGATATAAAACCCCAGAGAAAAATCTGCACGGTCGGCCAATAAATTAAATCTATAATTCTTGGTAAAGAATTACTTATTAAATAAATATGTCTAAGTCCTAAAGCGTAAATCTTACTGAAGTTCATCTCTGCTCCTAGCTAGTTTGAGAAAAGTTTCTTCAAGATTATTCCTTCCATGTTTTTTTATTATTTCTTTGCAAGTTCCTCTATCTATGATTTTTCCTTTCTTCATCATTATTATACTGTCACAAAGTCTTTCAACCTCATTCATATTATGGGAAGCAAGAAGTATAGTGACTTGATTTTTTGATCTGTACTCTTGAATATAACTTCTTACAAAGTCACCAATATCAGGATCTAGACTTGCGGTTGGTTCATCTAAAAGTAAAATTTCTGGTTTATTAATTAATGATTTAGCTAAGGATACTCTATTTTTTTGTCCAGATGATAACTCACCAGTTTTTCTTTTAAAAAAATTTTTAATGTCTAAATCTTCTGATATTTCTAATATTCGTTCACTTAAATTTTTAACTCCGTACAATCTTCCATACACTTCTAAATTTTGCTTTACTGTCAGTTTTTTCGGTAGTTCAATGTATGGAGAGCAAAAATTTATTCTAGCTAATATATCATCTCTCTTAAAAGATTCTAAATTTTTATTATCTATAATTATTTCACCTTCAGAAGGCTTAATTAGACCAAGCATCATACCGATGGAAGTAGTTTTTCCACATCCATTTGGTCCTAATAAACCTACAGTTTTATTTTTCTCAATATGAAAATTAATTTTGTCTACTGCAAAATTTTTTTTAAATACTTTAGAAAGATTTTTAACTTGAATAAACATTTAATTTGCAGCTCTTTTTAATCGATCATTTATTGCTATACCTGCATCTACATTTGGTATTTTTACAACGTAAATCTTTTTAAATCCCTGCTTTTTTATTTTTCTGAAAGTTTTGTACAAATTAGATGCAGCTTCTTTCAAGTCTGATTTTTTACTCAGGTTGAAAAAATTTGTCTTATTTTTGTATTTTTTTCCAAACGTAATTAATGCACAATATTTATCTGCTTTTCTTTGATTTAATAATATAGGAATGCCTGGTGAGTAATGTTTTTTTAGCATTCCGGGTGAAATAATTTTTGAACCTTTTTTAATGATACTAATTTTTAAAAATTTTTTAATGGTTTTAGCTCCAATTATTCCAGGTCTTAAAATTTTTGGTTTTCCAATTAAGCTTACAACTGTTGATTCAATTCCAATTTTTGAATTTCCACTATTAATAATGATCTTAATTTTTTTTTTAAATTCATCTGATACATCATGAGCATTCACAGGACTTATTCCTGAAGATAAATTTGCACTAGGCATAGCCAAGGGAAAATTAAGTTTTTTAAGAACTGATCTAGTAGTTCTGTGGTTTGGAAACCTTATTGCAACCGTATTTAATTTTGCAGTGACAGAAGATTGAATTTTAGATTTATTTTTTTTTTTTAAAACAAAAGTTATAGGTCCTGGACAAAATTTTTTATATAATTTGTAAAAGTCACGATTAAAGATTACATCTTTGTCAGCATGTTTGTAATTTAAGTAATGTACAATTAATGGATTTCTTTTTGGTCTCTTTTTAAGACTATATATTTTTTGCACAGCTATCTTTGAATAAGCATTTCCAGCTAGCCCATAAACTGTTTCGGTAGGCAAACCAACCACATTTCCCTTTTTTAAATTGATAATAGATTTGCGTAGTGTTTTTTTGTTAAACGAAAATATATTTGAATAGATATTCTTCATAATGTTATTATTATAAGACTAATGAAAAATGAAAATATTCCAGCTGACATCAAAAGTAAATCATTAAAAGAAGTAAGAGATGAAATTAATGACATTTTAAATAAACTTGAAAGCCAAGATGTAGATTTAACTGCTTCAATTGATGACTATAAAAGATTAATTCAGTTAAATAATTATATTGATATATTGTTCAAAAAAAGGGTTAAAGAAATTTCATTAACTACAAAAGAAATAAAAAAAGATGATAAAAAATAGATTAATTAAAAATGCAAAAAAAATTGATAAGTTTTTGATTAATTATCTAAACAAACAGGACAGATCTTTATTGATTAATCCAATGAAGTATGGAGTTATATCTGGAGGAAAAAAAATCAGATCTACGGTTATATTGAATGCAGGGAAAATATTTAATTTAAATCAAAAAAAATTAATTAATATTTGTGCTGCTGTTGAATGTATTCATTCATATTCTTTAATTCATGATGATCTTCCATGTATGGATAATGATTCAATAAGAAGAGGAAAACCATCTACTCATATAAAATTTGGTGAAGCATCTGCTGTATTAGCAGGCAATTCTTTACTAACCTTAGCATTCGAAATTATTGCTGATAAAAATTATTTAATAAAACCAAAATTTAAAAATGAAATCATAAAATCATTAGCATTTTGTTCAGGCCACACAGGAATAGCAGGCGGCCAAGAACTTGATCTTAAATTTGAGAATAAGAAAAAAAAATTAAAACAAATAATAGTTATGCAGAAGAAAAAAACAGGAAGATTATTTAATTTTTGCCTTTATGCTGTAGGAGTATTGGCAAAAAGAAGCAATAAAGAAAAAAAGTTTTTAAGCACTTTGGGTGAAGAAATTGGACTTTTGTTCCAATTTGCAGATGATTTTTTAGATATTAAAGGTTCAAAAAAATTAGTTGGCAAACCAATTAAAAAAGATAATAAAAAAGGAAAATCCACATTAGTTAGCTTAATAGGATACGAAAAAGCATATAATTACGCAAATAATTTAAAGAAAAAAATATTGCTTAAATTAAAAAAACATGGAAAAAAAGCGAGAGATTTATCAGATACTATAGAATTTATACTTGGTAGAAATTTTTAATGACTAGACTAATTAGACAAATAAATTTTCCAGCAGATTTAAGAAGATTTAAGAAAGATCAACTTAAACAGATCTCAGATGAATTAAGAGAAGAGTTGATCGATGTAGTTTCAGAAACTGGAGGACATCTTGGAGCTGGCTTAGGCGTTGTAGAATTAACAATAGCTTTACATTATGTTTTTGATACCCCTAAAGATAAATTAGTTTGGGATGTAAGCCATCAATGCTATCCGCACAAAATTATAACTGGAAGAAAAGATAGAATTAAAACTCTTAGAAAAGGAGGTGGTTTATCTGGATTTACGAAAAGATCTGAGAGTGAATACGATCCTTTTGGAGCAGCACATAGCTCAACTTCTATTTCGTCGACTCTTGGGATGGCTGTAGCTAAAAAATTATCAAATAATAACAATAACGTAATTGCAGTTATAGGTGACGGCGCAATGAGCGCAGGCATGGCTTATGAAGCTATGAATAATGCTGGGGCATTAAAATCTAAACTTATAGTTGTTCTTAATGATAATGATATGTCCATAGCAAAACCTGTAGGAGCCATGAGTAAGTACCTAGCAAAACTTTTGTCGGGCAAATTATATTTTAGTCTTAGAGAAACAGTTAAAATGGTTATTTCTGCTTTTTCAAAAAGATTTAGCCAGAAAGCGGGTAAAGCAGAAGATTTACTAAGAGGAATAGTAACAGGCGGAACTTTATTTAGTGAATTAGGTTTTTATTATATTGGTCCCGTAGACGGACACGATGTTGATAATCTAGTTCAAATATTTGAAAATGTTAAGAATTCAAATCATCAAGGACCAATATTAATCCATGTCAGAACTCAAAAAGGAAAAGGTTATAAACCAGCTGAGGAATCAGGCGATAAATATCATGGAGTGTCTAAATTTAATATAGCTACAGGTGAGCAAAGCAAATCTAAATCAAATAACCCTTCATATACCAAAGTTTTTGCTGAAACTTTAATCAAACACGCTGAACAAGACACTAAAATCATTGGAATTACAGGAGCTATGCCGTCTGGAACAGGCTTAAACTTATTTGAAAAAAGATTTCCAGAAAGAACCTTTGATGTTGGAATAGCCGAACAGCATGCTGTAACTTTTGCAGCTGGTTTAGCAACCGAAGGATATAAGCCTTATGCTGCAATTTATTCAACTTTTCTTCAAAGAGCCTATGATCAAGTCGTCCATGATGTTGCTATTCAATCGCTACCAGTTAGATTTGCAATAGATAGAGCTGGCCTTGTTGGCGCAGATGGACCAACACATGCTGGTTCATTTGATATTACATATTTATCTACTTTACCTAACTTCGTTGTCATGGCTGCCAGCGATGAGTCTGAATTAGTAAAGATGATTAATACTTCAGTTAATATTAATGATCGTCCGTCAGCATTTAGATATCCACGAGGGAACGGTGTTGGAGTTGAAATGCCTTCAATTAAAGAAGTTTTAGAGATTGGAAAAGGTAAAATTATTAAAGAAGGAAAAAAAGCTGCAATTTTAAATTTTGGAACAAGATTAGAAGAGTGCAAGAAAGCTTCAGAAATACTTTCTAAAAAAGGAATAAACATTACAATTATCGATGCAAGATTTGCTAAGCCTTTAGATGAAAAATTAATTATGGAAGTTGCAAATAACCATGAAGTTTTAATTTCAATTGAGGAAGGTTCGGTTGGTGGATTTGGTTCTCATGTTATGCAATTTTTATCTAATAGAGGTGTATTTGATAGAGGATTAAAATTTAGGTCTATGATTTTACCTGACTTATTTATTGATCAAGATACTCCAGAAAAAATGTATGAGAAAGCAGGACTAGACAGTTTATCAATTGTTAATAAAATTGAGGAAACTTTAAATTCAAATATTATTTTAGCTAAGAACAAAAGTAAGATATCTAATTAACCACACTGCGCTCGATGCATTAGCAGATGATCGAGAATAACGCAGCTTATCATTGCTTCACCTATAGGAACTGCTCTGATTCCCACACAAGGATCATGCCTTCCTTTAACAGAAATTTTAGTATTTTTACCTTTTTTGTCTATGGTTTCTCGACTAGTTAAGATCGAAGAAGTTGGTTTAACTGCAAAAGATGCAACAATATCTTGACCAGAAGAAATTCCACCTAAGATTCCACCTGCATGATTAGTTTTGAATTTAACTTTTCCAGAACTTTTTCTAATCTCATCAGAGTTTTCTTCACCACTTAAAAAAGCTGCATTCATTCCTGATCCAATATTAACACCTTTAACTGCATTTATACTCATAAGAGCAGCAGCAATATCAGTATCTAATTTTGAGTAAATAGGTGCGCCCAATCCAACTGGAATTCCAGAAGCTCTTAATTCAATTACTGCTCCGCAAGATGATCCTGTTTTTCTTACAGCTAAAAGATATTTTTCCCACAATTTTACAGACTGTTTATCAGGGCAGAAAAAAGGATTTTTTCTAATTTCAGCATTTTTCCAATTTTGTTTATCGCATGACATTAATCCTAATTGGGTTACTGCTCCAATTACATTAAATTTTACCCCTATAATTTTTTTCAAAACTATTTTAGCAACAGCTCCAGCCGCTACTCTGCAAGCGGTTTCTCTTGCGGATTGTCTTCCACCACCTCTAAAATCTCTAATTCCATATTTTTTAAAATAAGTGTAATCGGCATGCCCAGGTCTAAATTTGTTTTTAATAGATTCATAATCTCTAGATTTTTTGTCTTCATTGTGAATTATTATAGAGATTGGTGTCCCAGTTGTTTTTCCTTCAAACACTCCTGAGAGAATAATCACTTTATCTGACTCCTTTCTTTGAGTGGTAAATTTAGACTGCCCAGGTCTACGTTTATTCATGTCTTTTTGGATATCTTTCTCAGATATAGAGATATTAGGAGGACAACCATCGATTACACAGCCAATTGCTGGACCATGTGACTCTCCCCAGGTAGTAAATCTAAATATTTTTCCAAAAGTATTAAAAGACATAGTTATTTAATGTATAAATTATTTTAAAGAATATATGAATCAAAAAAATGGCAAAAATTCACTTGGATTAGATGTTTGCTTTGAAGATCTAGAAAATCCGATAGATTTATTCAAAAAATGGTTTTCGAAAGCAAAAGAGAGTGAAATTAATGATCCAAACGCGGTTGCATTAGCAACGTCCGATAAAAATAATCAACCCAACGTACGAATGGTTTTGCTTAAAGGGTTGAATGATAAAGGTTTTGTCTTTTACACAAATTTTAATAGCAAAAAAGGAGGTGAGTTAAAAAGTAATCAAAAAGCTTCAATGTGCTTTCATTGGAAAAGTTTAAGAAGACAGGTGAGAGTGTTAGGAAAAGTTGAAGAAGTAACATTCAAAGAAGCCGATGATTATTATAACTCAAGACCTTATAAGAATAAAATTGGCGCGTGGGCTTCATCTCAATCTCAAGTGTTAGATAAGAGAGAAACTTTTCTAAAAAAAATAAAAGAATTTGAAAAAAAATATCCAGATGAAAACAATGTTCCAAGGCCACCGCACTGGTCTGGATGGAGATTGTTACCAGATGAAATTGAATTTTGGGTAGATGGAGAAGGAAGAATCCATGAAAGATTAAATTATAAAAAATCTAATGATAAATGGATAAAAGAACTTCTTTATCCTTAAAAAGATCTATTAAGACTGAAGCCAGTTAAATTTTGTAGAATCTTTTTTTCTTCATTATCAGGAAAAATCCCTAGAGAGTCATGAGATACATTCACAAAATATTCAGCTCTTTTTAAGCTTGCTTCAACCGTTTTATATTTATAAATCAAAGCCAAAGTTTCACTAAAATCATCTTCATTTCTTTTTTCTTTTTTTAAGATTTCAGATAAAAAATCTCTTTCTTCTTTATTTCCCTTTTGAAATACAATGATTAATGGAAGAGTTGCTTTTCCTTCAAAAAAATCTTTACCAATTTCTTTTCCAAAAAATTTATCTTTTCCATAATAGTCAAGAGAATCATCTGCTATTTGGAAAGCAAGACCAAGATTTTTTCCATAAGACTCTAAAGCTTTTTTTTCTTTTTCATTACATTTTGCAAGACACGCTCCTGTTTTTGTTGAAGCAGAAAAAAGTGAGGCAGTTTTTAAACCTATAATATTAATATAAGTGTCTTCTAGAAGATCTGCTTCTCCTTTATGTTGAAGTTGTAAAACTTCACCTTGTGCAATTTTTGCTGAAGTAGAAGATAGTAATTTTAAAACTTCTAAATCTCCATCATCAACCATAATCTCAAAACATCTGCTTAAAAGATAATCACCAACTAATATAGATGATTGATTTCCCCAAATAGAATTCGGAGTTTTAACTCCTCTTCGTAAAGAACTTTCATCAATTACATCATCATGCAATAATGTTG
>Ga0310344_10001850_pt1 | contig 16035 bp, 12 predicted proteins | sample HC15DNA20200_MG_FD_203801 | JGI IMG/M metagenome (GOLD analysis project Ga0310344, IMG submission 203801) | Marine microbial communities from station ALOHA, North Pacific Subtropical Gyre - HC15-DNA-20-200_MG | ecosystem: Environmental > Aquatic > Marine > Oceanic | place: Pacific Ocean: North... | reverse complement strand
TGTCATAGACTAGATCAGACAATTTGAACCCTCTATCTAACATACTGATTTTAGATTCACTCCTGGGGTAATATTCGCCGTCTAACCAAATTTCATATTCTTTTTGCATTATGACTTTGTCTCCACGACTATCTTGTCATTAACCTTTACGAAACCCGAATTAATTACTTTGGCAAGAATACCTCGTTGACCATTGATAGCTTTGCTGAGCCCGGGTTTTTGTAAATCCAGGTTTTTACAAGGAGCACAATCGCCTGTGACCTCTATTTTTACTGAATCGCCCAACATTAAAAGATCGCCCTGCGTTAAAGTATTTAAGATCAGACCTTTTGTCGTTACATTTTCACGCGTCACATCGGGATTGATTTCAAATATGTGTTGGGTTTCGCTATCCATTATCAGTATTTGGCGATTTTCTGATTTTCCAGCATGTGAATCCCCAGATATACCTAATCCTGCTATAAATTCGACTTCTGTTAGGCGAGATAAAGCGAATCCTTTTTTTGGACTTGTTTGTAGGCTAATAACTGTTCCTGAATTTATTTGACTCATTATCTAAAACCTCATACAGATTCAAAATTTATCAGCTATAAATCAATAAGTTTTGTATATGCTCAAAATCTGAATTAGTATTATAAGTGATATCAAAAAATTAATGTTTATATTTACAAACTACTCAACTACACAATATGAGGCTTAATAAATGAGCGACGAGATTAAATTAGGACAAAACCAGTACACTTACAGAAATCTTGTAGATTGGGCTAAAACCCCCAGCGGGATTAGCTGGAACGAAGTGGCTGGTGTGGCAGTAGGCGCTGATGGCTTGATTTATGTTTTTGCTAGGGGAGATTATCCTGTCCTTATTTTTGATAAAGCAGGTAATTTTGTAAACAGTTGGGGTCAAGGAATATTTACTAACCCACATGCTATAACCCCGGGTCCGGACAATACATTTTATTGTACGGACCATTTTGATCATACGATCCGATGGATGACCTCGGATGGCCAGATAAAAATGACTCTGGGCACAGCTGATAAGCCTTCATCTATACATGGAGGTAAGCCTTTTAATAAACCCACAGATGTGGCTGTCGATCAAAATACTGGTGACATTTTTATTAGTGATGGATATATGAATTCCGCTGTACATAGGTTTTCTCATGAGGGAGACCATATCTTAAGTTGGGGTGCCCCGGGTGTTGATCCGGGAGAATTTTCATTACCACATAATATAGCGATCGATACCGAAGGATATGTCTACGTAGCTGACCGAGAGAATCATAGGATTCAAGTTTTTGATCAAAACGGCGGCTTTCAGCATGAATATACTAATGTGCATCGACCTTGTGCTCTAAGAATTGGTCTTGATGGGTTAATGTATGTCGGCGAGCTTGGTTTCCAGGGTGTAGTTAGTCAGTTGGTGCCTAATATAGGTCCTAGGATTAGCATAATTGACCGTTCAGGCAAAAGGTTGTCAAAAGTAGGTGAAAACGGCTTTGGGACTCAACCTGGACAAATGATTGCTCCGCATGGCATAGCTATTGATCAAGACGGTAACATATATCTTGGAGAAGTTTCTAAAACTGCAGGAAATGCATGGCTTGATTCGATGGAAAATGTTGTTAGTTTTAGGAAGCTAGAGCTAATTGACTGAATTCTTAGGGTAGCGTTTCTTCCGGGAATTTATAAGAGTCGAGCGGGAGTATGAAGGTTTCAACCACATCTGACTCCAGTATAAACACATCAGCCCGGTTGGTATTTTTAACATAATACGTACCATCATTATTATTTACAAATAACACTCTTTGAGTCGGTATTTGTGAACCGTCTCTCGTTTTAACAAGGATAGATGCATCTGGTATGTCAAAGTTAATTGCATCAATTTGTTCTTTTGAAGCGAAGTCGGAACCAACCAGCCCATTAACAGCTCTGAGCAAGGTTTCTGAAGGATATGGATTTGCGTATTCATTACCCTCTGGAAGTACAAGGAACGGGGTCCATACTCCATTGGTTTGACCGTTCAAATCGACACTAAAGAATTCATTATTCTGTTTAGGATATCTGATTGTAACTAGAGTAATTTCTTCTCTTGCAATACTAACAATCACAGGATTTCGCCAGCTGTTTGGAGATGGGTTAAAAATATTGACAAGGGACAGTATATACATAATCGTTTCCAGCTCTTCTTATAAAACAATGACGCATCTCAGATGACCAACCACTTCCAACTGTAAATTTCTCCTGCACTGATGCTCCCAGCATAAATATAACTTCTATTCCGGTTTGGTCATCAATAAGCATTTTCGTATGGCTATCAGGGTTTGTTGATATTAGCTGAGCCCCTTCAAATCTTGAGACCATTTCCCACATCCGATCTAGATATGGCTGAAAGGCAGTTTGTGAACCAGCCTCAGTGTTTATTGACCAATCATCACCTAGTCTACTTAATTTAGCTGTACCTTCAGTAGAATCCGGCCCGAATTCAGTTGTGCGTATAGTGATTCCATCAATAACATCGCTATGCAAAGGTAATAAACCAGTTAAAGTTTCATTATTGTTGCCAGTGGTGACTAATTTAACTATGACTCCAGCCACACCCAATATAATTAGAGCTAATAAAACGTAACCAACTTCACGCCCCTTCATTGTGCATCCTCCCTGTCAGCCCAGATTCGTTGTGTGAATTGTCTTCGCCTTATAAATCGAATTCCGCCAACCAATATGAGTATGGCTGGAACACCAACTATATTTGCGTACTGGACGAAATTTTTCAGAGTGTCTGAGCTGAACAATAACGTACGAGATGTTATAACTTTAGACCTAATGCTAGCCAATGCCTCTTCTTGTGCAAGCCAGTCAACCCAATTTAAAGCTAATATCAAGTTGTTTTGGTATCGAGCAGCCACGTTATCAGTCAACCAGTCTGAATCTCCAACCACAACTAAACGGAACTGTTGGTCACTTTGCGATTGGGAATTATAAGAGCTACCTTCAAGTCCGACTGCTAGTAATTGTTTAGCAGTGTCACTCGTACTGAAATCGTATTCTGTTAAATCTTGCTTAGGGCTGATGTCCTGATAATCCCAATTCAATAGACCAAAATCAGTTGTTTCAAGTAGTGGTATATATTGTTCCACATAAGGTATCTTGGGATTTTCTTGTAACTCGATTGAAGCAGCCCACGTTAAAGTTGCTGCTTCCCCAGATGCTCCGATTTTTGAAGCTGCTGTTTGAGCATTAATCCAGTAGGGATAAGGTAGCAGAACATTTCCGCCTTGGGTGGTAAAAGATAAATTTCGATGAGATTCAGTATCTATAACAATGTTTTCATGTACGAACGCGCCATAATCAAGAATAAAATCATTAAAATTATTTGGGTTGGGTCGGGCAATGAACCGCGCTGTATCCGTCACCGTACTGTCGATCAGTACGAGTGCTTTTCCGCCTTTAGACAGGAACTCATGAATTGATGCCTTTTCAGAGTCACTGACAGGCTCTGTTGGGCCCGCTATTACTATAATATCTAACTCAGACAAGTCCAGTTGGCCTTCGGTATTAACAGATATGTCAGTCAGGTTATATTGTTCCTCTAGCTGGAGAGAAAACCATTGAAATTGTGTTGCACGATCTTTTTCTCCATGCCCAGTCAAGAATCCAATAGTTTTCTTGTCTGTGCGAACCATTTTATTCGCTAATGTAGCGATCTGATATTCTAAACCGTCTACGGTGTCGAGAAATGGAATTATTTCTCTACTATTAGTGTAACTAACCGTTATGCCTAAGTAACCATCTTTGACCTGATATCCGTCTTGTGATTCTATGTTAAATTGTTGTTTAGGTATCCCTGCTAACATAGCGGCTTCAGCAGAAACATCATCTTTATCAGCGGTATGAGTAACCACTCTTACCATATCTGATTTTGCATCTAATCCTTCCAGAAAACCTTGAATCTCTCGAGTTGATCCTGCTATTTGTACTGGAGGATCACTCGATACATATAGATTTATAGTAAGTAAATCGTCTAGGTTTGTAACAAGATCTTCAGTTGCTGGGCTCAAAGTGTAAACTCTATCTTCAGTCATATCCCAGCGGCCAGCAATTGAATTTCCGAACCAGCCCGCTAGTATGCTCGCAATAACTAAACCTGCCACTCCAAGTCGAAGGTTTTTATAAAGTTGAGTTGAATGACTCAGTGTTCTGCTTCGCAAACTTAAGTATGTGCCTGAGAGGAATAGTGCTATTAATGCAATGAAATATATTACATCTCTAAGTGCTATTACCCCCTTTGCCATATTCCCGAAGTGCGTTAGAGGGCTAAGGTCTTGCATCAAAACAGCGACAGAAGACGGTACCGTCAGAGTTACAAATGACAGTCCAATAACTATTAAAACGATGTTGATAAATAGTGCTAGGATAAATGCAACAATTTGATTTCTAGTTAAACTAGAGCCGAACATCCCGATTGCTACTAAAGAACCAGCGAAAAAAATTGATCCAATATATTGTGCTGCTATCGCACCGGTATCCATATTTCCAGAAGTTTCAAGAAGTAGAGGTATTCCAATTGTAAGAATGATTCCAGTTGTGACAAATGTAAGGCCTGAAGCGAACTTGGAACCAAGTACGGTCCAACTGCGCAAAGGCTGTGTTAATAGCAATTCCAGGGTTCCATCTCTTAACTCTTCTGCAAATAAGCGCATAGTCGCAGCTGGTATAAAGATTGCCAAAATAAATGGTAGTGCATCAAAAAGGGCTCTTAGGGAAGCATCTTGGCTACCTGCAGCTAGAGCGGTACGGAAAAACAACCAAGAAGTCACCCCTACGAAAATTACAAGTAAAACGTATCCAGTTGGCTGGTCAAAATATCCCTTAAGGTCCTTACGGAGTAGAGCTAAGAATGTGTTCATCGGTTAGCCCTCATCTACCTCTGATGATATATGACTATCATCGCTTGTAGCTGAGCTTGTGTCCTGAGTTAACGCCTGAAATACATCTTGAAGCTTTAACTCTGACTCCCTTAACTCCCATAAAACCCAATTTTGATCCTTTGCCATTCTAAATATATCTGGCCTAGGGTCATCTTCGCCATCAAAAGTTAATAAAAACCGCTTGCGGTCGCCAATTCCATCTTCACGTTCTAAATCAGTGATATCTTTAAGTTTTCTCAATGATTTCTCCACTGATCTGCCTTGCACCTCTACAACAACTGATTGAGAACTTCTGACACGTCGTGAGATAGTGCTCACTGGATCATCGGCAATAAGTTTCCCACGATTTATTACCAGAAGACGATCGCAAGTTCCTTCAATTTCACCCAACACATGTGTGCTAAGTAAAACAGTTCTATCTTTACCTAAAGATCTAATAAGATCACGCATCGATATTCGTTGATTAGGATCTAACCCTTCGGTAGGTTCGTCCATAATTAAAATTTCAGGTTTATGCAATATCGCTCCGGCAAGACCAGTTCTTTGCTTATAACCTTTAGACAGAAAACTTACAGGAAGATAATAAACCTCGGTTAATCTAACTTCCTCAACAGCCATTTCAATATTTCGTTTTTTTTCTTTTCCGTTTAGTCCTCTTAGTTCAGCAACAAAACTTAAGTATTCATGGACTAATAAATCGCCGTAGAGAGGGTTGTTTTCAGGCAGGTAACCAATCTTTCTTCTGGTTTCGATATCAGATTCCTGCGTGTCTATTCCTGATATTTTTACATTACCAATATCAGGAGTGTAGTATGAAGTTAGCATTCTCATGGTAGTTGTTTTGCCAGCACCATTTGGCCCCAGAAATCCTACAACTTCACCTCTTTTTATCTGGAAAGAAATGTCATCTACCGCTTTTCTGTTCCCAAAAATTTTCGAAGCATGATCAGCCTCAATTGTAAGAAGGCTATTTGGATTTTCGTTACTAACGGGTTGTGACGTGTTCATTGATTTTTTCACGTTTTATTTTTTATAAGTGAAAACTTAGAATCCCATACCGCCAGGCATACCAGGCATACCACCAGGCATACCACCAGGCATACCACCAGGCATACCACCAGGCATACCACCAGGCATACCACCAGGCATACCACCAGGCATACCACCAGGCATAGCAGGAGCGGGTTCTGGGATTTCTGAAATAAGCGATTCAGTGGTTAGAATCATGGAAGCGACGCTTGAGGCATTTTCTAACGCAGTTTTAGTAACTTTTACTGGGTCAACAATACCAATTTCATATAAATTACCATATACATGATTTTCGGCATCAAACCCATAGTTTTTGTTACCTTTCTTTACTGACGTCAATACTACGTCTCCAGCCAGGCCGGCATTTTCAACCATGAGTTTTAAGGGTTCTTCCACGGCATGCGCCACTATTTTATATCCAGTAAGTTCATCACCAGAAGCAGTACTTGATTTTAAGACACCTGCAGCAGCTCTTATTAAACTAGCTCCACCACCTGCGATAATACCTTCTTCAGAAGCTGCTTTAGTTGCAGCTAGTGCGTCTTCCATGCGCTGTTTTCGTTCCTTTAATTCAATTTCAGTAACTGCACCAACGTTAATGACAGCAACTCCTCCGGATAGTTTTGCTGCTCGCTCATTCAGTTTTTCTCTATCATAATCTGATGTTGTGTCTTCTGCTTGGCGTTTTATCTGTTCGATTCTGGCTTCAATAGACTTTGGATCTCCTGCCCCTTCTACGAAAGTTGTATCCTCTTTTGATGCGATTGCTTTTCGCGCTTGCCCTAGGTCCTCAATTGTGGCTGATTCTAATCCTCTTCCAGTTTCTTTTGAAATAAGGTTTGCGCCAAATAATATTGCGAGGTCTTCCAGTATAGCTTTACGTCGATCTCCAAAACCGGGTGCTTTAATTGCTAAGCAATTCATTGTTCCTCTGAGTTTATTAACAACTAATGTTGCTAGTGCCTCTTTCTCGATGTCTTCAGCTATTATCACGATGTCTTTACTCGTGGCTGACAACGCTTCCAAGATTGGAACTAGTTCATTTGCAGCCGATATTTTTTCTGAAGTTAATAAAATATAAGGATTATCTACCTCGGCCTTCATGCCTTCTTGGTTAGTTACTAAGTAAGGAGAAATATACCCTCTATCAACTCGCATGCCTTCTACATACTCCACCTCATCTGTAGTTCCTTTACCTTCTTCTATTGTTACTATGCCGTCCTGGCCAATTTTTTCCATAACATCAGCAATCATATTTCCCATTTGTTCTTCATGAGCAGATAAACTAGCAATTTGGGCTATTTGATCACGGCCCTGTACTGGTTTTGCTAAAACACTTAGTTGATCATTGATTTCTTTCACAGCTTTCTGAATACCCGCTTTAAGAGCCATTGGGTTGGCACCAGCGGCAACATTTTTGAAACCCTCATGTACCAGTGCCTGTGCTATCACGGTTGAAGTAGTAGTTCCATCACCGGCGATGTCATTTGTTTGTCGAGCAACATCTTGGATAAGTTGTGCACCCATGTTTTGAAATGGATTAGGTAAATCAATTTCACGAGCGATTGAAACTCCATCACTATAAACTCTTGGGGGACCAAAACCTTTATCTAAGACGACATTTCTGCCAGCTGGCCCTAGAGTTATTCCTACAGTTTTTGCAACTATATCGATGCCTTTGACTAGTTGCTTTCTAGCATCTTCTTTAAACTGGAATTTTTTTGCCGTCATAATTAATCTTCTCTCTCGTGTTTTTTTGAGACCATTTATTATCTATTGATATTAAGTTCACCAATAGTCCCTCAATGGTCAGAATTAATGATAAATTTGTAAATGTTTGTAGGAGACATAGGTAGTTGAGGTATTCTGCAATCAATAGCGTCATTTATAGCATTAGATATTGCTGGTAATGGAGGGACTATTGATGCTTCTCCCACTCCCCTTGCTCCATAAGGATGTCCTGGATTGTAACTTTCTATAATTTGAGCGTCTATCATAGGCACGTCCCAAGAGGTTGGCATACGATAGTCTAAAAGTGATGGGTTAGTCATATTGCCTTGTTCATTGAATACATATTCCTCATGCAACGCCCAGCCGATTCCTTGCACAGTGCCTCCTTGAATTTGCCCTTCAACATAGCTCGGATGAATCGCTTTACCTGCGTCTTGGAAAGCCGTATATCTTAATATATTAACTTTACCCGTCTCGATATCGACTTCCAAGTCCACAATATTTGCACTAAATGAACCAGCGCATCCAGCTGCAGTTACGTTGCCTCTACCTGATATAGGTCCTCCAGTATCATCTAACATTGATGATAACTCTTTAAATGACATTTTCAGTTTAGAGTTATCAGTGGACCTAGCCTGCCCATTTTCGAAAACAACCGTTGTTTTAGGTACATCCCATATTTTTGATATTCGTGTTTCTAACTGATCTTTTATATCTAAAGCACATTCGTAAGCTGCCCATCCGCTTTTGTGCGAGGCGCTGCTACCGACACTAGCCGAGGTGTACCCTATAGAATCAGTATCTGCAACCGTCGGAGTTACTAAGTCAGGGTTAATTCCTAAAACCTCTGCAAATTGTTGAGCAATCGAAATTCTTGTTCCGCCTATATCTACCGAGCCTATAATTAAACTAACTGTACCATCTTGTACTACGTTTCCTATTACTGTTGCGGCTCCATTAATATTTCCACTATAACCAAAAGCCACACCTCTGCCGACCTTCATTGTCTTACTGCTTGATTCAGGTATTGGTTCTGCATAATGTTGGTGTTCAATTACGGATTGAGCTGTTTCTATCATGCCTATCTCAGTATAAATTGTTCCATCCGCTTTCCTCGTGCCTTTATCAGCAGCATTTTTCAATCTCAAATCAACTGGGTCAATTTTTAGTTTCCTTGATATCTCATCAACTGCTGTTTCAACAGCCAGGGCAGAGTTTGGTGTACCAGGTGCACGATAGGCACCAGTTTTAGGTTTGTTAGTTACTATGTCATATCCGGCAACACGGAGATTAGGAACATCATAAGGTGCGAATGCAGTATTACATCCATTTTCAATAAATGAACCAGGATAAGCTCCGGCTTCTAGATAAATATCACATGTTACAGCCGTAAACACTCCATCGTTTTTAGCTCCAATTTTTGCTTTAACAACTCCTCCAGAAGTTGGGCCAGTACATTGAAGTACTTCTGCCCGATCCAAAGAAATCTTTACAGGCTTGCCACTTTTCCTAGAAAGTAATGCTGCTATAGGTTCTATATGTGCGGTGATTTTGCCACCAAAACCTCCGCCTATCTCCATAGGTATGACTTTGATTTGTGATATCGGAATTTCTAATATGGCCGATACTTCATGCCTTACACTAAAATGGCCTTGATTGCTGCACCAAATTTTTAATTGACGATCATCTTTTGACCATAATGCGGTGGCCGATTGAGGCTCTATATAACCTTGATGTACAGTGTTCATTTTATACTCGGTTTCTACAATTACATCAGCTTTGGTGAATCCGAGTGTTACGTCACCTCTGGAAAATTTACAGTGACCTACTACGTTTGTGTTTTCAAATTCAGCATCTCTCTTGGATGCCGTAATTGGATTCTCAAGTAATAGTGGCGCATGGTTATCCATAGATGATTGAACATCTGTTACAGCACCGAGCAGCTCATACTGTACTTTTATTAAAGACAATGCTTCTAAAGCGACATATGGACTATTAGCTGCTACAGCGGCTACAGCATGTCCTGAATATAAAACTTTATCCTCGGCCAAGACGTTATTGCTAAGATATCTTAAGCTGTGAAGAGTTCCTTCCAGATCCTTGTATAACTGTTCGTGTTTTGGTATTAAATCTTTAGCTGTAATTACTGCGTATACACCAGGCAGAGCTTTAGCTTTATCGACTTCAATGGATACAATTTTGGCATGAGCATGAGGGCTTCTTAATATTTTCCCATGAATAGTCTCAGGTAGATTTATATCCGCACCATAGAGTGCTTTACCTGTAACTTTTTCAATGCCATCAGGTCGGAGAGGTCTTTGGCCGACATATTTGAAATTTCTAGTTTCTTTCATGTATTTAGTTCTAACTTAGTAATCAAACTCCACGTATGGACAGGAACAGAATAACTAATACGATTGGTATTGTTATTAACCAAAGTATCTGTCGAGGTCCTATATTCATCTTCATTATTAACACTATCTTCTTGGGAGTTCGGTAATATTATATGTAACAAATAAAAAAATCATAGCAACTATCTAGGTAATAGATTTTATATGACATACAAATTAATCGCATTAGACATTGATGGCACGATAAAAAATTTCAATAAAGAAATTACAAATATCACACAACAGTCTCTTCATAACGTACGCAAAACAGGAGCATTAGTTACAATAGCGACTGGTCGGTCATTCAACTCAGCCTTATCTGCTACTCGTTCATTGAAACTAGATTCTCCAATTGTTTCATTTCAGGGCGCGCACATTGGTTACCCCTTAACTTCTCAAGTAATGTGGCATATGCCTTTAACAGAAAAAATGACTCTCGATACCCTTGAATATCTTGAAAATTGGCCTGGTGAGATTCTCGTATTTGTGAAACATAAGATTTATGTCAGCAAAATAACCCAGTGGACTGAATCTTACGTAGATAGAAATGACATCGAGATAGTGAAGGTTGATGATTTGAAATCTATTTCAGATAGAAAACCTACTCGGTTAGTTCTAGTTTCTGGAGACGATGAAATAGCTGATATAGAAAAACAACTAATTGATAATTTTCAAGATAGGCTGCATGTCACACGATCTTTGCCGAATTTTTGTGAGATACTACATCCCTTCTCTGGAAAGCATAAGGCATTAGAAGTCATATGCAGCCGCTTTGGTATTTCACAAGACTCTGTGCTCGCTTTTGGGAATGGATACAATGACATTCATATGTTGAAATGGGCAGGCCTAGGAGTTGCAGTCGAGGACTCAGTAGAGGATGTTGTCAAATCTGCTGATGTTTTGTGTGGAACTGTAGATCAAGATGGTCCTGCAATTTTTCTAAGATCTTTTTTAGAAAGGGGATTGATTGGTTGAGATGAAATCCACCAATAAAACCTTGGTTAAGTTGCCTAAAATATTGGTTCTGGGAGGTATTAACATGAATTTGATCACCTCATCAGATGTGATACCAGAGCCTGGGCAAACCGTTACTGGTAATAGTATTCATATAACTCCCGGAGGCAAAGGAGCTAATCAAGCAGTAGCTGCAGCAAGAATGGGGGCTGAGGTGTCAATGATAGGCCGTGTAGGCGAAGATGAATATGGAGTAGAGTTAATCAAAAATCTTACATCTGAGGGCATTGATGTTAGATATGTTTACAAAGATTCCGATGCGCAGTCTGGAATAGCGATAATATTACTGGATAAACAAGGTCAAAACTATATAGTCCAAGTGCGTGGGGCAAATCTGTTGACAGGTAATAATGAGATCCAAGCTGCACAGGAGTGTTTATCTGGTGTAGACGCCTTAATGATACAGAACGAATTACCAGTTGCTGTAACAAAAAGCGTTGCATACTCGGCTAAAGAGCTGGGAGTTCCAGTTATATTCGATCCTGCTCCTACCGACTGGCATCTAAAAGAGATCATAGAGTATGTTGACATAATTATGCCTAACCAAAATGAAGCCGAATTTTTAACTGAAGTTGAAATAAATGACGAAACTTCGGCTGCAAAAGCAGCATCTGTGTTACTGGAAACTGGTGTTTTAACGGTAGTAATTAAAATGGGAGAACTGGGAGCCTATTATGCTACAAGCAATGATTCAGGGTTTGTGCCATCAATTCCTGCCAAGGTTGTTGACTCGGTCGCTGCTGGGGATGCTTTTGGTGCATCGTTTACAGTTTCAATTGCTGAGAAATTATCTTTGAGGGAAGCTGTGCTAAAGGGTTGCGCGGCAGGTTCGATAGCTGTGTCAACAAAAGGCGCTCAAGTTTCAATGCCTCGCAGGAATCAGGTTGACTTATTAATCAGCTAGGACGATCGACTTGTTCAAGCTTTTTAATTTCCTTTTCTATTTTACTTAAATCTGCAAAAGATTCATTTATTAAATGGAATGATCGTTGTAAATATAGCTCTGCTAGCTTATGACCTTTGCTATCGGCACCCTTAGCGGCTTTTACTATTTTTGGTATTTCGTGGTTTGCAGGGAGGTGTTGTGATAGCAGTTTGATTTGCGCTTCTGTGTCCACAGATAACCGATCACCGGTGTCGTCTGCAGCATATCTGAGTTTACCCATTAGTTTGGTAAGTTCCTCGAGCTTGTCTTGATCATTCATCAGGCTGTATATAACTTCGTTTACATCGGTGCCTGTTTCTTGCTCGATAGAAGTATTCGAAAGTTGTTTATTATTTTGATAAAGATTTGAGTAGCACTCGAGGATTTCATTAACCCTAATGATTGCTGCGGTAGGATCATCGGATGGCATTTTTCCACCATAAATCAAATCATCTTCTCTAATTCCTGCTAGGTTTTTTAAATTATCTAAATCATCAATTTGTTCTGGTGAAGGAGGAAAAGCGAATGCGGATAAATCCTTCTCGAATTCACCAATTTGGTTCATTAAAAAAGGCGGCACATATTTTGAAATATCGACGTTTATAGGTTGCACCATTAAATAAGTTGCAAAATATGTAGAATCAGAGTCTATGCCAGTGAAGTATACAAATGCATGACCTTTTGGTTTTTGATGGTCTCCGCGTTCAAAATCTAGATTCATTTTTTGATTCTATAATCCATAATTAGTTCTTATTGTAATAACTATTTTATAATTTGTTTAATGCTATATAGCGATTTAATATTACGACAGCTTCAATTTTTGCCTCCGGAGACGGCGCAGAATCTCGCAGAATTATTTCTGCGGCATGAAACGCCATGGATTTTACTAGGTAAATTTTTCAATAAAGATATTTCTGAATTGAACACAGAAATTTGTGGGGTTCCGTTGTCGAGTCCGATTGGGCTGGCAGCTGGATTCGATAAAGATTTTCGTATGTTGAGGTCATTATCGGAGCTAGATTTTGCTTATATAACTGCAGGAACAGTAATGCTACACCCTCAACCCGGACATTCAAAACCACGATTGATTCGTGATGTTGAACGAAAAGCGATATTGAATTGTCTGGGGTTTCCAAGCAAAGGCATGGAATTTGTAATTAATTCAATCAACTCTACATCTAAAAACAGGTTGGCTCCGATTTTCGGAAGTATATCCGGAACAGATATAGGTGATTTAAAAGAGTCTTGCATGCGATTAGCATCATTTGTTTCTGGGGTCGAGATTAATATCAGCTCCCCAAATACTGCTGGCCTGAAAACATTTCATGACCCTATTCGATTATCTGAAATGATAACCGGTGTACGTGATAAGACAGAAAAACCTCTAATCATTAAATTACCTCCTCATAAAAATGAAAGTAGTGAAATTGATGCTGCCGTCAAATTAGTTGAGGTTTGCATAGACTCTGGAGCTGACGGTATCACTGTAGCAAACAGCCACCCTATAAAAGACTCACGATTATCAGTAGGAGAGGGCGGATTAAGTGGATCAGGGTTGCTTCAATCCACGTTGAGGATGGTGTCATGTTTTCGTTCGAATTTTGGGCCGCGCTTTACAATAAATGCATGTGGGGGTATTTTTACCGGAGATGATGTTTTTAGTGCTTTAAACGCAGGTGCTAACACTACTCAACTTTACTCTGCGTTAGTGTATCGAGGTCCTTTTGCAATAAGCCATATCAAAAAAGAGTTATTAATGAGGATGAAAAGCGAAGGCATACACAAAATAAGCGATATTAATTCGATTAAAACTATTTCCGATTAACTATTTTTGCAAGGTGTTGCATCGATAAATTTCCTCCACTCATCACAAGGACAATTTGTTTATTTGATAGTCGATCTTTAATTTTTAATGCACCAGCCAAAGAAGCTGCACCCGCATGTTCAGCAAGGTTATGAGTATGCTCTAACAGTAATAAAACAGCCGACTCCAATTCTTTATCAGTTACTAAAATGAAATCATCGATTAGATCACGCATAATTCCTATAGTGTAAGAGAACCCAAGGGCCGTGCCTAAACCTTCAGCAATCGTATTGTTTGGGTTCGATTGCAAATCCCCGGATTTCCATGATAAATATGCAGCGGGAGCTGCATCAGACTGGACGCCTATAACTTTTATTTTAGGATTGATGGCCTTCGCAGCAATAGCTGTTCCACAGACACCACTCCCGGCACCAACTGGGACAATTATTACATCCGCACTTGGTAGATCCTCTAATATTTCTAAAGTATATGTTCCTACACCTTCAATTAGATCTGGAGTATTTGCGGAATGAATATACGTGTACCCTTCTTCCTTCGATAGTCTTTCTACTTCTGATCTTGATTCATCAAAGTTTTTCCCGTAAAAACGAACATCTGCTCCTAAAGCTTTCATTGATGCCACTTTCCCGGGATTAGCATTCTCTGGGACAATTATCACAGCTTCAATATTGTGGAGTTTTGCAGCGTAAGCAATTGATTGCCCATGGTTGCCAGAAGATGCTGTTACAACACCCTTTTCTCTCTGGCTAGATGACATTTTGATCAGGTGATTTATCCCGCCACGCATTTTAAATGCGCCCAGAGGTTGGTGATTTTCGTGTTTGATGTACACCTCAGCATTTAACAACCTTTCCAAAGTGCGATAGCGATGCAATGGCGTTCGAGTCACAAATCTCTCGATTCTTTTATGAGCTGAACGCATGTCATTGAGCGTTGGGCGGTACATCTGTGTTTTATTCATTTCGATATTTTACAAAATTAATATTTTTACTGATACATGAAAATTTAAGTATAATCGGCTTAATATGGTTATAAAGATTCTTGATAAAGACGTGTCTTCATTAATAGCAGCAGGAGAGGTTGTCGAACGCCCCGTATCTATAGTGAAGGAGTTAATTGAAAACTCACTTGATGCACATGCAAAGCGAGTTGATGTGATCATTCAAGAGGGCGGTATTAGGTCAATACAAGTTATCGATAACGGGCATGGCATTACATCGTCACAGATGGAGTTAGCATTTCATAGATTCGCGACCAGTAAATTACAAACAATTGATGAGCTTAATGAGATTGCGACACTGGGTTTCAGGGGGGAGGCATTAGCTAGTATAGCCGCTGTGTCTGATACAACCATGATTTCTCGTCCTTCTTCTCAAGATGTCGCCACAAAGATTCAACTAGTAGAAGGCAATATTGTAAATGTGGAAGAGCAAGGATTTCGATTAGGGACGTCCATCACAGTGTCTAATCTATTTGAAAACTTTCCAGCACGTCGAAAATTCTTAAATTCTGCCGGGTCAGAATCATCCAAAATTGTTAGTGTGTGTTCGAAATATGCGATGGCATATCCTGATGTTGCCTGGAATTTAACTCTAGGAGATAAGAATAAATTTGCCACTCCGGGTAATGGTCAGCTTATTGACGCCTTTGCTGGTATCTATGGTGTGGAATTAGCTGAAAATATGCTGTCACTGAAATTGGTGTCAGATTCTGATATTAGCGTAGAAGGTTTAATTAGCTCTCCAAAAATAAATAGATCAAATCGAGCTAATATTAATATTTTTGTTAATGGGAGGTGGATTTCTAGCTCTCTTCTAACGCAAGCTGTTGTGCAGGGATATCACGGTCTCTTGAAAGAACGAAGATTTCCTGTGTGTGTTATTGACATAAAAATAAAATCATCAGATGTTGATGTAAATGTTCATCCGGCTAAAACTGAAGTCAGGTTTTTGAATTCAGGTGAGGTTTTTAGTGCTTTACAGCAAAGCATTCGGCAAACATTGGCTGAAGGATCTGGTATTCCGAGACCGGAAATCTACGATAGTAATGATAAAAAATTTACTGAGTCTATTGTGTCTTCTGGTGCATTTTGGACTTCCAATTTGAAATCTCCAAAAAATCAGTTGACTGGTATTTCAGAATCAATGATTCATAACTTACCAGCCGGAACTAGGTCGGACTCATCTCATT
>Ga0310344_10001849_pt1 | contig 16037 bp, 20 predicted proteins | sample HC15DNA20200_MG_FD_203801 | JGI IMG/M metagenome (GOLD analysis project Ga0310344, IMG submission 203801) | Marine microbial communities from station ALOHA, North Pacific Subtropical Gyre - HC15-DNA-20-200_MG | ecosystem: Environmental > Aquatic > Marine > Oceanic | place: Pacific Ocean: North... | reverse complement strand
CTCCTAAGAACGGGAACGTCTTCCCACCTGTATATCAATGCCAGCATTAACACTCTTAGTGTTTTTTAAAGCATCAATCACACTTTATGCTAAAGCCATCTCATGCACTTGCACGTTGACAACTTATTAAAGGTCGCTAACCTATTGCACTATGTGACCCTTATTCCCGTGTTATAGGAATTATTCAGGCTCACAAACCAAATCTTTATTAGATATAAAATATTGGGCAGGCGATAATTAACACACTAAAGGAATATATGCTAATAGAACATAAACCTGCCCTTTTTTCCCAGATTACCATATGAGAACGCCATTACTTTCATTAAATCTATTTGAAATACAATAGGGTCAATATCCTTTAGCCCCTGGATAGAATAAGTTATTTTTCAAACTTTTATATTGTATTCTAAATTTTGTAAGACCAATAATTAATCTAACACATCATTGGTTCGCGTATTAGGGTGCTATCTTACTTTACACCACTCGTACTAGTTATTATAGTATTGCTCTAATTCATGATAATCTTCAATCGTTTGATGCCACTTATAAAATAGATATAGATTCATCAAGAAATTGAACATTACTAATAGAATAAAAGCTAAAACAATATCAGTTGGAATAGTCATTTTAAACTCCTTTAGTGTGATTTATTACAGTGTTATTTGAGAGCATTTCCGTTGCCAAGTAGCTCTCGCCCTGCGACAGGACTCCGAATCTTATTCAATTTATACTCTACTGCAAGTTATTAGCCCACGTTATTCATATAATCCAAACATTGCTGTCTAGACACAGAATAATAGAGCAAGTGAGATGTGCCCTTTACAAGCACAACCCATACTTTGCAATAGATGTCAAAATATAATGACATTTATATGGTATCCGAGTTTATTTATTGGTGGAGATGTGGAACGAAGTGGAACAATAAATTGGTCAAAGCTTTGCTTTGCCCATTCTTTGGTGACAAAAGATAAAGCTCTCACACTTCTTTCGAAGTGGAGAGCAATATCTAAGGATTCTGACGCTATTCAACTATCTCATCTGATGAGTTGTCATCGGAAGTCTGATTTGTTTGCACATCACTTGAATCAACTTCATCAAGAGAGATAACATCTCCATTGGGGGAGATGCAAACTACATCTTTGGATAGCTCACGAATACTACCATCGGCTTGAAGTTTCACTAAAAGACGAGGATACATCTCTAAGAATTGAGAGGGAGAAGATGATGGTCTATAAATAGGTTGCATTTTCTCTGTTGATTCTGTAGGGAGTGTAGAGAATCCATTGTGAGTTTGATTTGGGCTATAGAATACACCATTGCCTTTTGAAGATACACGACCATTGTAGGTCTTTTCAATTGAATCCATAACTATGTTCCTTTCTTGTTTTGGATTTGAAAATGAAAGATAACGAAAATCTCATATTTGAAAAAGGGATATGAGGGGTGTGCCCCCTGTGAATATATGTGTCCCGCATTTGCCTCCTATTTTTTCGGAAATTTTAATTTTTCGCATTTTTTTTCTTGATTAGAATTTGCCAAAGTTTTAGCTTACAGGGTGCGCGGGTGGGAAAAGAAGAAGAAGATGAAGTATAGATAGTATATATAGTATACAGTAGTACGGAGGTAGCAGGAAGTGACTGATAGTGAAGCTGCATTTGTCAAAAACCTATTGGAGATGGAAATGGATGGTCTTCCGATTGAAAAAAAGACTAAAGTCAGGATGGCTTTTCATAAAAATAAAATTACTTTTGATAATCTCCAAGCGTGCTTAGATAAAATAGCCATGTGGCAATCCCAAAAATTATAATTTTTTTTACTTTGAAATATAACGTGGGCATCTCTACATTCAATAATGGCTGAATTAATAAATAACCTGAAGAATAAAAGCGTTGAGGAGCTTCAAGAGGCACTAGGAGAGTTTTCTAGGGAGAAGGATGATGCAAAGACATTTATTGATATAGATGGAAATGCGTATATAATCCCAAGAAAAGTATATGATTTAATAGATGCGTTAGCCTCTCAATTGGAGAAGTTAAAAGCAGAGGTAAATGGACTATAGGAAGATAAAAGGCGTAACTCATTTTGTATATGACGATATTGATGAATTTAAAAAGCAAAAAAAGGGTGTAAAGCCTAAACATTGGAAAGAAGACCCCCAAGAAGGCGATTGGGTTATATCAGATGATGGTGGTATTGTTCAAATACTAAAGAGGAGTGGTATATCCCATCCAAGTGATAGAAAGAACTGGAAAGCACATAGAGGATATGTTCGTACTGTTGTTGGGACATTTCTATTAAATGACAATACTAAAATGGATACAGACTTTGATTTACATCCCAATAGATATACATTTTCTAAAAAATTAAAACAAGCGAATGAAAATTTCAAAAAAAGGAAGAATATTACTAAAAAAGAAAAGCTTTTTGCTACAGAGGTTATTGTTGGTAAAGACGCAATAACGGCTGTAAAGAATGTATATAAAGAAGATGACCATAATAAAGCAAAGAAGAAAGCTCTCTTATTATTAAAACAGGAAAGAATTATGAATGAAGTAGAAAAAGGTGTCGTAGATATAGCTAAAGGATTAGGCATTGACCATGAATATGTCTTAAGAAGACTTAAAACTCTTGCCGATACAGGAGAAGACGACAATGTTGTTCTTCAATCTGTTAAAGAATTAGGTAAGATTATTGGTACGTCTGGTCAGACGACAAGGAAGGATGTTGGAGTTGTTGGTTTATTTCAAGGGTTTTCCCCTAAACAACTAGAACAAGCCGAGAGAAAAGAACTAACAGAAGGAGAATAAAAATGGCGATGCGGAAAACAAACCATAAGTTTGGTATGGAGGACTATAAGAAGGGGGCAGAGTTATCAGAGAGATATAACAGTCGTTACGCTGCTGAAGTTATGGGTGTTCATCCAAGAACAATAAGAAAATGGAGAGCCATAATAAGAAAGCAAAGAATGGAGGAGGATTTTTCGGTTGAAGATTATTCAACTGGGAAAGAGCCAATAAATGATTTAATTGAGAATAGGATAAAGAAGTTTGCTTTAAAAAGTAGAGCTAAGAACCACGAAAGACTTATTAATGTTAAGATTAATATAGACGGTCCTGTTGGAATTGCTCATTTTGGAGACCCACACATAGATGATGATGGCACGAATATTGCCGAACTATTAATGCACGCAGATTTAGTCCGAAATACTGAAGGTATGTTTGCAGGCAATATAGGGGACAATCAGAACAATTGGATTGGAAGACTTGCTAGACTATATGGAGAGCAATCTACCTCGGCAAGAGAATCGTGGAGATTAACTGAGCATTTCATTACAAAGGTAAACTGGTTATACTTAGTTGGAGGAAATCACGATGCTTGGAGTGGAGCAGGTGACCCATTAGAGTGGATGTGTAGCCAAAAGAATGGCATCTTTAATAATAATGGTGTAAGAATGAATCTTGTATTTCCTAATAAGAAGGAAGTAAGAATAAATGCAAGACATAATTTTGCAGGTCATTCAATGTGGAATACTGCTCATGGCTTAGTAAAGGCTATCCAAATGGGCTGGCGTGACCATGTATTAACTGCAGGACATACCCATGTTAGTGGATACCAAGTATTAAAAGACCCATCAACTGGTTTAATTTCTCATGCGTTGAGAATTGCGTCTTACAAAGAGCTTGATAGATACGCAGAAGAGAAAGGATTGCCAGACCAAAATGTATTTAAATGCCCTGTCACTATTATAGACCCTCAATATGCAGATGATGACTCTCGATTGATTACTACCATATTTGACCCTAACGAGGGTGTTGATTATTTGACTTGGAAACGTAGTAAAAAATAATGGCGAATATTAACTCTAGAGATGTTACAGAGGCTGAAAAAGTATTAGAGTTAGCAAAAACTGATTTAATCGCTTTTGGTAAGCTATTCCTACCTGGTGATTTTGGAAAATCTGAATCCCCACCATTTCACTATGAGATAGGAGATTCCTTATTAGAGCCAACCACTAAATCTTTAGCATTAATCTTACCTAGAGGTAGTGGGAAAACTCAGCTATTTAAGACATTCTTAATGCATAAAATCTTGTTTAAGGACAAAGATGAGCTAATGTTTATAGCTTGGGTATCTGATAATCATAGAAAGTCCATATTAAATCTTCAGTATATTAAACAACATTTCTCAGGAAATGAGTTATTGCAGTATTATTTTGGTGATGTTGTAGGAGAGAAGTGGACTGAAACAGATATTGTTACAAAGACAGGTACTAAACTTATAAGTCGTTCTAATCTGTCTAGTGTTCGTGGAGAAAACTATTTAGGTAAACGATATGATATAGTTGCTCTTGACGATACCGAGAGTGAAACGAATACTGTTACTCAAGATGCTAGGGAGAAAATTAAGAACATTGTATATAATGGTGTAAAACCTGCTCTTGATTTACATACAGGTAGATTAATATTTGCTGGAACTCCTGTCCATTTCGATAGTTTATGTCAAAACATACTAGACGGGTATGCAAAAGCTGAGAATAAAGATGATTATACTTGGGATGTAATTAGCTATAAATCTACTCAGCCAGAAATGCCAGGTGGCGTACTTTGGAACTCGTATTTTCCTCGAAAAAGATTAGATACGATGAAGAAAGAGTATGAGGAAGCTGGCAGAATACATGGATATTATCAAGAATATGAACTGGAAGTGCAAAATGAAGATGAAGCTGTATGGGGCAGAAAGTATATAAAATATTGGAAAGGCTATTACGAACATGAGGAGGGTCTTAACTATATTGTTATCGAAGGAGAAAAGATTCCAGTTAATTGTTTTGCTGGCTGTGACCCTGCAACAGATATCAACACTAAGTCTTCTGATTTTTCGGTTATTATGGCAGTTGCTGTCACTCCTGAAAACGAAGTATATGTTTTAGAGTATGAACGCCATAGGTCAATTCCCACTGTAGCAGGCAGAGATAAAGATGATAATATTATAGGCAAAAAGGGAGTAGTTGATTATATAATGGATATGCATCAAAAATATCATTGTGTATCCTCGACTGTCGAAGATGTAGCTATGAATAGGTCAGTATTTCAATCTTTAAACGAGAGAAGAAGAATAGAAAATAAATTTGATATTAGTGTTATTCCTGAAAAACCAGGAGGTAGAGAGAAGAGAAATAAGATATATTCGGGTCTTTCTGGTCGTTTTAGTACTGGAACTATACATTTACGGGAAAATATGTTTGATTTAGAACACGAAATTGTTACATTCGGGGCAAGAATGGCTCACGATGACACCATTGAAACACTGTTTTATGCACTTTTACATGCTTTTCCACCCAATATGAAGCAAAAAGAGAAGACTAGGGAATGGTATAAACCAAAAAGGAAAGCGAAAGGATGGCTAGTTTCGTAATGCCAAGAGGTAAGGGTACATACGGAAAAAAACGGGGAAGACCCCCTAAAAAGAACAAGAGTAAGAAACGTGGCAAGAACAAAAAAAGCTGAACGAATTTACCAAATGTGGAACTCTGCTAATTCTGAGGAGAGAATTAAGTGGCAATCTGATAGTCAAAAGGGATTTGATTTTTATCTTAATGAACAATTAACCCAAGACGAGTTAGAAACATTAAGAGAATCTGGAATGCCCACATTTGAGATTAATCGCATTACTCCCATTATTGAAACAATGAAATACTTTGTTACAGCTAATAACCCAAAGTGGAAAGCTGTGGCAGTCGAGGGAAGTGATACTTCTATTGCACAAGTTCATAGTGATATATCTGAATATTGCTGGAGCTTATCAAATGGAAAAGCTGTTTATTCTAGCGTTATCTTGGATTCTCTTACAAAAGGAGTTGGGTATTTCTTTGTAGATGTAGATAAAGATTTAGATAATGGTAAGGGAGATGTTATTTTTAGCAAAATTGACCCTTACGATGTTTTTCCTGACCCAATGAGTCGTGACTTTCTATATAGAGATGCTTCATTTATTATAGTAAGAAAAACTTTAACTAGAGAGCAATTAAAAAATATGTTCCCTGAGCATTCTAGGAAGATTGCAAGGGCAACTGAACAGGGAAGTATTGAGGCTTATTCCCAAGCAGACAGAGGTGATGCTGACGCTATCATCCCTGAAGATATTGTTACTAGCGTTTCTCCTAGTGGAGATAGAGATGATATTATTGCATATCATGAATGTTATGAAAAAGTTCGTGTACCTTATGTAAATGTAAAAATGAAGGTTTATCCAACTAAAGAGGATATACAAACAGTTAAAGATATTGCACAAAAGAAATTAAAAGCATTTGAAGATGAATTAGCTGTTGCAACAAAAGAAAAGATTATTCAGATAGAAAGTGCATTAAGCGCTGGTGAAATTATACAAGATAGAGCTGAACTTGAAATAAAGAAGGCTCAAGATGAGCTTATTCAAGGGGTTCAACAAAAAAGAGCTGAAATTGAATATGCCACACAAGAAAAATTAAATAAAGTTGAAGAGCAAGTTGTTAGTAAAGAGGAATATGATATATTAATACAAAGCGAAGAAATAGTTGATGCTATTGTTGATAGTGTTGATTATTTTGAGACAAGAATAAAAGTCACTTGTACTTTAGGCTCTGATGTAACATTATATGAATATGGTCTACCTATTCGTGAATATCCAATAATTCCTATTCCATATCTGTATACTGGCACTCCATTTCCAATGTCAGCTGTATCTCCGATGATAGGTAAACAACAGGAGATAAATAAAGCTCATCAGGTAATGATTCATAATGCAAATTTGGCTTCGAACCTTAGATGGATGTACGAAGAAGGCTCTGTTCCTGAAGATGAATGGGAACAATACTCATCTGCTCCAGGAGCTCTTTTAAAATATCGACAAGGATTTACCCCTCCCACACCAATATTGCCAGCATCAATTAATAATGCTTTTTACACCATAACAGAACAAGGAAAGTCTGATATGGAATATATTGCTGGTATACCAAGCTCTATGATGGGATTTACAACACAACAGCCAGAAACATATAGAGGTCTTTTGGCTAATGATGAATTTGGAACAAGAAGAATTAAGGCATGGATGGGTTCTATTTTAGAACCTGGATTGGAACATCTTGGTATTGCTTTTAAAGAACTTGCCCAATCTCATTATACTGTTGATAAAGTATTTAGGATTGTTCAACCAAATGCTGGTGGAGATTATGTTGAAAAAGAAACTAGAATTAATATACCTATTTACAATGATTATGGTGAAGAAATTAACAAATGGTCTGATTATGCAAGTTCAAGATTTGATATTAGAATAGTCGCTGGTGCTTCAATGCCAGTAAATAGATGGGCTCTCATTGAGGAATATTTCAGATGGTTCCAGGCTGGATTAATTGATGATATAGCTATGCTATCTGAAACAGATGTTCGTGGAAAAGAAAATATTATTGAAAGAAAATCATTATATTCTCAGTTGCAAAGTCAAGTTGAACAACTACAAGAACAAGTTAAAGATGAGCAAGGAACAGTTGAAACTCTTAGCAGACAACTGGTTCAAGCGGGCATAAGACATAATATTGAGACAGGTTCTAAGGAAGTTGATAGAGATATTATGGAGACAAAAGCTCAACAAAAATTTTACAGAAGACTCTTAGATGAAGACAGAAAAAACAATTTGCAAAAAAGCAAAGAAAAAAAGTAAATTATTAATTAAAATAAAGGCTATATAAAATATGGAAGAAGCACAAGTAGGCAACGCAGAAACTAATTCTGTCCCCGAAAGTTTTATTTCAGATGACTCCGCAGAAGACTTTTTTGGTCAATTAGAGCAAGAAGTCAATGGCGGGATTGTAGACGATATTAAAAATGAAACTTCAGAAGCCTCAGAAACTCAAAGTGATAACACACAAGAAGTAGAAGAACCAGCTAAAGAAGCTCAGCAAGAGGACATCGAGACTCTCAAAAAAAGGTATTCAGATTCCAGTGCGGAAGGGAAACGTCTTAACCAACGGCTCTCTGAACTTGAACCATACTTACCTATACTTGATGAAATGCGTAAAGACCCCGAATTAGTATCTCATGTGAGAGGCTATTTCGAGGGTGGAGGTCAAACCCCACAAAGTATGGTAGAAAAACTGAATCTTGGTGAAGATTTTATCTTTGACCCTGATGAAGCAGTAAGTAATCCTAATAGTGACTCAGCAAAAGTATTAAATAGTACTATTGATGGAGTTGTTCAAAGAAGGCTTAACAACGAACTCGATAAGCAAAAGAAAGAGTTTACTCTTGAAAAGCAAATAAACGATTTTCGTCAAAAGCATGATATGAACGATTCTGAATGGAACGACTTTAAGAAATTCGCTGACAATCAATCATTATCATTGGAAGATATTTACTACTTAAAAAACAGAGGTCAGAGAGAAGACAATATCGCCAAATCTGCAAGTCAAAATGCCGTTAGGAAGGTTCAAGAAACCCAAGAACGACCAAAGTCACTTGCTACAAAGGGCTCTACAAAAGTAGAAACCTCTGATGAAGGACAACTGTTTGACACTATACTAGGGATTGACAAGGAACTAGAAAACGCATTTGGTTAATAGCTAAATGTTATTAGCCATCTGCTAAACCCTAAATAGAATAGGAGTAAGTCAAATGGCTGATTTATTTGATTTAGCGAGTGCCCAACCTGTAGGCTTGGGTGTTGCTGATGACAACAGTAGTCTTTCGACTGGTGACCTTAGACGGAAGTATAACTTCGGAAGTAGGGTTTCTGAGCTGGCAATAGCCCAAGACCCTTTCTTCCGATTAGTTTCAAGACTTTCTAAGAAACCAACTGACGACCCTCAGTTTAAATTTACTGAGAGACGACCTTCCTTTCATAAGCGTTATGGATATCTTTATGGTACAGACGGCAATGCTACTGGTACTGTTACCAAGCATGGAGCCGTACACGCTAATATGACAAAAGTAACAATTGCTGGTGATTACGAATCTGCAGGGAATAAAGGCTCTGTATACGGACAAACTGCAATTGCTATTGGTGCTGACGGTACAAAGCCTGAATTTTTTGTACCTGGGCAATTAATCAAAATACCAACTGGTGCCTCATTAGGTGACGCAGCTTCAACTGGATATGCTATATTCAGAGTAGACGCTGTCGCAGATTCTGCAGTTTCTGAAATGATAGAACTGACTGGCGCTTTGGTAAAAACACCTACTCCGTTAGCGAGTACCTACAAGCATGATGATGACGCTTCAGTCATTGGTAATGATTCCCAAGAGTCATTAGCCGCAAAAAGGACTTTTGTAATTGGTACTGCTCACGAGCAAGGCAGTGGTTATCCTCAAACATGGAAAGACCAACCTTTCAAAACTGGTTATGGAAATACTCAGATTTGGAAAACTGCAATGGCTATGGACAATACTGCAAGAGCAACTGTTCTTAAGTATGATTCAAGCGAATGGGCAAGAGTTTGGAAAGAAAAACTCATTGAGCATAAGTATGATATTGAGCAATCATTATTATTTAATGGAACTGCTTCAACATCAGACGATGCTTGGTACACTGATGGTGTTGTGAATTATATTACTGGTTTCGGTAATACTTTTTCACTTGCCACAGCAACCAAAGCTCAGGATGACTTCCTTGATGACATGAGTGCTTTCTTAGACCCTCGTTATAATAACGCAAACGCAACTGTATTCTTTTGTAGCACAGCTGTTTACAACTGGTTACATAAGTTAAGCGGTTACTTTGCTAATAACCTCGGTCAAGTTCAGCCTTACGTTGCTGGTGCAACTAAATCCACTTCAGGTGGAGGAAATTCACTAGCTCGTGCTGATATGTCAATGATTGGCAAGAAGAAAGCCTTTGGTGTTGATATTAGTGTAATTTCTACTCCTTACGGAGATATGAATGTTGCTCGTAATATTCACCTTGATGGTACTAACGTTGGTTTACTTGGTATTAATATGAGATATTGTGCTTACCGACCTCTAGTTGGTAATGGGCAAAATCGTGATACCTCAGTATACGTTGGTGTTCAAACTCTTGAAAATAGTGGCGTTGACCGTAGGGTCGACTTAATCCAAACAGAAGCTGGTCTCGAGATACATATGCCCGAAGCCCACGCTGTCTGGACAACTTAAGGAGTAATGAATAATGGCTAATCCAATGTACGGACAAAATAAAGCTGATACCGAAGTCGCAGTTCAATCTGACCCCGATGTATATGTAAAAACATACACAGCTACGGCTGCTATGGGAAGTGATAGCGGGAAGGTGAGACATATTCAATTAAGCTCAACTTCTGTAATTGCTATGACTGGAATGGTCGGTAGTGATTATGCTGGACAAATTGTTTCTGTAAAAAACACTAGTGCCTCTGGTACTGCTGCTCATACAGTAACGCTTGCTGGCGGAACTTGGAACGGAACAAATACCGTAGTTACCTTAAATGCCCCTGATGAATGTATTGTCGTAATTTTCGATAGTGCAGGAGACGGGACAGTTTTGGCAAATGTCGGTAGTGTTGCTTTATCGTAAAACAATAATCAATAATGTGGGGGGATTTATTTCCCCCCATAGATTATAAGGTATTAAATGAAAATTTGGGAAAAAGTAAATAATATCACAGGGAACGATAGTAAGTCTAGATATTTAGTTCCCTATATAAATGCAGGTTCAAAGTTTTTACTATCATCTTTGCCTGAAAAGTTTTTATGGACTATTGCTTCTGAGAGTGAAATAACAGGATGGGACTCAGGTGGGGACAACCAAATAGGAGCAGGTTCGTCTATTGCCTATGATAAGGTTTTAGCGGTTTATAGATATGATGGAGATAAAAGGCGTGTGTGCGCAGAAGCTCCTGATAAAAATATTCATATATTTGATGAAGATTCAAGTTTGCTTAAAGCGACTGAAATGTTTCCAAAGTTCTATAAATTATCTGGTAAAATTTATATTAAGCCAGACCCTGATTATAACGATGGCTCTTCAACCGAATATTATGGGAAGCTTGGGGCAACTTCGGTTATTACAAAAGGGAACATTACGGCTGATTCTTTAACTTTATCTGTTGCAAGTGCGACAGGAATAGTGGTTGGTATGATTGTAACTGGTCCAGGGATTCCTAGCGACACAGTTGTTAGTAGTATAAGTGGCACTAACATAACACTATCAAACGCAGGTACTATAACATATAGTGGGGATAATAAACCTGATTTTACATTCACAGCTGTTACTACAGTTTTTACTAAAACAGGGGATAAGGGAATAATAGTTTATTCAGCTCCTCCAATAGTTGATGAAAATAGTGATAGTTGGATTCTTGCAGAATATGAGAATATTGTACTATTCTACGCTGCATCTTTAGACCATTTCAGATTAGCAGCGGTTTATAGAGACTTATGTAAAGCGCAAGTAGATGTGGTAGCAGCTGGGACATTAAGCTTTACAATATCAAGCAGTTTGCCAACTTCAATGAGTTTATCTAAATCATTGCCAACATTTTCTTTTACTGATGCTTTGCCAGGTGATATTACAATTTCTTCTACATTGCCTTCTGATTTTAGTTTATCTTTGAGTTTACCAACAATGGATGTGGTTAGCTCTCAGCTTCCTTCGTCTTTTGCATCTCCTACCTTACCATCTAAGCCAGAAGAATTAGTTCACGCATTAGACAAAACTTCTATAGATGATGCATTGACTAAAGCAGAGCAATTAATTGATGGTAGCGTTACTACTAATAATGCACAAGAATGGCTAAATGACGAAGATGCCGAAATGGTAAGCTCAATAGTTAATGTTGTAAATGCTGAATTGCAAAGAGCTGGTGTGTCTATTAATGAGGAAAAAAGTAAATTAGATGAATTTTCTGCTAAGTTAAACCAGAGATTAACTACTTATCAAAACGATATATCTAAATATGGCGCTGAAGTGCAAAAAGAATCCTCAAGAATTAGTTCTGAGTTAGCTAAATATCAAAGAGATGTAGAAAAATCAATTCAAACTTATCAGGCAGATATTGGCAAGTATCAACAAGAAGTGGCGAAAGAGTCTGCGAGAGTTGGAGCTGATACATCTAAATATCAAAATGAATTAGCTAAAGAGAAGAATAGAATTGATACATCTCTCGCTAAATGGCAGGCAAGTTTGAGTAAAGTGGTTCAGAATCACCAATTAGACGTTCAAGCTTATCAAGCTGAAGTTCAAAAAGAAGGGCAGAGAGTAAGTTCTGAGATATCTAAATATGAAGCAGATATCATGAGGGCGACTGAAGAGATGAAAAAAGATATACAACAATTTAATTTAGATATTCAAGCTGCTCAAATTTATACTCAAAAAAGTCAACAATCGGTGCAAACTGGCTCAATGTTTTATCAAAGAGCTATTAATGAATTGAGTGCTATTACTGGTGCGGTTGCAGCTCCAGAGCAACAACAAACAAGTCAAAGGGCAGAACAAGGAGCATCTACATAATGACTATACTAGAAATAATGGAAAGGGCAAATACTAGAGATACAAGTCTTTCTGTCGCATTTATAAAAGATGCAATTACTCAAATTCAATCTTCAACTGATATTGTAAGCAAAGTTGAGAAACAAGATTTAACTAAAAACACTAGAGATTATTATTTGCCAACAGATTTGGTTTCAGTTATCAGTATAAGCATAAAAGATACTGATGATGATAATAAGTATAAAAAGATTAGGAGATTAGCTACTAGACCAACTGTAACAGAGGATACAAATCCATAATGAGTTACGATACTAATAAAACATTCGCTTTTTACCATCAAGGAAAAGTATTTCATATATATAGAATTGCAAGAAGTGTAGCTAGAGGAATTGATACAAGTGGTGTGGTAAAAGAATATGGTGTTACCAATGTTCTTTACCCTGATGAAACTATTCCTAGTGGCATAAGGGTAGAATACACTGCTCTTGAGAAACCATTCGTTGAGCAAGACCCTGAAAGTACTGCTTATTCAAGCTTAACTGAGGTAACTTCACCTACAGAATTAACTCATGTAAACTTAAACAGGATGCTTTCTTTGGCAATTGTTGATTATTTAAAAGCAATGATAGCTGAAAGAGATGGGGATTTGGAGAAAAAAGAATATTATATGAGAAATTTTTATAAGAAAGTTTCGGATAACGAAAGCAATAAGAATAAGATTCATATTTCGCAATCTACTTCTTTTGCTGTTAAATAAAAGGAAAGGTTATGGCACGAATAGATTATTCAATAAGCGTAACAGCGATTGGGACAGCTAGTGGAGAGGGTCAAACTGTTGATGTTATTGACCAAAGAGTTAATCGTACATTAAGCGGTGGAAACTCATCTAAGGTATGGGTAGGAACAGATACAACTGGATGGAGCACTGCTGGAGTTCATACTCATGTTGAGGCTATTGCCACACCTGCAGCTGTTGGGGCTGATGGTGATAACATGATTTGGATAAAGCATACTGGGAAACAATTTGATAGTGGAGCTGCTAGTTCTACTGATAGAACAACAACTGTAGTTGTATATGTCGCAGTAACTCACACATTATTTAATGCTGGTAGTGACGGTAGTGACGCAGGCGCGGGTACTGCAAATATAGCAATAGCTGAATTAGAAGCTGGAGAATCTATGGTTATTCCAGAGGCTCAACTTGGAATTTTAGTAGGTTCAGCTGACTCTACAGGTACTGCCCCAGCTGTTGAATACGCAAAATTAACTTAAGGAGAAAGAAATGGCTAAAGGATTACAAGACTATACAGTAGATGAAAGTACCTCGCCTTATGTGAAAGCAGTTGTTGCTACAGGAAGTGCTCAAGACTCCTGTAGGGCAGTTCACATGAAGGGAACAGCGGCTAATGTTACATTAACTGTTGACGGAACAGATGTAGTATTTCATCTTTTAAAAGGACACACATATCCAATATGTGCTACGAAGTCAAGTTCTACAGACGTAGTAATGTTGTACTAGGAGAGTAAATGCCCGAAACAACAAAAACGTTTGCGAATATAGAAATATTGCAAGGCGCAGATTATGAGATGACTATTACTCTTGATTCTGCGACTGCAAATAAAAGCTATATGATGACAATTTGTAAAGATTATACTGGTTCTACGGATTTTGGAGGAAGGCAGAATGGAGATGGTTCATCTTCTAGCCCATATAGAACTGAAATAACTGAAGTAGACCAAGCGTCAATAGGTAAGCTTGTCGATACTGATTCAGGGACAACTTATACGGTTACACTTTATTTATATGCACAATGGACAGAAACTTTAGATGATGATTTTGATGGATTTTGGGAATTAGTAGAAAGAGATGCAACTACAAACCCTGATTCTTATTCTAGAATAGCTCAGGGTGAAATTTATGTTAGTAAATCAGCTAGTAGATATGCTAGTACAGAAACATTAAATACCGCATAGAAGGATAAAGAATGGCAACAACAGTAAAAGTAACAACTTCAGCAACGAGTAAATCAGTTGGTACTCAAACCGCTGCTAAGTCGAGTGAGTCTTTCTCTCTGGACACAAAAAAAATTACTCATAACTCAGCAGGAATAACTGCAAAGAATTTATCAGCCGCTTTAGAAGAAGTAGCTGGACAACAAGCAAAACAGGCATCAGCCCCAGGAAGTCCCGTGGAAGGAAATATGTGGTATGATACCGATGATGACGTAATGTACGTCAGAGATGAAGATTCATGGAACGAAATCCATGTTTCTGGTCGTACTGCTCTAGACGGTGGTACATTCACTTAACCAATAGGAGAATACTATGGCTAATACCATACAAATCAAAAGAGCGGCGAACAATGGTTCAAGCTCAACGCCAGGTTCTCTAGCGTCTGGAGAAATGGCATTAGACCAAGCGGGTAAGAAGTTATTTATCGGAAGACATAATAATTCTTCAGTAGAAGTATTTCAACTCGCAACATTAGACGATTTAACTGGAGGTAATGGAATATCAGCCTCCGCAGCATCAAGTGCATCAAATAGAGCAAGAACTCTAGCAGTTGATTTAACCGATACAAATATCTTTGCATCAACAAGTGCAAAAGGTATTGCATCATTTAGTTCTGATAACTTCGCAGCTTCAAGTGGTGTAATCACCATTAAAGATAATGGAGTTATATTAGGAACTGAAACAACGGGCTCATATGTTGAATCCCTTGTAGCAGGTACTGGAGTTACTCTTTCAAATAACTCAGGTGAGGAAGCAACCCCAACAATTGCAATTGGGCAAGCTGTTGAAACATCAAGTAATCCAACATTTGCAGGCGTAACTGCAGATGCAATCACGATAGGTGTCTCAGCGGCTGGAACTATTACCACATCAAGTGGAGATTTAACACTAAACGCAGCAGGTGGGGAAGTAATTATCGCGGGCAATTTACAGGTGGACGGGACAACCACGACAGTAAATAGTACAGTCGTAACTGTTGACGACCCGATTTTCAGACTTGGTGGAGATGGTGATGCATCAGATGATAACAAAGACAAGGGTCTTGCTTTTGCATGGCACAATGGAACTGCTGCTAAAGTTGGTTTCTTTGGATTTGATGAATCAGATTCTACATTCACCTTTATTCCTGAGAGCACAGAATCAGGTTCTCAAATAATGAGTGGAACAGTTGGAAATGCTAAATTTGGAAATGTAACTTTAACAGGAACAGCTGTATTAGATGGTGCAACAATTAATGGTGGAACATTCTAATAGGAGGAAATAATGGCAAATACAATAGTATTAAAAAATAGAAGCAATACAAGTAGCCCAGCTCCAGGAACTAGTGATTTATCTAGTGGAGAGGTAGCTATTAATTATCATGCAAGTGTAAGGAAGCTTTATTTTAAAGATTCAGGAAACACTATTCGTGAAATTGTAGACTCTCAAGGAGTTGATGACCAAGCGACTGCTCTGGCGATTGCTTTAGGATAGTTTATGGCGAATACATTTAAACTAAAAACAAAAGCTAATTTGACTACTAGCTTAGCCGCAGTATACACGGTACCTTCTAGTAAAACAGCTATTATATT
>Ga0310344_10001848_pt1 | contig 16038 bp, 15 predicted proteins | sample HC15DNA20200_MG_FD_203801 | JGI IMG/M metagenome (GOLD analysis project Ga0310344, IMG submission 203801) | Marine microbial communities from station ALOHA, North Pacific Subtropical Gyre - HC15-DNA-20-200_MG | ecosystem: Environmental > Aquatic > Marine > Oceanic | place: Pacific Ocean: North... | reverse complement strand
GTGGTGAGAATTGCCTGTTCTGTCGATCCAGTGAAGAGGAACCCGATTATTGGGGCGGCGAAGACCACCATTGGCGTCCAGATCAGTGTGAATCTCTCTATAGCGCTCTGCGTCCGGGTTGGCTGGTCCTTGTAGTGCCTGACGAGATCAATCAGACTGGACAGTCTAGTCCCTCCCCCCGTAGCCTCTGACTTGATCACAAGTGGGCCACGAGCTAATACTAGTCCTGCCTCCACCCTGTCACCCTCATTCACTGGAATTGGGATTGGCTCTCCAGTCAGAGGTGCCCTGTCTATGGCACCCGCTCCCTCGACGATAACGCCGTCCACAGGTACTGTTTCACCTGACCTTACCTCGACCATCTCCCCAACCTCCAGCGCCTCCACGGGAAACAGTTCGTCATCGCAATCTCGGGTGGAAGGTGAGATCGTGGACTCCATCTGGAGTACGGCCAGTATTCTTTCGCTGCCAACCTTCCTAGTTTTCTCCTTGGTGACAACTCTGGCCATCCTGGGTAGTCTGTCCAAGCCTCCTTGCATCGATTCCCTAGCCCTGATCAATGCCCTGTTCTCTAAGTGAGACGCGAATGCTACAAGGGAGACTACCATAAGAGCCTCTACCAACTCTCCTAGGCCCACTGCACCGATTACTGCCAGAGAAGTTAGCACCTGGAACCCGACAACTCGGTTCTTGAGGCTGGCTAAGGCTTCCTGGAACAGTTGGTGGCCTGCGAAGACAACACCTCCGAGAGCTAGCAACCATGCTATTGCAACTGGAATAGCTTCAGACGCCTCAATAGCAGCGACCAGTATGATCAGAGGGATTGCTAATACTGCTGCCAACAGCTGGATCTGGTCCTTCCTGAACCCAGTATCATGGGTAGGGGCTAGCCTGTGTCCTTTTCCAAGGACCTGAGACATCTTCTGCTCGGAAGCTTCCCTAAGCTCGGGATCGTTAATCCAAACTCTCTGGACATCGATCCTGCCTTTCCCAATTTTTGCGTCCAGCACCCCTGGAACATTGAGCAGCCAATTCCTAAGACCCTTGATGTCCACCGCTAGACCCGATGCTATGCTATCGGGGTTTGCTCCTACGGCTCTAAGCCATACAACGTCTGGTTCGTGACCGAGGCTCGAGAGGACAGATGAGGCTCTCGAGACCGTACCGCTTGAGATGTCCTGGGAAATCTGCACATTACCTTCGGCCACAGAAATTCTACAAGATTCGACTCCTGGAAGCCGATTTACTGCACGGGTCGCCTTCATTGCGCAGTCTGGGCAGTCCATCCCCCTAATCCCCCAGTCGAACTGGTAAACGCCATCCATTGAGATCTCCAAATCATGGTCTTCCGAATCTTCATCAATTTGAGGTTCAGAAGTAGTTCTCTTCCTAGCTGAAGAAGCCTTCAGAATGTCTATCTTAGGGAGTGAAATCCTCCTAGAAGCCGGCTTAACTTGGTCGGTCTCGTCTTCCTCGTCATCCAGGAAGAGGAAATCCTCGGGGTCTTCCGGCATGGCTGTCCCAAAATCAGGTATCGCTTGAACATGATGTTGCTATGTCGGTGGTATCTTGTATGTATGACAATCCGATCCAACATGGTAGAGGTGCCCGACCCCGGAGAATGGGACATGGTTGTGTTCGACGTGGACGGAACTATCCTGGACTCAGAGGGCTTCCACGAGGAACTGGTTCATCTTGCTAGGAGAGTTGACAGGGAAGTAATGACTGTCTCTCTGGCTTCTGGCAGGACTCTGCCCAACGTCACTCCTATCGGGCAGGCTATTGGCGCCTCTGGTTTCATTGTAGCTGAGAACGGAGGGATGGTCTGGGACAGTGCAGAAGGACATGAGATTGTGGCCCTCTCGGACGGCTCAAGAGCAAAGGCAGCAGCTGAGTGGCTGGCTACCAAGATCGAAGGCCTAGACCCCAAGGGAATCGAGTCAAACAGGTGGAGGGAAACCGAGTGGTGCTTGAAAGAAACGGGCCATCACGAGTTAATGAGTGAGCTTATCGCAGGAAGCGAATGGTCTGATCTGGAGGTCGTGCCGACTGGTTTTGCGGTCCACATTGTAAAACCAGGTATCAACAAGGCGAACGGCCTTAGATTAGCTTTGGACAGGAGAGGCGTGGATCCTGCGAGGGTTATAGCCTGTGGAGATGCCCAGAACGATATTTCTATGTTCAACCTAGTCGGTTTCTCTGTGGCAGTTAATGATGAGTTCCCAGGGGTTGTTGATGCAGCTGATTGTCTGACAGAAAGCCGCGGGAAGGAGGGTTCAGTGGAACTCCTCAAAGCTCTACTTGGCTAATGTGGTAATGTTGGTGCAGGCGGCAGGATTCGAACCTGCGAAGCGCTATGCAGAGGATCTTGAGCCCTCCCCCTTTGACCACTCGGGTACACCTGCACCTTTGCGAGAGGAGTCATGGATTTGATTCTCGCGCATCCAAAATACCCCATATTTGTTAGGAATTGTTGATGTATCTCCTCTGTTCGATGCTCGACAGGTCGTGTTCATGACAGTCGGTTCAAGTGCTCGAAGGCTTTCGAAGAGCGACCTAGAAGCAGTCCACAAGTCTCTGATCGAGGTCACTCGCAAGCAGAAGAGTCAGAATTCTCCTGTCGAAATCGCGATGCTCGAGGGAATAGGCTTCTGGGATTCTGTGGGGCAGCTTCTACAAAGTATGGAGATCGAATTATCGGAAACCGTGAGGGAAGAAGGTATGACGGCAAAGGCGCAGCTTCTATCTAGGAGAATTGGAGTTGCCAGGACCTGTGTCACCGATCTAACTAGGATGCGGCTCGCCGCTTTCACTCGTCATGCAGTAATGACTAACCTGTTGATCACTGGTAATGCCCAGGGGAGTGGTTTCCAGAGGCTGGAATGGAGCAGGCACGACCCATCCGAGAGAGTGTTCTACAACGGAATTAAGGATCTTGCAGAGAAGTACAAGATCTCAACTTCATGGTCGACAATGCTTGGATCGTCAGAAACTGATACCAATCAGGCAGCGAGTGAGGTGCGAGAAACTCTCATGGAGTTCACAGGAAGGACGGGGGGTGAGAAGCCACAAGTTCCCCTAACCACCGAAGAAACCCACTGGGAGGAGCCCGACTTTGACGAAGAGGATAGGATAAGGGACATGGACGTATTTCCTGAGCATGCCGCCTCAACTGCCGAGTCCAGAAGCCTCGAGGAGGAGCAAAAGGAAGATGGCGATGGTCTAGTCAGAATCAAGGTCCTCAAGAAAATAGAGGACCCGATTCTTATGGAAGACGGGTCCGAGATATTGCTAGAAGTTGGTGATGTCGAGTTCTGTCAGCCGTTGGTAGCGGAAATCCTGATTTCGGCTGGCTTCGCGGAGGCTGCGCCTGTCTAGAGGCAAGTTCTAACGCTCGGGCCACTACGTCATGAAGAGGTTGGAATAATGGGAAAGGAAGTTTCTAGTTCACAGATTGAAAGTTACAGAAAGGCGTTCGAAGAAGATCCTGCTGCAAAAGTAGCTCAGAACGCGGTAAGTAATACCGAATTGACCTCACTGGCCCTGAGCAGAGATCTGATCCAGAATATGGACTTCTCATTCAGCACTAAGCTGGACGACTGGTCGGTGACCAACCAGAGGAAGAGCGGGAGATGCTGGCTTTTCGCCACACTGAACCTATTCAGAGTGGGGGCGATGAAAAAGATGAGTCTAAAGGAGTTCGAGTTCAGCCAGTCGCACTTGCACTTCTGGGACAAGTTTGAGAGGGCGAACCACTTTCTTGAGGCAATAATCGATACCTCAGACCGACCCGTCGACGACAGGACTGTCCACTTCCTTCTAAGTGACCCGATAGGTGACGGAGGGCAGTGGAACATGGCCATGAATCTAATCAGAAAACATGGCCTTGTTCCCATGTCTGCGTATCCCGAGTCTCACAGTAGCAGCAGTACCAGGTGGATGAACACGGTGCTGAAGGATGTGCTTAGATCCTCTGCCAGCGAATTGAGAAGGATTCTTGACGATGGCGGTTCGGAAGATGAGGCGAGGTTGCGGAAGGAGTCCAGGATGGCAGACATCTGGAAGATCCTCTGCATCCACCTCGGCACGCCACCCGAGAAGTTTGACTGGCAGTGGCGTGACAAGGACAAGAAGTTCCACAGAAAGGGTGAGATGACCCCCCTGGAGTTTGCCAAGGAGTACGTCGACATAGACTGGGAGAGTTATGTCTGCATAGTTAACGACCCTAGGAACGAATACTATAGGACCTACACCGTTGACTTCCTGCAGAACGTTGCTGGGGGTCCTCCTGTCGTCTATCTCAATGTCCCATCTGACCAGATGAAGACAGTGACACAAAGACTCCTAGAAGATGGGACCCCAGTCTGGATGGGTTGCGACGTGGGAAAGCAGATGGAACGAAAGAGAGGCTTGTGGGATGCAAATCTGTACGAATTTCAAGGGCTTTACGGAATGGAGTTCGGAATGGAGAAGGCTGACAGACTGAGGTTCGGACAGACCATGATGACACATGCTATGCTATTCACTGGGGTTGACGTAGTAGATGGCAACCCTAGGAGGTGGAGGGTAGAGAATTCCTGGGGCTCGGATGGTAGCGGAGAGAAGGGCTTCTTCACAATGAACGACAACTGGTTCGACGAGCACATGTTTGAGATTGCAGCTCCCAGAGATTTCCTCACGGATGAAATGATTGTGGGTCTGGAAAGAGAACCGATGACACTGCCTGCATGGGACCCAATGGGATCCTTGGCGAAGCAAGAGGGACTATACTAGAGCTCAATTTAGATTGCGAAGCGATAGCTCGATTGTTACAGAGTCCGGGATTGGTATCCTCAGGACCTTGCGAAGGGACTTCTCGTCTTTCGCAGTATTAGTTACAAGCTCTAGAAGCCTCTTGTGAATCCTCATCTCCCAGTGGTCCCATGTCTCCGAGCCTTCTCCATCTGGGCTCTTCCTGCATGGAACAACGAGTCTGCGTGTAGGTAGTGGGATTGGCCCCCTCAGGTTGACTCCGGTCTCGTCAGATATTGCCTTGATCTGCTGACAGACCAAATCCACGTCTTGGTGATTGTCGCCAGTCAACTTGATCGTGGTGACAACCGGCATCCGCTTCACCAGTGCCGAATCACTTCTTGTCAATCTTCATGCAGACGCCTGCGGCCACGGTCTTACCCATGTCTCGGATTGCGAAACGGGAAAGCTCGGGGAACGCATCCATTTGCTCGATTGCCATCGGCTTGGTAGGTGCGAATCGCACTAATGCGGCGTCTCCTGTCTTCAGGAATGCCGGGTTGGCCTCCTTGGTTTTCGAGTTCTCAAGAAGTTCGACAAATCGAACTGCTACCTGTGACGTGTGGGCGTGGAAGACGGGAGTGTACCCTATTCCAATTGCCTTCGGGATGTCCATGAGTTGAATCTGGCCAACGAAAGTCTCGTCATGCCTTACGAAAGCCGGCTCATTGTCCGAGTAGCCCGCCACATCTCCTCTACGGATGTCCGTTGCAGCCAAGCCGCGGACGTTGAAGCCCACGTTGTCGCCAGGCTCTGCCTTCTCGTGAATGGTGTGGTGCATCTCGATGCTCTTTACCTCAGCAGACTTCTGGCTGGGGTTGAAAACCACGGTCTTCCCTGAGTGAAGAATACCTGTCTCTACCTTGCCCACCGGTACCGTTCCGATACCGCTGATTTTGTAGACGTCCTGGATAGGAAGCCTGAGTGGCCTGTCTGTCGGCTTTGGAGGCATCTCTACGCCGTCGATTGCCTCGAACAGAGTTGGTCCACTGTACCAAGGTGTGTTGTCGCTCTTGTTGAAGACGTTGTCACCATCAAATGCGCTGCATGGAATGAAGGGAATGTCAGTTGGGTTGAAACCGGCCATCTTCAGTAGGTTTGAGACTTCCTCGACCACGCTGTTGTACTTGTCCTGAGACCAGTCAACTCCGCTGATGTCCATCTTGTTGACGTTGACGATTAGCTCCTTGACTCCCAGAACCTTGGCTAGGAACGCGTGCTCCTTGGTCTGGGCGTTAACGCCGTCGTTAGCGGCAACGTTCAGGACCGCGGCATCTGCCTGACTGGTTCCCGTTATCATGTTCTTGACGAAGTCACGGTGTCCTGGTGCGTCGATTACAGTGAAGTAGTATTTGGGAGTGAAGAATTCCTTGTGAGCGACGTCAATGGTTATGCCTCGCTCCCTCTCCTCCTTCAGTCCATCCATGACGTAGGCGAAGCCGAAACCGGCTTTCCCTCGCTCTGCTGCTTCCTTCTCGAACTTCTCGATTACGTGCCCCTCGATATGGCCGCTATCCAGCAAAAGTCTACCCACGGTTGTCGACTTCCCGTGATCTACGTGTCCGACGAAAACGATATTCAGATGCGGCTTGCTCTTGTCTTCCCATTGTGAACTCATTGTTTACACCTCTAAGGTGGCCCGCCGACCGAAGAGGTGTTTATGAATCGTTCCCCACGGTTTTCGGTATGCTAGCCCTAGATTGCTGCCAATTCGGCTATCCGGAGGCATCATCGGACGTTCTATCTGTACTGGAGCTCTATCACGAACTGGTTTACCTGTGTGTTGTGCGTCTCCGCGTTCTCTAGGTCTACTGTCCATTCTCCAGGAAGGAAGCCCCTGACTGTAGAGCCGCCAATCACCATCCAGACACAGTACTCGTCGCTTCCGCAGTCCCCCGCGTCCCTGTTATCGTTCTCTATCCCAGTGGTGTTGGCTACCTCCTCATCGGTGCTGTTGTACATGTACAGGTCCAGCCTGTTGCTGGTTGTCTGCCCTGGTATACCCCCACCCACCTGATCGTCGTCCTCCTGGGGGTACGATAGCTTGGCCCTCATGTATCTGATCCTATCCTTCGACTCCTGGTCGTAAGTCATAGGATACTCCCATGTCATTATCACTGGGTTGGGGGTTGCTCTGTCTATCATGAAGTCCTGCCAGACCCCCCTATAGTTGACGTATACCATGGAGTCTGTACTGTCCTCAAAGCCATTATTGTCTACCACGGTGAGCTTCACCTCCCATGCTCCTGCGGGCCTGTCCTCCCAAGTGTAGGTCTCTCCGGTTGCGTCGACGTCGTTGTCAGATACCCCGTCGTTGTCCGAGTCGGTGTAGGTGTCGAGGTCCCATTTCCACTCTACAAGGTACTCCTCTGCATAGCAGTTCGAGTTTTCTGGGTCGCACCCAGCCCAGGACCCTGAGCCGTCCAAAGTAACGCTGGTGGATACCACTACCTCCCTGTCGTTGATGTCTTTGTCGTCCTCGCAGACCCAGACAATTACGAAATCGCCGTTCGGTGGCTCCTCCCCCTCGCAATCATCGTCCTTTTCGGAGGCTATCTCGGCCTTGGGCTCCCGAGCCGATGAGTCGACCACCGTGATTGCCGTCGTGGTCGTGGTCTCGTGGGTACCGTCTCCCACTGCAAGCTCGGCGGTGTACTCTCCTGGTTGCGCGTACGAGTGGCTGGCAGTGAGTCCGGTGCCGGTGTTGCCGTCACCGAAGTTCCAGTCGAAAGTCAGGGAGTCGCCATCTGGGTCCGATGATCCTGCGGCGCTGAAGGTGACCGAGCTGCCCGCCTTCACGGTCCCAGTGGGCTCTACAGACATTGTCGCGCTGGGCGGGCTGTTGCTCCCGAGTAGGTCCATGCAGCCCGCCAGCATGGGTGCTAGGAACACTATCGCCATCAGACACGCTAGCTCACGCCGTCTCGCCATTGGTATCGGGGCACTGGCGAGGAGAAATCAATCCTACGGCTCTTTGGATGCGTTAGAAATCCAATAAATTACTCTGTCTGTTGCCCCTCAGCAGGTTCTTTTCGTCCCAACCAAAGGCGTCGGTAACCCTTCCCAGTGACTTGGCCAGCCTCTTGGCGTAGTACTCAGTGTCATACTCCGGGGGATCCCCGCCTATCTCGTCTACCAACCAAGCGCCGACTCCCAGCTTCTTCTCCCCCTCTTCGGGCTCCGTGACGATGTATCCGACCTTCATTCCGGGTGTGAACTGAAGTCCGGCTGCGATTCTCTGCCTAGCTGCACGGACGTAGGGCAACCCATCCGGATTAGCGTACACGCTGAAGTCCCACTCCTCCTTCTTGGTATTCCACTTGCCCTTGCAAGAACGGCTTATCACGAGCTGCGAGGGTTCGACATCGCCCTCTCTGACCCTGTCTATGACCGATTTCGTCATGTCGACCGCGCCAATTGTGTTCCCGTCCAGTATCATCTCGAACATCTGGGTCATAGTATCGGATAGTAGCTGGAAGGAGTCCGTCCTCCTGACCTCGTAGCCCCTGATCAGCATCTCCTCCCTTGGCCAGACGACCCTTCCTACGTAGCGCTTCTTCGCCCCGTGGCTGAAGAACGAAGAGAGAGCTGTCTCGAACTCCAGTTCCGCACCCTCCCTGGTGAACCTCTCTGCGAGGGACTCACCAAATTCAAGGGTCGAGCTCTTGGCCTTCTCCCAGCCTTCCAGCTCGTCCCCTCCTGCAGGTTTGTTCATGGGAGGATCCCCCTCGACCGGAGCACGAACAAAAATGGAGTCGGTGTCGGAATACACCACGTCGTCCCCGTCATCCTCCACCTTGGAGATTATCGCCTTGATGTTGTGACGTGCCCACTCGGTGATGCTCGCTCCCAGACTGGGGTGGGTGAACCTGTAGAAGTTCGATGCGAAGACGCCGTAGAACGAGTTCATGAGTATCTTTACCGCGTACTGCAGCTGGTCCTGTAGGAAGGCCTCTGCCTCGTCTCCCTCATCGTTTGCCTTGGCGAGCGCGGCCTTGTGGCGGTCACGGCTGTTCATTAGGTCCTGGAGGAGCTGTGGGACCAGCCCGAATCTCTGCTCCTTCGAGATGTACCTTGTGTTAGTGATGGGTGAGACGTTGTGAGATTCGTCCTCGCTGCCGTCTCTTACCAGGGTCGTGGAGCATATGTTGTTGGAGATCATTATCGACGGGTACATCGACTTGAAGTCGAGAACAACCACCCATGGCTCGACCCCTGGGTCCACCTCGTGCACGTATCCGCCCGCAATCTTGTCCTGCTTCCTAGGTCCCTGGTTGGTGTTGGGTACAGCGACCCCGCTCCTGTCGGCGAGGCGTATCACGAGAGAGTCAATCCACCGGCTGGTGGTGCTGGTCGCAGCGATGTCTACTGTGGTCAGCGATACGGAGGCTAGGGCCTCCTTCCTGGCTATCGACTTCATCTTCTCGAGTATGTCGAGAGGGAGGACGGTGTCTCGGACGCAGTATTCCAAGACCTCGTCTGGCCTCGCAGCCCACTCCTCGTCCATCCTGCTCGCATCGATGTCCATCTTCTGCATCTCCTCGTCATCGGGCCACAGCAGCCGGGACACGTACCTGAGAGACTCTCTCTGGGGTCTGAGCGTCTGCCTAGCCTGCCACCATGCGTCGAGGGGGATCCTTCCCTTGATCGTCCAGACCCTGTTCTGCTCTCTGTTTGGGAATATCCTGCCGGGCCTCCTCCAGCCCCTCTTAGTCTCCGCCTCGTTTGCCGGAACCCTCCCCCATCCGAGCAGCGATGACCTAGCCATCTCGGACTCCGTGTCGATGTACTCGGACCTCTCCTCCATCCGGGGTAGATCGAAGTTGTCGATGTTGTAGCCGGTGATGAAGTCGGGGTCCTCTGAGCGGACCACCTCCGTGAGTTTCTCTAGGATCTCGGTCTCGGCTCCGATAATCGGGTACTCCGTCCTCTCCCCGGCCCTGTCAATCACTGCTGCAGCGCAGAGGATCGTGTTGTTCGCGATGCTCGTCTCGAGATCGAATGACATGGTTACGAAGGGCGCTGGGAACGGTTCGGCCCTGCTCAGGCCTCCGAGCTCGCAAGATACCACCATGTCGAGGGGGTATATCCCGGAGCCCCCGACCTCGTGGATTCGCTTCTCAGCCGCTTCCCGGTCAGTGTTCTCTGGGGTCTTCGACGCATCAGGGGCCCGTTCTCCAGCCCAGAGAACCTCCCCGCTCATTCTGATGTGAGGCCCGAGGTCCAGATCGAGGAGTAGCCTCTGGAAGAACAGGATATCCGCGCTCGTCACTCTCCAACCTTGGTCGGAGAGACCCTTTCTGACCGCTCTGACCTTTGTCGTATCCCTGACGTAGACACGATAGTGGGGCCTGTAGATACCATCCTGGGAGAGTTTCATCCCGCTTGGCTCCGGGTTACCTTGGACCCCCTTGACCAATGATGCTCTCCCGAGGAACTCTGGGTCCCCGGAACTACTGTCTGACTTGGGGTCCGATATCTCAACGTATGGCCTGAGACCATTCACCAGCAGTAGAGTCGAGTGCCCGGCCTTGGATCGGCACCACAGCTCGATGACGGTCTTGGGTTCGTTCGGCCAAGCCCTATTGTCCCCCGAAACGATGCATACCTCCTCATCCCACTGCATGAAGTCACCCATATCCCGTGCTCAGGCCGATTGCCTTACCTCACGTCATCGTGAGGGGCCATAACCATGCCGGGGGGGGCTTCCAGCGCAACCGTTGAAAGCCGAGGCGGTCCCCTGTCTAGCAAACGGGGTGCGAAGAATGCAGGGAGACTCAGGACCGGAGGTAGACTGGGACTCGCTCACTTTCAGTTTCATGGAAACTGATCGCATGTATATCGCCTCCTGCAAGCAGGGAGGTGATTGGCAGCCAGGGGTGATGCAGGACTTCCAGAACCTGAGCATTTCACCCGCCTCGGGCGTGATCAACTACGGGCAGGGCCTGTTCGAGGGGATGAAGGCGCAGCGCGCGGCCGACGGCAGCATAGTTCTCTTCCGCCCACAAGACAATGCCAGAAGATCCCAGGACGGAGCGAGGAGGCTTGGCATGCCCCCTGTTCCCGAGGAGATGTTCCTTGACGCCATCATGCAGACAGTGAGGGAGAACTCGCGGTGGGTACCTCCCATGGGCAAGGGGGCTCTCTACGTGAGGCCCCTATTGTTCGGGAGCGGGGCCATTCTAGGGGTAGCGCCCGCACCCGAGTACACGTTCCTAGTCTACGTCTCCCCGGTGGGGCCCTACTTCAAGGGCGGGATAACCCCCACTTCCTTGAGGGTCTCCGACGAGTTCCACAGGGCGGCGCCCGGAGGTTCCGGTGGCGTAAAGGCAATCGGGAACTATGCACCGGGGATGGTCCCCTCCCAGATGGCGAAGGAGGAGGGTTACTCCGAGATAATCTACCTGGATGCGGTTAACCACAGGTACATCGAGGAGGTCGGGGCTGCCAACTTCTTCTGCGTGAAGGACGGTGTGGTCTCCACCCCTGAACTGACCGGGACCATACTGCCCGGAGTCACTAGGGCATCTGTGATGGAGCTCGCGGAGTCCAAGGGCTACGAGGTCCGAGAGGAGAAGGTGGACGTGGACTACGCCCTAGAAGCGGACGAGTGCTTCTGCGTCGGTACGGCTGCTGTGGTCTCCTCTATAGGGAGAATCGAGCACGGAGACAGGGTTGTGGAGTACTGTGGGGGCGATGTGGGGCCTATAGCCATGGAGCTCTACGAGACCCTTACCTCGATACAGCAGAGGCGTGTTCCGGACGAGTTCGGCTGGACCTTGGCCGTGGAATAGCTCACTTGGGGTTGATCCACCCACATCGTACACGGGCGGTACATTGCATGTTTACTGATTGTCTCGTCTGTCTACTTGTAGCAGTAGGGGCAGTGCTCCCCGATAACGTATTTCTCGGATACCTGCTCCTCTGTCGAAAGGGGTTCCCTGCACTTGAAGCACATCTCCATCTCAGTCTCGCCGAGCTGGTGGTCTAGTGCCACCCTCTGGTCGAAGACGAAGCAGTCCCCATCCCAGTGCGTCCCACCGCACTCGTCGAAGTAGCCGAGCACTCCTCCCTCGAGCTGCCTGACGTCTGAGAATCCGGCCTTGAGCATCACAGCAGAAGCCTTCTCGCAGCGGATGCCCCCTGTGCAATACATCACTAGGGTCATGGACTTGTACTCGTCTGGTAGGGACTCTATCGCTTCGGGGAACTGCCTGAAGGAGGATATTCCCAGGTCGATCGCACCCTCGAAAGCCCCGACCCTAGTCTCGTAGTCGTTCCTTGTGTCCAGAAGTAGTATCTCGTGCCCCTCGTCTAGAATACCCTTCAGCTCTTTGGGGGAGATGTAGGGGCCGGTGAACTCTGATGGCCTAATGTCGTCAATACCTAGGGAGATTATCTCCCTCTTGCACTTGACCAGCATCCTGCGGAACGGCTGGTATTCCGAGTGGCTGACCTTCAGGGGTATTCCAGCGAGCCTGTTGTCCGAGTCCAGGTAGGTCACTAAAGAGTCAGTGGATTCCTTGGTCCCAGCAACGAAGAAGTTGATTCCGTTGTGGCTTAGGAGGACGGTGCCCTTCAGTCCCAGTTCTAGACACAGGTCGAGAATGGGGTACCTGAGATCATCCCTATCTGGAAGATCCACGAACCGGTACCCTGAGACATTAACGAACGTTTTCTCACCTCTTCTTACCGAACTTGGAGCGCCTCTTTCCAGCCCCTCTCTGCTTGAACGACTTCCTCTGAGACCTCTGCCTGCGGTCCCCCTTGGCCGGACCGCTAGCCGGGGTCTTGCCCTGCTCCTTGGCCTCCTGGGATCTCTTGCGGAGGACCTGCCCGATGACTTGCATCACGCCCTCCTTGCTAGAAGCACCGGTGGCCTCTAGAGCGTGGCTGGGAGGCATTACAAGCCTGCCCTCCTTGGCATGAGGTCGAGATGGGTGACTGGCGTCGGGCTCCTGCCTCATCTTGCGAATGCCGGTGCTTCGGGCTGCCCAAACTACTGCCTCGAGGGTCGGCTTCGGAATGCTCGCCCCCCTAGGTACCCTGCGACCGTCCGAGCGGCTTTTCCTTGAATCGAAGTATCCGGTCCACAGGGTCATCTCCTCACGCTTTGCCGCCATGCTACCGCCCTAACCCTGAGTGGTGTGTGCCTTGAGGGCTTCGTGGGCTCACTCGTCTACGAGAACTCCACTGACTACGCCGTGCATTCCCGGCCTGCTGGTGACTCTGACCATCCCAGCGTCTGTATCGAGTATCGCGCCCTTGGTTACGATGTTACGCCTGACGTAGTTGGGATCCGCGTCGTTTCCTGCAACGCTCTTTACCGTAGCCCTAATGGTCTTCCCTTCCTTGGTGTTGACGTTGACCTGGTTGACCGACAGAGCCCTCACTGTCTGAGAGCCTGCCCTCTTGCGGTAGTTCTTGCGAACGTCCTTGTCACCTACGAATGCGAGTTGCTCCTCGCTGGCAACCTCGGTCCTCCTCTTCCCCCTGTACCTGTTGGGTCGCTTGAGGCGTCCACCCGTCGGCTTCCTGCGGGAAATGCCGTGCCACTTCGCCATGCGTCCCGCCGACCTGCCTGCCTTATTTCAAACGATTGGAGCGCAATGGGCCTACTTCCAGTGCTCTCCCAAGTCAGAAGCGGCCGACTCTATGGCATCCATCAGCTCGGTGTAGTCCGTGGCCACAGGGTATTGGGAGAACTCCTTCACCACGTTGTCCGGTGGACGGTAGAGTATCCCAGAGCTGGCTGCCGAGAGCATTGTCGTATCGTTGTAGGAGTCTCCTGCCGCGATAACCTGGTAGTTCATCTCCCTGAGTGATTCTACGGTTCGGCGCTTTTGATCCTGGCACCTGATCTCCCAGTCCTCAATCCTCCCTGAGTCGTCGATAACGAGGGTGTGGCAGAGCAAGGTGGGATGTCCTAGCTTGGCCATCATCGGCTTGGCGAACTGGGAGAATGTGTCGGATAGGATTAGAGTGGGCCACCTCGACTGTAGAGATGCTAGGAACTCGTTGGCCCCCTCCATGGGCTCCATGGACTGGATTGCTGAGGTTATGTCTTCGATCTTGATGTCGTTCTGGTCTAGGATTCCTAGCCTGTAGCTCATTAGGCGGTCATAGTCGGGCTCGTCCCTTGTGGTTCTCCTCAGGGCCTCTATGCCTGTCCTCTCAGAGACGTTGATCCAAATCTCTGGAATCAGAACTCCCTCTAGGTCCAGGCAGATGGCCAACATGGCCCTCCCTTGGCGCACAGCGCTTGAACTGTACGGCCTCGGCATGTTCTTGCGCCTCCCTGCAAGTCGGGACCCATGGTAGACAAGAGGCTCAGGAGGAGGACGCCAGTCAGACTCAAACAGATCAGGGGGGTGGCTGAGGAGCTAGGGAGCTGGATCGGGGAAGAGGTGGACCTATCTGGATTCCTGGAGCAGGCCCACTACCAAGAGATTGATCTGATACTCGTAGATAGGGTCGCTCTCGCCATGAGGATTGAGATCGCTGGGAAGATGGGTTGGTACCCCACCCTGCGAGGAATCGCGACATGGAAAGTAGAGCGGTCTTGGGTGGCAGTCGACGAGGGGGCCATACCCTTCCTGAGGAACGGAGCCGACTGCATGGGTGCCGGGATTCACATCGCGGACCCCTCTCTTTCAGTAGGAGACTTCGTCTGGATTAGACACCAGGAGACTGGGGAGCCCATCGCCACAGGAACGGCCATGGTGGACGGAGAGGGCATGATGTCCATGACAAAGGGGAAGGCTATCTCAACTATCCACTGGGTCGGTGACGACCTCTGGGAACTTGAAGTCTGAGTGGTCAGCATTCATTTGCGATGAGCGTGGCGCTGGTTCATGCGAAGGCTCGTGGCGCTAGTTGTGGTCTCCATTCTCGCAGTATCCCCCGGAACTGCAGCGGAGAGTGGAGTCAACGAGCAATTTGCTCTCGAGGGCACGGATATCGATTCAGTTGAATTCCAAAGCGTGGCTCCAGCGGGAGAGTCATTCTCCATCTCAGTGCACCTTTCTGAAGAAGCACGTGAAAACGGTACGACCGTGGGGTGGATTACCCAAGTCTGCATCAACTCGGGAGTCTGCTACGCACCCGAGACTCATTCCCTGGAATCCGAAGATGGGAGTATCTGGACGGGGGCAATAGTCCCGGATGAAACTGTCACTTACGTCAACTGGAAGTTCGTCCTGCAACACGAGGGAGAATCACAAACGGATGTCCCCGAGACCGGCTTCGGATGGAAGGTATGGTCTGACTGCTGGCACGACAACGGTACCTGGGGTGGTTCGTCTACAGAATGCCAGGAGGAGAGAGGCATCCTCCCAGGATTCTCGGTCTCTGCCGCAGTATTCTCCACTTCGATGGCAGCCTTGATGGCGAGGCGCGACTGAGCACACGCATGGGCGATAGCGACGAGGAGCCCGGGTTCGTCCCACTCGACTTCTCCGAGCTGGACGAGGACCAGATGCTTGCTAGGGCGAAATCGTTCTTCGACCAGATGGACGGTCGACGTACTACGCGTCACTTTTCCGACAGGGAAGTGTCTAGGGAGCTAATCGAATTAGCAATCAGTACCGCGAGCACGGCGCCGTCGGGAGCTCACCTACAGCCATGGACCTTCGTGGCGATATCCGACAAGGATCTCAAGGAAAAAATCAGGGCGGCGGCGGAGAAAGAGGAGCAGCGCTTCTACGAAGAGCGGATTCCGGAGGCTTGGGAGGAGGTTCTAGCACCTCTCGGAACTGATCACGTTAAGGAGCACATCACCGACGCTCCATGGGTTGTCGTCCTCTTTAGACACTCACAGAGAAAGAGAGAGGGTGGTGAGATGTCCCCGACATACTATTCTCAGGAGTCATGTGGAATTGCAGCTGGTCTATTCATCACGGCAGTACACAACATGGGACTAGTTACCCTAACTCACACACCTTCTCCTATGGGTTTCTTGCGGGAAATCCTACAGAGGCCGGATCACGAGCACGCGATGCTACTCCTGCCTGTAGGTTATCCCGATGAGAATGCGAAGGTGCCAAATCTAAACCGGAAACAGTTGGATGAGGTGTCAGACTTCAGGGACGAGTAGTTTTGGGTGACACCACATTAAGTAGGCCAATACTACTGGAAACTGCATGAAGAGAACTAGAACGGACGCCTTGGCGATTCTACTAGCACTAATTATGACTGCAACTGCCCTGTCCGGTTGCTCTGGAACAGATGAGGGTGAGGATAAGGATG
>Ga0310344_10001847_pt1 | contig 16041 bp, 13 predicted proteins | sample HC15DNA20200_MG_FD_203801 | JGI IMG/M metagenome (GOLD analysis project Ga0310344, IMG submission 203801) | Marine microbial communities from station ALOHA, North Pacific Subtropical Gyre - HC15-DNA-20-200_MG | ecosystem: Environmental > Aquatic > Marine > Oceanic | place: Pacific Ocean: North... | reverse complement strand
CTGGATGGTTAACGGTGATGGTAAGTTTGGTAGGTGTAGCAGGAATGTTACTGCTGATCACTAAAGTGTTACAGAAACGTTCGGCGCCAGGAAAAGGTCGCTTACCGACTGCCGTTCTGGAAGTGTTAGGAAAAGCAAGTTTGGACTACAAACATACCCTGTTTTTAGTTCGCTGGGGCTCTCGGTTGTTACTGGTAACGGTTAGTGCCAATGGTTTACAGACGTTAGCAGAGCTCCGTGATCCAGATGAGATTAACCAAATGCTTAGGGTTGTACGCCGTCAAGAGGAAGAAAATCATGTATCTGGGGATGATTTCTTGAGAATTCCTGTGAATCAATCATTGGTTCAAGGGGCAAGCGATTCTTGAAAGACTGGAACCACTCGTTAGCCATTACAATGTTACTCGAGTCATTCAGAGTACGGATGAGAAACGGTGTTTTATTTGCTGCAGCTCTTTGGGTGTTGTTGGGGTGTGAATTCCTGTTCGCACAGTCCAGAGCCAATCAGTCTGCGGAGCTGAGTCGCTCGGCGCAGGATTCCTTAAGATCTGATGCTGAGAAAAATGCTTTCCAGTGGATATCGCCAGAGTCGTTATCTTCATCACTACCTGCGTTTGCTGCGATCAGCGTGCTTTCTTTGGCACCCGCACTGGCCTTGATGACCACATCGTTCGTTCGGCTCAGTGTTGTCCTGTATTTGCTGCGACAAGCCTTCGGTGCGCAACAGTTGCTTCCCAATCAGGTTTTGTCTTCCTTGGCGATTGTTCTCACTATCTTGATCATGAGACCTGTTTGGAGCGTGGTTTATTCTGAGGCCATACAGCCGTATGCTGCCGAGGAAATTAGCGGAACAGAAGCCTGGGAAAGGGGGACCGAGCCCCTTAATGTCTTTATGAGTCAACAAATTGAGAAGTCGGGAAACAGTGAAGATGTCTGGTTGTTTTTGGAATATCTGCCTCAAGATAAACAACCGGAGTCCTATCGAGAAGTACCCTTCGAAGCTTTGATGCCTGCTTTTCTGTTAAGTGAATTGAAAACAGCTTTTTTAATTGGATTTCAAATCTATCTGCCCTTCCTCATCATCGACTTGGTCGTAGCGACCATACTGTCAAGTATGGGAATGATCATGTTGCCTCCGATGTTTGTGTCTGTGCCGTTTAAGTTGCTGTTATTTGTTCTTGTTGATGGATGGAATCTTGTAATCGGAGCATTGATTAAGAGTTTTTCAGGTTTTGGGTAGCTCGGTGACAGGTTAACGGGGAACAAGATAGGTTTGAAGAGTCGGGAAAGGGACGAGGTTTGGTTAGTCTGGATCTAGCTGTCACGCTGAGGAGTTGTCATGGCACTTGACGTCAATTCAATAACGACCGTTTGTCGTGAGGCAATTACGACAGCGATGATAATTTCCATGCCGGTTTTGCTGATGGTAATGGCTGTGGGAATTGCCATGGGATTTTTGCAGGCTGTTACCCAGATTCAGGAACAGACCATAAGTATGGTACCCAAGATGGTTGCCGCCGGGTTTGTTGTGATGGCGCTTCTTCCCTGGATGCTGGCACGTCTTATGAATTATACAACGCAGTTGTTTGAGGCGATTTCGCGGTATTAATGATGAAATAGTTCTTCCGGTCAAAGAGTGAGTGGTCATGGAGTGGTGGCAGGAAAATGCTCACGATCAGCGGGTGCTAACCAGTATTTTAGTAGTCATCCGAATAGCCGGATTTGTGGCTACCGCCTTCTCCCTTGGTGCAGCGAGAGTTCCTCTTTCTGTGCGTTTTGCAATAGCTGTTGCGATTTCCTTTTTATTGATTCCCACTCAGGTATCGACCGAACTGCCCGGAATGAATTCCTGGCCGGCCTTTTTTCTGGCAATAACCAGTGAAGGAATACTTGGAGCCATAATGGGAAGCCTGTTAGGGATAGTAGTTTCATCAATTGCTTTTGGAGGTTCATGGATTGCCCAACAGGCGGGATGGAGCGTAGGGGATTTGTTTGCCTCGGAACATTCCTTACCATCCTCTGAATTGGGGAGGTGGTATGGGTTGTTTGCGGTGTCCATATTTTTTCTCATATCAGGACATCGAATGATGATCGGTTCGCTTCTGGAAACGTTTCGCATGATTCCGGCAGGAGAAGTCGTGTTGACGGAAAACCAGATTTTTCTCGTTCACGAGTTGGTCGGGAGGTCGTTGCATCTTACCGTTCAGGTGGCAACACCCGTTGTTCTGACGCTGCTCTTGGCGAGCGTGTCACTGGGTGTAATTAACCGTTTTGTCCCCCAATTACACTTCTGGGCGATTGGTCTGCCTTTTCGAGCCTTACTAGGCATGGCCCTTGTATCGATATCGTTAATGGGAGTGGTATTTGTATTGCAGAAGGAAGTACCGTTGATGTTGGAGCAGGTTTCCAGAGAAATATTGAAATAAATTCACACAATCCGAAATCTGAAGGAGTGTTTCATTGTCATCGGGATTTGCGGAAGAACGGACGGAGCAGCCTACATCGAGACGAAAAGAGTTCTTTCGTAGTTCCGGAATCGTAGCACACAGTTACTTGTTTGCGGCAGCGGTGAGTTTCTTTGGATGTGCGATCGCTATTCGTTGGTTTGGACAACCGCTAATCGAACGGCTAATGGCAGTTAGTGTTCAAAGCTTTACTTTTCATTCGGTTCTGGAGAACAAGAACACTCTTTTTACGATGTTGGCCGTATATGGGTGGCCTGTCTATTGGAGCCTTTTGCCGGTTATTGTACTACCAGTAGTCGGTTCGGTTTTGGGAAGCCTGTTGCTAACAGGACCATACTTTAATCTTTCGTACGTTCAGCCCCGTTGGTCCCGAATATTATCGTTCACCAGGATGTCACAGATTTTTTCAATGACTCATGTTTTTTCCATTTTGTTATCAGGGCTATGTTGTGGAATATTTGCAGTGGTTTCTGCAGGAATACTTATGAACGGAATGGCGGCAAGACTGGCTTTTAGTCAGCTGTCTGTTCATGAAATAGCGATCCAGATCAGTCGGGAACTTTCCTGGTTTTTGTTGGTGATTTCCTTTTCTGCCTGTGTGATTGCCACGGTGGACTACGGTTTTCAGTTGTGGAAATATTACCAAAAGTTACGCATGACTCGATTAGAGCATCGGGATGATATGAGGGATACGGAAGGAGATCCACGCATCCGTACACAGCGTCGAACCATTCATCGGAAAGTTTCTGAAGCGCACAACAGGTAAACAGAATGAGTCGATCCCCAGTGACCAGGGCTTGAGGGCCCATCCCGTGCAGAATAATTGCAGGTATGGTATTCGGACAATGCAGGAGGTGGAGACGGGAATATTTCCTCGGGGCAGCGGCCATACGATACCGGACAGAATGAATGGGTAATGTAGGTGTGTTGCCAGGAGTTGGTTGCCAGGGTGGTTGGCGTTCTTTTACGATTGCTAGAAAAAAGATAGAACGTTATAAATGTGAACTCAATTGCCGCCTTATTAATAGCGAAGTGAAAATGCGTTTTTGCCTGATAGATGAGATTACTGAACTTGAGCCAGGAAGGCAGATTAATGCAGTTAAGAGTGTTTCGATGGCGGAAGAGTATTTAAGCGACCATTTCCCAGGTTTCCCTGTTTTGCCTGGTGTGTTCATGTTGGAAGCTATCGTTCAAACCAGTGCATGGTTGATTCGTGTTACGGATGATTTTGCCCACAGTACAGTGCTGTTAAAAGAGTCTCGCAGTATCAAGTTTCCAAGTTTTGTTGAACCGGGAAATCAGCTGATGCTGTCTGCATTGATAATGGATCATGGAGAGCGCGAAACGCGTTTGAAAGTGAGCGGAACAGTCAACGGTGAAAAAACCTTATCGGGCCGATTGATTTTGGAAAGATGTAATTTAAGGGACACAAATCCTGCGATGGCACGTGCTGATGAATTGCAAATTCAGCATGCCAGAGAACTTCTTTCCTTACTATGGAAAGAGCAGGTAGCGGAAAAAAGTTAAAAAGAGTAGGCTATGGGCGTTTTAGGCGAGTGAGGACGCATTTGCGAAATAGAGTTGCTAGAGGCAAATACATTCTGGAATTTGTGAGTACGGAGGTTTTGATTTATGTCCAGCGCGGACAATATTTTTGACCAGGTCAGAAACACGCTAATCGATGCATTGGGAGTGGATGACTCTGAAGTCACCCCGGATGCAAGTTTGACCCGTGATTTAGGTGCGGAGTCTATTGATTTTCTGGATATCGTTTTTCGTCTCGAAAAGGCATTTGACATTAAAATTCCGCGGGGTGATTTGTTTCCAGAAAATGTCCTAACGGATCCGGATTTTGTAGCAGACGGAAAAGTGTCAGATAAAGGCATCGATGAGTTACGGAAGCGTCTACCTCACGCCGATGTGGACAAATTTGCTGAAAATCCGAATGTTCAGGACATAGGTGATTTGTTCACCGTAGAAATGATAACACGCTACATTGCGCAAAAGATCGAAACCTGATTCGGGCGCGGTAGTTATTTTCGCAGCCGGAATTCTGCAGTTTTCTCGAGGGTGTGTTTTCCATGGTGTGGTTTGTGGTGTAGTGTCCACTTGGGCAGGGCGCTGCCTATGGAAAGATGTACATTATTTCCCAGAGTGATGGGGTTGCTTTCGTGCGCTGGATTTGGATTGATCGGTTTCTCGAGTTTGAGAGTGGTAAGTTTGCAAAGTCTGTGAAGAATGTGACCCTGGCAGAGGACCACCTTCACGACCACTTTCCCGGTTTTCCCGTAATGCCGGCATCGTTGATGATTGAAGGGCTTGCACAGACAGGTGGTCTGCTGGTTGGTGAGGTCAGTGGTTTTGAAGAAAAAGTGATTCTTGCCAAAATTGGTCATGCTATCTTTCATGGTTGGGTCCAGCCTGGTGACCAGATTATCTATGAAACGCATATTCGTGATCAGAATGATCAGGGTGCCATGATTGAAGGGAAAGCGACGGTACAAGACCGGCTGGTTGCCGATGTCGAGCTTTTCTATGCGTTTCTGGATGAAAGTTCCCGGGCAAAGAAGTTGTTTGAGCCGAAAAACTTCGTGTTTACCATGCGAATTTTGGGAGTTTTCGACGTTGGAAAATCGGCTGAGGGTGATCCATTGCTACCACCTGGTCTTGAGAATTTTCACCAGGCTGCGGATGAATCTCCTATGTCCGGCCCGGAAGAATGAGCTGCTTTGAGTGTTTTTCTCCCTACCTAGATGGTTCCTGTTTCAGTAAAATGCGAGCTCTGCTTATCAAAATAGTTTCCAGCATTGCAGTTGATGTAGGGTTCGGCTGAATGTTGGTGATGAATGGTGCGAGAGCGAAAATGAGAAGGCGCATTGTCATTACGGGTACAGGAATGATAACTCCGTTGGGGCATTCTGTTTCCGAGATCTGGGAAAATCTTAAGTCCGGTTGTAGCGGTGTTGGTCAGATCACGCTGTTTGACGCCTCAAAATTTAAAACTCGAATCGCTGCGGAAGTGCGTGATTTCGAGTTTCACGACTACTTTCCCCAGGAGCCGCAGTGGGAATTTGTAGGAAGAAATGCGCAATTCGTTTTGGCGGCAGCTAAACAGGCTGTTGAGGAATCAGGGATCGATGCATCGCAAATGGATCCCACTCGACTAGGTGTATATCTGGGTAGTGGTGAAGGTGAACAGGATTTTGCCCAATGTACTGGAATTGTTGCCAGAGCCATTCAGAGTGGCACGCTTGAAGTTTCTGAATTCATTGCTGGAATTCTGGAACAGCTTCATCCTATTGATGAGCTTGAGAAAGAACCTAATATGCCCACCGCCCACGTTGCACATGTGTTTGGGGCGGAGGGTCCAAACCTCAATTGCCTAACGGCCTGTGCCGCATCGAGTCAGGCTATCGGTGAAGCCTCGGAAATCATTCGTTCTGGCGGAGCGGATGTCATGATTTCAGGGGGTACTCACAGCATGATTCACCCCTTTGGGCTAACGGGTTTTTCCTTGCTGGGCGCATTGTCCGTGCGGAATGACCAGCCCCAGGAAGCGTCCCGGCCCTTTGATCGCGATCGAGATGGTTTTGTTTTAGGCGAAGGTTCTGGGATCGTAATTTTAGAGGAACTGGAACATGCCAAGCGGCGTGGCGCACCTATTCTGGGAGAACTTATGGGTTTTGGGTCGAGTGCCGATGCGCATCGACTTACCGACAGTCATCCCGAAGGGCGCGGTGCGGCATCTTCCATCGAGTCCGCATTGACTGACGGTCAGATAAACAGGGACGAGATTGGTTATGTGAACTCACATGGTACCAGTACGGCGGTGAATGATCGCATTGAGACCTTGGCTGTTCGACGGGTTTTCAAAGATCGGGCAGATAATCTTCCGGTTTCTAGTATCAAGAGTATGTTGGGACATTTAATTGCTGCTGCTGGTGCGGTAGAATTGGCAACCTGTCTAATGGCCATTCGTGATGGGGTGCTCCCTCCCACGATTAACTATACGACCCCGGATCCTGAATGTGATCTGGATTATATTCCCAATGAAGCACGTGAAGTCAAACTGGATACAGCTTTGTCAAACAGTTTTGGATTTGGGGGGCAGAATATTGCTCTTATCGTTCGCCGCTTTTCGGGGTAGTCGGTGAAGAAAACGGAGATGTCATCACGGACGGTAACAGGCTTGAATTGGATGATAGAACGACGGTCGAGATGGGATTTTCGAGCCGTTAAATAAAAGGGGACCGCCGTGTTGACAACGTGGATGCTATGGACAGGAGTATTGGGAGCACTGTTCCTGTTCATTTCGGTTGGTTTGGGTGTATGGATTTATTACAAGTATCTCCCCGTTCTAGCTCGTATCTTTGAAGAACGCCCATTTCTGGTTACGGAAGAAGTGTCAGGTCCGGACGGTGCTGAAGAGGTCGTATTTCAGACGAAGGACGGACTAACCCTACGGGGAAGTTTCTGGCGATCTCCAGTAGCTCGGTCGAGAGGCCAGGTTGTTTTCTGTCATGAATTTCTTTCCAATCGCTGGTCCGCTATCAAATATTGTACTGCTCTTCGAGATGCCGGGTTTGATGTGTTTACCTTCGATTTCCGCAATCACGGCAGTAGTGACTGCTTGTTAGGATATGAGCCGCTGCAATGGGTTACAGAGTATGAGGTAACCGATGTTTGTGCGGCTTTGGAATATGTCAAGAAAAGGTTGGGTGATTCCTCTATTCCCATTGGTTTGTATGGCATCAGTCGAGGTGGTGGTGCGGCTATCTGCGCCGCATCGAGGATTTCTGATTCAGTTGCGGTGATTACCGACGGGGCATTTCCTACAGCGGGGACACAACTTTTCTATATCAACCGATGGGCACGTATTTTCACCAAAGCACATTCTTTCTATGCCCATCTTCCTTCTTGGTATTACCGTCTTGTTGCCTCGGCAACGAGTCGACATGTGGGTCGGAATAGGAGATGTAAATTTGTAAGTATTGAGCGCGCTCTCAGAAGATTGCGTTTCAGAAGACAGCCAATCCTGATGATTCACGGAGACCGTGACACGTTCATTGATCCGGAAATCGTGAAAGAGTTGTTACGTTATACGCACTCAGATGCTACACTCTGGTTGGTAGCAAATGCGAAACATAACCAATGTGTGCACATCGCTATCAATGAGTATCGAAAACGGGTGGTAGGTTTTTTCTCTGGGTCCTTGGGCCCTTATTTGGAGAGTGAGTCAAGGAAGACAATTCAACCAGAAGCAGTTCTTGTTTCTGGAGAGGAACAATCGTTCTGATACGGATATCGTGAACTCAAGCCGGAAAGGAGTCCGGCCGATGTTTCTTGGTGATACATTACGGCGCGTCGCTGGAAAAATAATGCTCGGATCAGGTTCCCGTCGTTTGCAACTATTGCGCGAACTAGGGGCGGATGCAAGAAGAGTGCAGCGCTGGGTACTTGATCAAAAACTGGAAATGCACCGTGAATCGGATTTTGGCCGAGACCACGGTTTTGATTCCATGCGTGGGGTCAAGGATTTTAGAGATCGTATTCCAATTGCTGGCTACGATTATTTCGAGCCTTACATTGAGCAGTTGGCTCAGGGCAGGAACTCGAGTTTATTGGGTCCCCGCGAAAAACTGGTTATGTTTGCGCTGACCAGTGGCACAACGGGTAACTCTAAAAAGATTCCGGTAACGCGGCGTTTCATAGATGACTATCGTCAGGGATGGACCATGTGGGCCACTCAAGCGGTTCTGGACCATCCGGAGTCGATTGAAAATCCACCTCATTGGAAACCCAAACGAATTTTGCAGCTGGCGAGTGACTGGAACCAGTTTCAGACTGCCAGTGGAGTTCCCTGTGGTTCGATTAGTGGTCTGATGACCTCCATGCAGCGGCGGGTCGTGAAGAGCATTTACGCACTTCCCGAAATCGTCCAGCAGATTACAAACCCCGATGCCAAGTATTATGTCACTTTACGAATTGCGATTCCACAGATTGTCGGGAAGGTTGTGACAGCCAATCCCAGTACGTTGATGCGATTGGCACATTTGGGTGATCAATGGAAAGAACGATTAATTCGTGATATTGCCCAAGGTACTCTGGATTCTCAGATCGATGTGCCACCTTCCGTTCGTAATCATCTGGAACACACACTTCGTCATCCGGATCAAAAATCTGCCGGTCATCTGGAACGGATTGTGGAGCGAACCGGGCATCTCTATCCGAAAGATTACTGGCCGGATCTGAAGCTGGCCGGCACTTGGATGGGGGGAACCGTTGGCTATTATCTGGATCAGCTGCCAGAGTATTTTGGCGACGTAAAGGTGCGTGACATCGGACTGTTAGCAAGTGAAGGTAGGATGACCATTCCACTTCAGGACGGTAGCCCAGCGGGCATTCTGGATTATTTGAATTCGTATTTCGAGTTTGTTCCGGTTAATGAGATTCAGTCTTCGAAGCCGGTAGTGTTGGAGTCACACGATTTGAAAGTGGGCGAAGAATACTACATTCTGTTAACCACATCATCCGGTCTATATCGTTATCATATTCATGATGTGGTGCGTTGTGTAGATAATTTTGAAGCTGTTCCTGTTCTGGAGTTTCTCAACAAAGGAAGCCAGTTTTCCAGCATTACGGGAGAGAAGCTCAGCGAATATCAGATTGTCTACGCAGTTCGAAAAGCAGCTGAGGAATTCGGTTATTCATTGAATGGATTTGTGATGGCTCCCGTGTGGCAAGAACCGCCAGCATACGTCTTGATGGTAGAACAGGGAGATGTCATCAAACACCATCAGGAAACCTCTGAAGAGGGAGATAGTTGGGCTCGGTTTGACGATGCTCATAACACCGTGAGATCAGAAATGAATACGGTGCCAGGCTTGTCAAGGGACCAAGGGGAAAATCAGTCTCATTTCTCTGCTAATAACCAGCGGGCTTTCATGCCAGTTCCTGCAAGAGTCCAGCAGTTGGCTCATCGGGTTGATGAAATTCTGCGTTGCCAAAATCATGAGTATCGTGAGAAGCGTGAGAGTGGACGCTTGGGGACGTTAATGGTAAATCTGGTCCCCAACGGAACTTGGGTGGAGTTTGATGAAGAGCAGGCTAGGCAGCGGGGAGGGACGCTGGAACAATACAAGCATCCTTGCCTAATAAACGATTTGCAGTTTTATGAGAAATTCCGTTCACGACTACAGAAGGCATGAACAAAAAAATGAAATAGAAGTTATGTAATCACGCCGATATGCTGCGCTTGACTGTTGCTCGTCATGTTGCGGTGTGTTTTAATGTCCGCTTGTGACTTAAGCGGATTTTGCGCAAAGGAAATAAAAGGGGATGTTTGATGCGGATTCTTGTAGGTTGGGATAATGCTGAAGAAACAGATCTGATGACTCTGTATTTGAACGTGGATGAGAATGACGTGCAGATGATCGGTGATCCCGATGCGTTCTTGGAGAAGGCGAAGGAAGAATTCTGGGATGTAATCCTTATGACGGTGAGTTTGCCAGATACAGAGCGAGGTTATGAAATTTTTTCGGAAATTCGAGAGGCCCAGCCGAACGTGCCTCTTGTGGGAGCTTGTCATCCGGAAGAAGTATATATGATTGCACGTTTCATGACCGGAGGAATGAAGCAGTATATACCTCGTGATGCCAATGGCGATTATCTTTTCCTGATCTATACGCAGTTGGAAAGTGTGGTTGAAGCGGTACGTGCCGAGCGTGAGCAGAAGCTGGCAGAAAGATTGCGGGAAGAAATTGATTCGGTTCGAAAATTACAGGAATCTATGATTCCCCGTGATTTGTATTGTCCGGATGAGTACGAGATTGTTGCCCGTTATGAACCTTCACAGATTCAGGTCGTTGGCGGTAGTCCGGTGATCATGGCGGGGGGAGATTACTACGATGTCTTCAGTCTGGATGATAAAAGCATTGTGTTGCTGGTTGGAGATGCGTCCGGGCATGGAATGAAAGCATGTATGTCGATCATGACCATGCATACACTGGTGAGAATGATTCGGGGCCAGCAGTATCAGGATACCGCTTCGTTTGTTCAGGAAGTGAATAAGCGTTTGTGCGAACAGAGTGTGATCCAGGATGAAGGAGGGTTTATTACTCTTTTATACGGGCTTTTGAATGCTGAAGAAAATACGTTCCAATGGACTTCAGCGGGACATCCAGCTCCGTTAATTCACACTCTTGAATCAGGTGACATTACACCTATTGGTCCGCCAGAGGTGGCAGGGTTGCCACTGGGTCTTTACGAGGATGCAGAGTATGAAACCAACACATTTGTGATTCCTCAAACCTCCCGTTTGCTGTTATATACAGATGGTATAGAAGAAGCCTTTCCAGAGGGTGGCATGGTACACGACCAGTTTGGGATGGAAGGGATTGAGGCAACCATGCGCCGTGAGAAAACCAATTCTCTGGATGCAACATTACAAGCCTTGTTCGATGATTCCAGTGCACATACCAAGGGAGCAGGAAGGCACGATGATACTTCTGTAGTCTTGCTGGGACGTGACTGAGGTCCCCCCGAGCTTCCAGGCTGGGATGGCCCGTGTGGAGGCTTGATATCGGCTTGTCTTGACCAAGAAGGCGTGCAAGGTCTTGTCAAGGTGCTCTAGGGTTGCTAGTTTTCATGTAACGGAAATGGTGTTTTTTGTTTTAGAGAGGGTGATATCAGGTGGGGACCAAGAAAAGTGGTAAAGGCCGCCGTAAGATCGGTCGTAAGAAGCGTCGCATGCGTGCAAAGATCAGGCATCGTAAATAGTCCTAGGTGTAGATAGGTACAGAGTCAGGTGCGTAGGTAAAATGATGCAAGTGGACGTTGAGGTTTTCGGAACGTTGCGTGGCAAGCTGCCCGGTGATGACGGGAGAGGAAAAGGCACCTTCGAGTTACCGGAAGACACGACCATCAGCCAGGCATTGGACCAATTGAATATCCCTGCAGAGATACGATATATTATCATGCTCAACGAAAATCCTGAGCATGATCGCGATTGTGTGCTTCAATCCGGTGACAAGCTTGTTGTGATGCCCCCGGTAGCTGGGGGATAGCGGCTTCAGATGTGAGCAACGTGTAAAACGGGGTGTGCATAATCCCTGTGAAGAGTTATCAAAAACCGAATAGTTAAGGAGCGGAATAATGCACGGTTGGGCAGGCCAGATTCTTCGCATTGATTTAACGCATGGTGAGATTCACAAAGAGCCTATAAATGAAACGTGGGCAACGGATTACATTGGTGGACGTGGCCTGGCTGCACGCTATCTGTGGGAACTGATGCCGGATCGGACTGTCGATCCGTTTTCTCCTGAAAATGTTCTTATTTTCGCTACCGGACCCTTGACTGGTACGAATACATCCTGTGGGTCGCGATATATGGTTGTGACCAAGGGGGCTCTGACCAATGCCATCACCACTTCCAATTCGGGTGGATTCTGGGGACCTGAACTGAAATTTGCCGGTTATGATTTTGTAATCTTGCAGGGACAGGCACCCCGGCCCCAGTATCTCTGGATATATGACGATACTGTCGAATTGAGAGACGCTTCATCGGTTTGGGGAAAAGGAACCTTTGAAAGTGAAGATCGGATACGAGAAGAAGTTGGAGTTGCTGATGCGCACATTGCAGGTATTGGACCTGCCGGAGAAAACCGGGTTCGGTTTGCCTGTATCATAAATGACAAACATCGTGCGGCTGGCCGAAGTGGGGTAGGGGCCGTGATGGGATCAAAGAATCTGAAAGCAATCGCAGTGCGGGGTACCGGTGGTGTGAGTGTTGCAAATCCGGCAGCGTATATGAAAGCACTCTGGACGCAACATGGTAAAATGTCGAATTCTGAAGATCGCAAAGGCATGTCCGCGCTTGGAACAGCGCCAACCATGGATATGACGAATCAGTTTGGCGCACTGCCGACCCGTAATTTTAAGGAAGGGACGTTTGAAGGCACGGAAAATCTGAATGGAAATGCCATTCGAAACGGCGAATCCTGGATTCGAAATAAAGCTTGTTTCGCCTGTACAATTGCTTGTGGCAGGGTGACCCGTCCGAGTGACAGTGCCGGAAAATTCATGGTGAATACCCATCCAAGAAATTGGAAAATTGCCGGAGAAGGTCCGGAATACGAGAATGCTTGGTCACTCGGCGCGGATTGTGGAATTCAAGATCTGGATGCGGTGTTAATGGCTAACTTGCTTTGTAATGACCTCGGAATGGATCCGATTTCGATGGGTGCGACAGTCGCTTCGGCTATGGAACTTTATGAAAAAGGTGTTCTGACCGATGAAGTCACGGGCACCCCGATGCCTTTTGGATCCGGGGAAGCCCTGGTGCGTATGACTGAGGCCACCGGTTATCGGGAAGGGTTTGGTGATGAGCTGGCTGAAGGCAGTGCTCGAATGGGAGCCAAATTTGAACATCCTGAAGTATTCATGGGTGTCAAAGGCCAAGAATTTCCAGCATATGACCCTCGGGGTTTCCAGGGTATGGGAGTTGCTTATGCCACGTGTAATCGTGGAGCTTGTCATTTACGTGCCTGGACACCGGCGTTGGAAACACAAGAGGGACAGGATGCCCATTCACCAGTAGGTAAGAGCAGCTGGGTCATTGAGCAGCAGAATCAGAGTACGGCTCATGACAATACCGGAATCTGTTTGTTTACCGGTTTTGCAGGTAGTGTGCTCGAGGATCTTTCCGAACTGACAGTGGCTGCGACCGGTGTCGAGTACTCACATGAGGAGTTTGTGAAAGCGGGTGAGCGTACCTGGAACCTCGAGCGAGTATGGAATCTCGAGGCGGGGTTGACTGCAGCCGACGATGACCTGCCGGAACGACTACTCAAAGAGTCCCACACGAAAGGGATGTCTAAGGGTGTGACGGTCCAGTTGGATCAAATGCTGCCGGAGTATTATTCCGGGCGTGGCTGGGATACAGATGGCCGTCCCAAGCAGGAAAAATTAAGCGAGCTCGAGCTGGCGGAGTTTCTCGTTTAGCGGGCACGAGTATTTCCGAGAAGGTGTCATGAAGATTACGCACCGTGAGTAAACAGGGTTCGTAAACAGGTCACCTCATAAGAATCCATGGGGCACTTTCACGTTCCTCCAGGCGGTGAGCAGCAGACGCGTGGTGGCGTTTTTAAAAGTGCCTGGAAAAAGTTACCAGTAAGGATCGAAGGCCCGCCAGATTTTCATCGTCTTTTCCCACTGGATAGCGATGCTCTGATATGATAAACGCTCACGGTCAATTGTCACCAATGCCGATGATGACATTGGGTAAATGGCGTACGACGGGGGCGGAAGCGTCGCTGCATTGGTAACGACTTGACCTCACAGGAACGTGTTCTGGAGGAGTATTGAGCCAATGTTCCGCGATTTGGTCTATCACATTCGTCCCGATGCATGCCCTTTCAAAATCGGGGATTGTGGTGGCGTGAAAAGAATATCTTACTGTGTGATGGTTCTGCTTTTGCTGGTATGCACATGGGGACAGGTTGTGTGTGCCGATGAGCTGTTACTCAAGGAAGGGACTATTCTCGAAGGTGACTACATCAAGCTTCCTTCTATTATAGAGCGTCCTCCCAGGTCAGGGGACGAAGAACGCCCCATTCCACGACCACTGTTTCTGGTGACGGATGAATTGCGCCGTATTTTTGTACATCGCCGGCAGGTTGCGGATATCCGCCCTACAGCAACCTTTGGTAATTTGGAGGCGTTTCAGGTTCCTCAGCGTATCGGTCGCAGGGTGCGATTTGTGAAATCAGTTGGACCAGCACTCCGCATTGGTCCTTTTGATGAGTTTGGCCGCCGCATTTACACAATGATTTCAGATCCGGGTAGACAAGCAGATGTAGTTCAGGTGATTACCGACATCGATCCACGTGTGGTAAAGGTATCTTCCACGAACTATCTTTGGGAATCCCGACTCGCAACCCGATCGATTCCTTCTGGAATGCTTGAAAAAATACTTAATCGTGTTGTCGATCCTCAAGACTCAGAGCATCGTTTACGGCTGGCACGATTTTACATTCAGGGCCGCTATTATCGACAAGCACGTCAGACACTTCAGGATGTTCTGCGCGATTTTCCTGAAGACGCGCCCAAATCCGATATTGAAGAAGCACTGGTATCTTTACACCAGAGTCAATCGAGAGAAGTATTGACTGAAATACAACAAAGGCGAGCGGTCGGGCAGTATGTTTTTGCGGGGGAATTACTCAAGCAATTTCCACGTGACGATGCTTCAACCACCATTCTCGAGGAATTGTACACGATTCTGGAGGCGCAGGAGCAGGATGTTTTCCAGGGAAAACAAGTGGTTCGCTTGCTGCACAAGATATTCGAGGAACTGGATGATCATCAGCTGAAAGGTTCTGCACTGCCGGTATTGGAATATATGATTACGACGCTTCGCGTAGAGACGCTACCGCGTATGGAGCCTTTTCTGAATTTTGCAGAAGATGAGGATTTGCGGTCTTCTGAAAAGTTGAGTCTGGCTATTACCGGGTGGTTGATGGGAGCGGATTTGGCAGAAACCGATTTGAGCCTTGCCATTCGCCTTTGGCAGGCGCGCGGATTGGTGTTGAGGTACCTGCGTTCGGACCAGTCTATTCAACGTAAGGATATTCTCTCGAAATTACGGGACATTGAAGGTGTCAGCGCAGAGCGCATAGCGGGTATCATTCATCAGTTGCCGCCGCCATTGGCTTCAGATGAGACCGTCCGGTCTGGCATTGCCGATTCGGTAAAATATGATCCCGAGGACCCTTCCTTGCAGTATTTTATTTCGCTTCCCCCGGAATATCGCACCGGTCGTCATTATCCGGTCATCCTTACGCTTCATGGAGGAGCAAGCACGTGTCAAATGCAGATGGACTGGTGGAAGATTCAGGCAGCACGTCGTGGCTATATTGTTATTGCTCCGGAATTTTTTGAACCTGAAAAGAGACAATATGGTTTCAGTGGTAAAGAGCATAACCGGGTTCTGGATGCACTTTGCGATGCCAAAAAACGCTTTCAGATAGATAGTGATCGTATTTTTCTGACCGGACATTCAACCGGAGCGGTAGCGGCTTGGGATATTGGGTTAGCACATCCACATTTGTTTGCGGGTGTGATACCTATTGTTGGTTATCCTGAAAAATACAGCCGTTTTTATCGTGAAAATGCGGGTTTACTTCCCTTTTACGTTGTCGGTGGGCAACGTGACGGTGACATACCTGGCATTGTTGGTAAAGAACTCGACCGATGGATGCGTGCCGGATATGACGTTCGATATGTGGAATACATCGGCCGAGGACACGAGCATTTCCGGGAGGAGATTCACCATATCTTTGACTGGATGCAACACCGAACTCGGACTGTTGATCCAAGAGAGTTTGTTTGTAGAACACTGAGGCCGAATGATAATCGTTTTTACTGGTTGGAATTAGGCAATTTTCCGGAATTGGTTGCCCTTCCCGCAGAACTTTTCGGGCGGAAGAAACCAAGACCTATGAAATTGAGGGGAATGGTTAAACGTACCGGATCGATCAATGTTCAGGGAGCAGGAGGAACGGAGATTAATATTCTG
>Ga0310344_10001846_pt1 | contig 16044 bp, 13 predicted proteins | sample HC15DNA20200_MG_FD_203801 | JGI IMG/M metagenome (GOLD analysis project Ga0310344, IMG submission 203801) | Marine microbial communities from station ALOHA, North Pacific Subtropical Gyre - HC15-DNA-20-200_MG | ecosystem: Environmental > Aquatic > Marine > Oceanic | place: Pacific Ocean: North... | reverse complement strand
ATTTGCTGACGAACGTGGCGACTCATTTGCTCTAGCGCAATACGCATCCGATCGAAGCGACTCACCTTATATCGTCTTTTGCGGCGTTCATTTCATGGCTGAGGCTGCAGATATTCTTGCTGCTCCCCATCAGCGTGTCATTCTGCCAAACATGGAGGCTGGCTGTTCGATGGCGGACATGGCTTCGCCGCCAGATGTTTATAGCGCTTGGCGTGAGCTCGAAACTTTCTTTGGTAGCACCGCCGATATCATCCCTGTGACCTACATGAATTCTGCAGCCTCTTTGAAGGCATTCTGTGGCGAGAACGGGGGCGCAGTATGTACGTCTTCGAATGCCGTACAGGTACTCGAATGGGCCTTCGAACAAGGTAAGCGCGTCTTTTTCTTTCCTGACCAGCATCTCGGCCGGAATACTGGAAGCGAGATGGGGATTCCACTAGATGAGATGGTTCTTTGGAACTGGCGCAAACCTGCTGGCAATCTTGGCGATCTGAAGGAACAAGCACTGAGGGATTCGCGCATCATCCTGTGGCAAGGACATTGCTCCGTGCATCAGCGCTTTTCATTGCCACAGATGGAACAAACTCGGGCTCGCTTTCCTGAAGTAGAGATTATCGTTCATCCAGAATGTCGTTATGAAGTAGTTCAAGCAGCTGATGCAACCGGATCAACCGCCTTCATCGCCGAGTATGTAGCCAAAGCAAATCCGGGTTCGGTGATCGCTATCGGCACCGAAATCAATCTGGTATCGAGACTCGCAAAGGAGAATCCAGATAAGACTATCTTCTGCCTCGACCCGGTCGTGTGCCCATGTAGCACCATGTATCGGGTGCATCCTGCCTACCTCGCATGGGTAATGGAATCACTCGAACGTGGCGAAGTTGTAAACCGCATTGAGGTCCCGAACGATACGAAGACTCACGCAAAAATCGCTCTTGAGCGAATGCTAGCGCTCAAGTAACTCTGCCGAAAAAACTGACACTCAGAATGTGTCTGTCGGTGTCAAAATGACCGATAACAGTAAATTTCACTTCGAAGCACGATACCCGCTACGTCATACAGACAGTTTTGGCGGAACACCATTTGTTCATGGTGGTGTTCTCCTTGCTCTTACCGAGATCGCTCTCAGTAAGTATGACGAGGTATCCCGGATACCTGCACATCGCGATGTGCTCAGGATGCAGAGCCACAGCCAAGTGCGCTACCGCTCTCCATTGAATTGGGACGATATTGCAGTAGTCCGCCTTCGTTGTACCAACCTGTCGCCAGGACGACTCGTCTTCGAAGCACGCGTAGATGCCGCTTCAGATGGTCGTATAATCGCCGAATTTACGCATCGATATGCGTACATCAACATCAAGACCGGACGTCCCGAAACACCAGAAGATTGGCACGCAATTGTGGAGGCGATCCGCAGCTACGATGACGCAGTCAAGATCGATAATGACAATGCTTGACACAGTCCTCTCGGATTCACTCGGTCTGGCTTCTACTTCATCTGTAGATCGAGTTGTAGTTGAACAGAATCCTCCGATGCACTTTCTGTGTGAAGGCACCGTTATTCACAGCTCTGAACTCAACCAATCGAATGTGTCCGAACTTCCATTCAAAAAACTGCGGCAGCAATCGCAGACATCGATTCAATTATCGATAGGCTCTCGATGATTCAACACTATGACTTGATCACAATCGGTTCAGGAATCGCCGGTTTGTATGCTTCCATTCAGGCAGATGAACGAGGCGCAAGTGTACTTCTGGTAACTAAGGACGGAATTGAAGAGGCAAGTACCCGCTATGCTCAGGGTGGGATTGCTGCCGCTGTCGGCCACAACGACACACCAGCTGATCATCTCCGCGACACGATTGAGGCTGGTGCAGGCCTCGTCGACGAAGAGGCCGCGCAAATTCTCGTTGATGGTGCTGCTGCACGAATCGCTGACCTCGTTCGATACGGCGTGCAATTCGATGCCGCAGACGGCGCAGTCTCTCTGACGACTGAAGCTGCACACTCTGCTCCGCGGATCCTTCACGCGCGTGGAGATCAAACCGGCCTCGAGATCGAGCTCTCACTTACCGCACTTGCCCGCCGCCAAGGCGTAACGATTCTCGAGCACACTCTCGCAGACCGCCTGCTCGTTGAAAATGGGCGAGTCAAAGGTGTGGAGACGATGGATACCGCTAGTGGCCAACATCACCTTTACACGGCCAATCAGGTGATCCTTGCGACAGGTGGCGCGGGACAAATGTACGGCGTAACGACAAATCCTCTGGTCTCGACTGGAGACGGTGTTGCACTCGCCTACAATTCTGGCGCCGAAATCATGGACATGGAATTCACTCAATTCCATCCAACATCGTTGCATCTAGAAGATGCACCAGTCTTCCTGATCTCGGAAGCTGTACGCGGTGAAGGTGCAACACTACTCAACACACGAGGCGAACGCTTCATGCCGAATTACCATGAGGGTGCGGAACTCGCGCCACGCGACATCGTGGCCCGTGCAACTCACAGAGAAATGAGAGAAAGTGATACTGATCACGTACTCTTGGATATCACTGCGCGAGATGCAAGTTGGCTGACTGCACGCTTTCCGAAAATCTACCAAACGTGCCTTGATCACGGCCTCGATATGGCGAAGGACCGTATCCCTGTTTCGCCAGCCGCCCACTACACGATGGGTGGTGTCCGAACTAACACCTGGGGTGAAACCACACTCCCGGGCCTTTTTGCCGTCGGAGAGGTCGCATGCACCGGCGTCCACGGAGCAAACCGGCTAGCTAGCAACTCACTCCTCGAAACTGTGATTTTCGCGAACCGCACCGTCAAACGCCTCTTTGATCCTCCTGAACCGATGCCACTGCCGCCTATTGCCAGTTCGGGTACTCAGAGTCTTGATGACATCGTGCCCAAACTAATGCATGCCGAACCCACGACTCACTCGAAAATTCGTCATACCGATGACAGAGCCGACTCTCATCACAAACTACTGATTGAAGATGTTCAAAAGTTGATGTGGAATGACGTCAGTATCGAACGTGATCGCAACTGTCTCGAAAAAACAATCTTTCAGCTCGACAACTGGGCAACTACTATCCCACGACCAATCGACCGAGCAGGCTACGAACTAAGAGCTGCTCTCACCTGCGGCAGAATCGCCGCAAAGGCGGCATTGGCTCGTGAGGAATCTCGAGGTGCACATTATCGTCTCGACTATCCCGAGAGCGACAACAAATGGCGCAAGCATTTGATTTTCAGTCGCAAGGAGCAACCGCAATGACCACGAATCCTTTTGCCACACCACCGGACCCGCATGCAGTAAGGAATGCAGTCGCTTCAGCGCTAAGTGAAGATCGAGCCTATTCCGACGTCACAACGCAATCAACTATCCCGATTGAACAACAAGGGCATGGTCAGTTCATTTTCAAAGAAGCTGGCGTTATCTGTGGTCTGGGAATCGCCGAAGAAACTTTCGCACAACTTTCATCAGATCTCTATTTCGAAGCCTTGCACCGTGACGGTGTGTTCGTCGAAGCTGAAACAGAAGTTGCCACGATCACCGGGCCACTCGCTGCGATGCTTTCAGCTGAACGTACCGCGTTAAATTTCATGCAACGAATGTCAGGAATCGCAACACTCACGAGCCAGTTCGTAGCTGAAGCAGCTCGTGGAGGAAACGCTCGGGTCGTAGACACTCGGAAAACAACTCCCGGCCTTCGTGCGCTAGAACGATACGCCGTGCGCTGCGGTGGCGGCCATAATCACCGAGATAATCTTCAGGACGGAGTGTTAATCAAGGACAATCACATCACTGCCACCAGTAACCGAGGGATGGATATACGCTCTGCCATTCATTCTGCGCGTGACGCCGTATCTCATACGCTTCGGATTGAAGTCGAAGTTGAAACGTCTGAACAAGCAACCGCAGCGATCAGTTCGGGCGCTGATATTGTCCTCCTCGACAATATGGACCAACGCACAATGAAAACTATCGTTGAACAAGCGCCATCAACTATTTTCGAAGCTAGTGGCGGTGTGAACTTAGACACGATTCAGGCGATCGCTGCTACCGGGGTACAACTCATCTCAGTTGGCGCGCTCACCCACTCTGCGCCAGCTCTTGACGTCTCTCTTGAGATTCGACCTGAATAACGACAAATGCTGAAGTTGTTGAGACGCGAGCAATCACTATTCCCCGCATCGCCCTTCCTAGCATTGACTTTTTACCTAAGCTCTTCCTGTAGTTACGGAGCCTGATGTGAACCAAATCATAGTGATTTCAGGACCGCATAGTGCTGGTAAGAGCTCTGTCGCTGCAGCGCTCTGTGAACGATTCGATCGCATGCTGTTGGTGGAGGTCAACGAACTGCGTCAGATGGTCCGTGCAGGGTTCCGTCATGCAACAGCACAAGATCATCAAGCTCAAGAACAACTCGAACTGGGCTGTCGAAACGCAGCAGCGATCGCTTTAGAAAGCGTAGCGGCTCGTTACTCAACTGTGATAGTAGACCTAGTAACCGCGGAGATGGTCACGTGGTATCGTGACGCACTCGCCGCCACACCCGTCCGTGTTGAATTGATAACACTGCTCCCTGATCTTGCAACCACACTCAGTCGTGATGCCAACCGAGGGAAAGACACGATGGGACACCGGGTAAGCGAAACTCACGCTCTTCTCAGTGCAGAGTTCAAGGGTAGTGAAATTTCAGGCGCTGTCCTCAACACGGCACCCCACCTCAACGCTCACGAATCCGCTGACGCGGTACAGGACGTGATCAGTCGAGGACAAGCACTGCTACTCGAGCCGCACTAGCCTCACAGACTGACAGAGACAAGATGGTCAGTACTGGTAGAGCCCGTAAACTCAAGGGTGGAGAGGTGCCCGAGTGGTTTAAGGGAACGGTCTTGAAAACCGTCGTGGCGCTTGCGTCACCGTGGGTTCGAATCCCACCCTCTCCGCCACCTTCGCACATTAGTAAACGGTCTGCCGTGATACAGATTTCGAGCTGTGGCCCAACGCATCACCCGATGCCCGTCAGCTACTTCAGGCGCGTCGAGAGCGTCGTCGTCTAGTAGATGCGCTGTCGAAAGTCTTGCCACCGCTAACCGAGCCACGCGGCCGCGATCGATTCTTGTTACGACGTTTACCTGGCCTCCCAGAACGATTTGAACTGCCAATGGCACTGCGGTGCTGTCCAGAAGGACCTTTCTGAGAAGATCCATCCAATTGCCCTCCAGCGTCGGTCTCGTTCGAATTCCTAGGGCGGCGTGGTGCTCTCGAGTTCTTACCGCCTCGAGACCGACGAGGACGTGATCCACCACGAGATAAGCTCCTCGTCTCTAAACGTTCGTCCGCAAAACTCTCCTCTGGGTCGGCTGCAAGGCGCACCAAAGTTTCTTGAAGTGATCGCGGAGCAGGTGTGTTGAGATCAGCACGGAGACGAAGGTTACGAATCATCTTGTCTGTATCGCGGATCTGATCGGTCAAGATAAAAGAAACCACGATACCTTGAGCACCGGCTCGCGCTGTGCGGCCAGAGCGGTGAATGTATGTCTTGTCATCGACTGGTGGGTCGAAATGGAGAACGCAGGCAACACCGTCGACGTGGATACCACGAGCCGCAACATCGGTGGCAACAAGAGCTTCGACTTTCCCATCGGAGAAAGATTTCAGCGCGCGGGTGCGCTGCGATTGGGAGCGTGAGCCATGGATCGCGACTGAACTAGCACCGATCTTTTTTAACTGCTTCTCGATGCGATCAGCACCTCGACGAGTGCGTACGAAGACGATAGTCGGACCGGCAGCCTGAATCAGGTCACTCGCGGTCGCGACACGGTTCGCGGAATCGAGACGCCAGAAAAAGTGGCGCATGTCATCGATATTCGGTTCCGTGTCGCCTATCTCGTGTCGAACCGGGTTGTTCTGGTAGTTGCGAGTTAAGATTCCCACATCACCATCAAGGGTGGCGGAAAAGAGTAGCGTCTGACGATCGTTAGGTGTGTAGTCCAACAAACGCTTCACCTCAGGGAGAAAGCCCATGTCTGACATACGATCGGCCTCGTCGATCACGACAACTTCGATTTCGTCGAGGCCAACATCACCTTGCTCGATCAGGTCGGCGAGACGACCTGGACAGGCAACAAGAATGTCAACTCCACGATTAAGTGCATGCCGCTGTGGTCCGTAACCGACGCCACCGTAGACAGCTATAACACTTCGGCCACCGGCACGGGCAAGCGGGAGTAGCTCACGCTGAATCTGGTCCGCAAGTTCGCGAGTGGGAGCAAGAACGAGGCCTCGCGGTCGACGTGGGCGAGCATTCTCGACGTACATGAGTAGTGGTATCCCAAACGCGAGCGTCTTACCGGAACCAGTGGGTGCACGGGCAGCAATGTCGCGACGAGCCAGTGCGTCCGGGATAGTGGCACTCTGCACCTCGAAAGGATTGGTGAAACCACGCTCAGCGAGGAGGTCAGATAAGCCTTGGGGGATACCGAGAGTGGCGAAGCTAGCGGAACCTTTGAGTGGTGCTGTAATGGTCAATCTGTCTCCCACTATTCTTCGGTTGTCGGGTCACGCTGTGCTGACATTCGGGTTAGCGATTCGCCCACCGATATCGAAGGACGAACGTTCCAAACTGCACCTACGAATCGCCAACTAACGGTAAACCCTCACTGCCAATCGTTCTGGTGGCGCAGGACAGGTTGGGTAAAGTAGAACCACCTGTACAAAGAGTCCGCGTACATCGCGTCCGGTCATAAGGAAGCACCGCGAAACGCTAGCCTCCATCGATGTCGCGTCGATCCACCGTAGCAGTTGAGGCCTCGTAGGTGAATGGAATGCACCCAAATGAGCAGGGACGCGATACACTGCCGCGACTGCTATCAGCGACAAGCTCTGGGGAGCACTGAAGATGCCGGTAAACACCGTCCGTCCTGAAGATTGTTTGGCACAGCACGAGGGCGTCATCCAAATCGAAAACCGTGACGGACCAATCAGGATCGTTCGTGACCGGTGGGGAATTCCACATGTCAAAGCCAGTTCTGCACGTGACGCATTCTTCGGTCAAGGCTATAGCCTCGCTCAAGACCGACTCTGGCAACTTGAGCTCTATCGACATTTCGCTTGGGGTCGCGCAGCGGAGCTTCTTGGTAAAGGTCTACTGAGACGTGATCAACAGAACCGGCGCTTGAAAATTGGTCATTACGCAGAACGCGAATGGGACGCACAGAGCGATCAAGCTCGCTTAGTCCTACAGGCATACACTGATGGCATAAATGCAGCGATCAAATCAAATCCAGCACCGTATGAATTCCATGTACTCCCGGGTTATGAAACCACACCAATACAACCTCACGAGATGGCCCCGTGGCGCCCAGTCGATTCGCTCGCCATTCTTAAGATGGTCTCTGCTGGAGCACAGTGGGCAAGCCGAATAGCACATGGAAAAATTGCAGCCACACTGGGCCCTGAAGCAGTCTCCGCACTAGTTCCGGACCTGCCCGATGGGACCTCGTTAATCACTCCCTCTGGTCTCAATTGGACTGAAGAAACTCATCCGTACAGCGAAGACATCACGGCTGCAGCTGGGGAACCGGATGGCCTAGTAGCCGCAGGCGGAGGTTCTAACTGCTGGGTCATATCCGGATCGAAAAGTGCTACCGGCCGACCGATCATTGTCGGAGATCCTCATCTCGCGATCGGTATCCCAGCGCAGTGGTTTGTGATGCATATGGAGTGTCCTGAGTTCAATGTCGCGGGGCCATGTTCGCCAGGATATCCAGGTCCGGTGTACTACGGACACAATACGAAGATCGCATGGACAATGACTCATTCCGGTGGTGACCGCTGGGACCTTTACCGTGAACATATCCGTCATGACAGTCCGAACTCATCTGAACCACAAAGCGAGTTCCAAGGCTCTTGGGAACCGTTAATACTTAGAAATGAAAACTTCAAAATCCGTGACAGTGCCGATGTCAAAGTATCGATGTGGGACTCCCGACATGGTCCTATAGTGGCAGGCGATCCGAAACACGACGATGAGGTAATCGCGGCAGCCTGGGGACTCGCGGAACCCGCACACGATGTCGACGCTCTCTGGTCTGTCCTTACCGCTAGCAATTCATCTGAAGCGCGGGAAGGCTTCCGTAAATACGACTCGATCAGTGGCAATTACTGTTTTGCGGATCAATCCGGCGACATCGGTTATCAGTATGTTGGTCGCATCCCTAAACGCCCTGCATGGCTAGTTCCTGTGCCCGGTTGGGATGGAGATCATGAGTGGGATGGTGATATCTCGAAAGAGGAGCTGCCAGCCGAAGACAATCCACCGAATGGGTTCATTGTCACAGCAAACAATCGCACAACCACCCCAGAGTATCCTTACTACCTCAACTTCGCTGGAACACGCTTTCGAGCCGATCGATTGCGCGAACTAATGGATGGAGTGGAAACTTTCGCACTCGATGACATGCCATCCCTGCAAAAAGACGTCGTCAGTATCGCTCATCGTGAGGCTGCAGAAGCTTTCACTGCGTTTGAAGCTAGCGACCCAGATGTGCGCTCTCTTCAGGAAATACTCCGCAACTGGGACGGAAGCATGGATGCACAAAGTGCACCCGCTGCACTAGCAAACGAAGCACGCAACAGACTCGCCGCACTCACTGTCGAAGCATATTACGGCCAAGTCGATGGTCTACCACCACAAACGCCAGCTTCGCACACGGTGCTGTTGACCCAGCTGTCCACTCGATCACCGCTGATGCTTGGAGCGTTCAAATCCTGGGAAGCGGCTATGGAGACGGCACTACTCGAGGCAGGCACTGCTCTAGCAGAACGGCAAGACAATAACCCCGAAGCCTGGCAATGGTCTGAAGATCATCAGATCGTCTGGGCACACAATCTGGGAAGAGACTTAGAGCTAAAATCAACGTTCGACTTAGACCCAATTCCGATGCAGGGCGACCGCAACACAATCTGGAACGTAAGCACTCCACTTGGTGCAACCGGAACACATGGAGTTAGCTACCGCCAAATCTTGGATATGGGCGACTTGAATGGGGCACAGATCGTTATCCCCCCAGGAAATAGTGGCCAACCTGGATCACCCCACTACAACGACCATGTTCAAAAGTGGCTCAATGTCGAATACCACCCTCTTTTTATCGAGTGGGAAGATATCGAAGCCAATTCAGAAGCAGAGCTAACGCTTACTAGTGCCTCCTAGACATGAAAAGAGCGAATTCTTGCTACCCATTTTCAAAGCCATGTGACGAACTCGGCAGCTCTTTACATTGCAAGCGTCGCTAACAACTGCTCCACCTCTGTTCGTGTTGGCATGGACTCCTGCGCACCAGAGCGGGTGACACAAAGGGCGCCGGTAGCGACACCAAGTCGTACCGCCGAGAGAAGATCAGATCCAAGCGCAAGACCAGCAGCAAGTCCTCCATTGAACGCATCGCCCGCTCCTACGCTTGCTATAGCAATCACTTCAAAACCGGGTACTAACTCAGAGATGCCGTCACTTTCGACCCAGACACCCTGATCGCCAAGTGTAATAATTGCTGTGTCGACCCCGGACTCGCGAATTGTTCGAGCAGCTTTATGAGCTGACTGGCGGTCACTCACCTCGTGACCAACCAACTCTGATGCTTCATGCTGGTTCGGCGTAACAATGTCGGCAAGTGGCAACAAGAAATCAGCTTCGTCTCTTGTAGGTGCGGGATCAAGAATCACCGTGGAAGCATGACGCCGAGCAATCCGCATCGCAGCTGCAGTGGCATCAAGTGGGATTTCTTGCTGAACAAGAAGTATCGATGTCCCACGCTCATCGAGAATCTCGTCTACTGAGCTGGCTACCTCTTGATCCACCAGCTTGTTAGCTCCGTATACAGCATTCACGGAATTCTCTCCGTCACCATCGATCAGAATGACTGCAGTCCCGCAATGTTCATCTTGAACAGACCCGAGGAATTTAGTACCAACACCCGACAACTCAAGATATCTGCGCATCTCGTCGGAATAGCGATCGTCACCAAGCAGCCCAGCCATCTCCACAGGTATTCGATTATCGAGATTACGTGCTGCCGCAACTGCCTGATTTGCTCCCTTACCACCAGGGGTCGTATAAAATCGCGAACCTTCCCGTGTTTCGCCTGGGGCCGCGATCGTCGACGACTCGACAATAAAGTCCATGTTCACACCACCGAGAACGACGACTACACCCATACAACGGACTGTAAATCGGACCTGACGTGAACTCCACTCTCGCTAATCTTGAGTAGCTTGATTCCGATCAGACTGAAACAGGGTTAGCGCTATAAAATTATTCTTTCATATCTGATCTTATTCTTCTGTCTAGACACCACGCTCGTGCACCTGCACGCTGCAATTACTTCGAAGTAACAAGGCACGAGAACGGGCGAAGTGATGACAGAAATTCGCTGGACAGAAGATGCAGCAAGCTCACCGGGTTCGCGAGAACGAGGATTTAAGATCATCACGAGTTCTCATGAGATACCTGGTGTCTTCTGGTATCCAGAAGGTGGTCCTAATGCAGAGCCTTTAATCTTGATGGGGCACGGAGGTAGCGGCCATAAACGCAGTGACCATATTGTGCAGCTGGGTCAGATGTTTGCTGCTGACTATGGATGGTGTGCTGCCTCAATCGACGGCCCACGACATGGCGGACGCGGTTCGGTTACCGACGCGAGTGATCCCGAGTACAAAGCCATGTGGCAAACCGACGGAATCGTGGAACAAACGATTGATGACTGGCGTAGCACTCTCGATGCACTCATTCAGCTCGGGGAGGTTGACAGCACCCGTGTCGGCTATTGGGGTATGTCGATGGGTACGATGTTCGGCTTGCCATATGTGGCAAACGATGACCGAATCATCGCAGCGATCCTAGGCAAGGCAGGGATGACGGGGCCCAGCGTCAAGCGTAGTGGTGTCGATATTCATTTTTCCAAACACGCACCCAAAGTTCTGATACCGGTACTTTTTTCGATCCATTGGGATGACGAGCGATTCGATAGGGATGGCCAGCTTGACTTGTTTGATCGCATTGGTGCTAAAGACAAGCGCCTACACGCTTACCCCGGCCTACACGTTGGGCACACACCCGAGGAAATCGAAGTTCAAGCAGAGTTCTTCGAACGGCACTTCTAAACAATTCTAAACCTGGGAACCATGGAAAAACCCATGAGAAATTCCTAAACCAACAACAGATACGGTGATCATGACTTGTAAAGCAATGCGTAACAAGCGGCCATACCCATATGTAGAAACCCTAATGCCATTCCTCATTCAGTTCGATCACAGCACCAAGCTCAGCGTCACAACTAGATTAGTCCACTCATCAGCGCACTACTTGTACCGCATCTAATCAGCAACACCCTTGCTTGCACTTGACTCGATGCTACGATGCGCCCGGTCAGTCGACAGTGATCTGTCATTTACTACTGCACGATAAATTTATGACGGTCAGTCTAATACGAAGGATCGAGATCAAGAACGGAGCGGGCACTGATGAAGCTGCACGAATATCAAGCGAAGGAACTTCTCGCGGAATACGGTGTTCCGATCCCTCGTGGACAGATTGCACGCACCCCTGAGGAAGCTCACTCAGCTGCTTCCGAATTAGGTGGGAAAGTCGTCGTTAAGGCACAGGCGCTTACAGGAGGCCGAGGCAAGGGAGGCGGGGTAAAGCTGGTCAACTCAGCAGATGAGGCAAAAGAAGCGGCGAGCGAAATTCTGGGAATGCAACTTGTAACACATCAGACTGGACCGGCTGGCCTTCCAGTTCACACGGTTCTTGTCGAGGAACAGATCGAAATCGAACGCGAACTTTACCTCAGCGTCGCAATCGACAACTCTGCAGGAAAGCCTGTCGTTATCGCATCGGCGGCCGGGGGTATGGACATTGAAGCTGTAGCTGAATCGAACCCCGAAAAGATCAACCGGCAGCTGGTATATCCACACAGTGGATTCCAACCTTTTCAGGGACGTGCACTCGCATTTGCGACAGGATTGGATGGCGATTTGCTGCGGCCTGCCAGCGATCTGATGAGCAATCTCGTCAAAGCTTTCGAGGAAAATGATGGAGCGATAGCGGAGATCAATCCGCTGGTCGTAACTAGTGAAGGAAAACTGATAGCAGCCGATGCGAAATTCTCGACCGACGACAACGCTGATTTTCGTCACTTCGAACTTGCAGAACTGCGAGACGCCACTCAAGAGGATCAACGTGAGGTCGAGGCAAAAGATGCTGGCATTGAAAACTACGTAAAACTAGACGGCAACATCGGTTGCCTTGTCAACGGAGCAGGCCTCGCAATGGCTACGATGGATGCACTTAACTTCGAGGGAGGAGAACCAGCGAACTTCCTGGATATTGGTACAGCAAACAGCGCTGACAGTGTAGTTACTGCATTGAAAATTATCGGATCGGATCCGGATGTTAGTGCCGTATTAGTTAATATCTTCGGAGGCCTGGCCCGAGTCGATATCATCGCTGATGGAGTAGTAATTGCGAAGAATGAAGGCTTATTGCCGCAACCAACAGTCGTTCGACTAGCCGGCACCAATGTAGAAGAAGGACTGGAAATTCTCGACAATTCAGGGCTGGAATTGACCCGTGCCGACGGCTTCGCCGAGGCAGCACAAAAGGCAGTGGCTGCTGCCACGAACGCAAACTAAGGACGTGATATGTCAGTACTAATGAACAAAGACAGTCGTGTTCTCGTGCAGGGCTTCGGAGGAGCTGGTCAACGGGAGGCTGCAACCGGACGAGATTACGGCACAAATATTGTGTGTGGTGTTACACCTGGGCGTGGTGGCCAAGTAATCAACGACTTTCCTGTGCTAGACACGGTGCGTGAAGGAGTGGAGGAATTCGATGCGAATGTCTCGTTAATTTTTGTTCCTGCACCTTTCGCAGCTGATGCAATTATCGAAGCAGCAGATGCTGGCGTATCGACAGCAATCTGTATCACCGAAGGTATCCCAACTCTCGACATGGTTAAGGCAAAAGCGTATCTCGAACAGTCAGCTACTCGACTGATAGGGCCGAATTGTCCTGGCGTGATTTCTGTCTCGGAACGAGCCCGTGCCGGAATCATGCCAGTTGATGTTTATTCAGAAGGGAATGTCGGTGTCATTTCAAGATCAGGCACGCTCGTCTACGAAACCGTCGACCAACTAACACGTATCGGAATCGGCCAAAGTAGCAGTGTTGGCGTTGGTGGAGATCCTATCATTGGCACGTCCCAAAGAGAGGCTCTTGAACTCTTCGAGGCCGACCCGGACACCGCTGCAGTCGTTCTGATTGGTGAAATCGGGGGAACCGCTGAACAAGAAGCCGCCGACTACGTCAGCGGTATGACAAAACCCGTGGTGGCATTTATCGCGGGAGCAACTGCTCCTCCTGGCCGCCGCATGGGACATGCTGGAGCAATCATTGCTGGAAAAGCGGGCACAGCTTACGAGAAGCAGCAAGCCCTACGTAACGCGGGTGCTGAAGTCGTAGAGTCACCTTCAACAATCGGTGAAACCATGCTAAAGGTTCTCCAATCTCAAGGTCTCACGTAGACAACAAATGATCTGCAAATGGTTTATCCAAGGCGCTAACTAGAACTCGGAACTTACTACATCTCGTAGTTTGGAAATCCTGAACTTGATCTGGCACGACCATTTTTCAGGATTTAACGAGAGAGAGAGACAAACAGCCAGCTTAATTCAGCGATCGTCAGGATTTACGCGACGATGATTGTCTGAATCGAGGATGATTGTGGCCGGACCATCGTTAACAGCATCCACTTGCATGTGAGCACCAAATCGCCCTGTTGCCACTACTACGCCATTACTCCGCAGTCGCTCAATCAACTGCGCAAGCAACGGTGCCGCGATTTCAGGTGACGCCGCCCCGGTGAATGACGGTCGTCTCCCGCGACGAGTATCGCCATAAAGCGTGAACTGTGACACCACCAGCAATTGTCCACCGACATCGACCACCGAATAAGCAAATCTCCCTTGGTCGTCCGGAAAAATCCGCAACGTTGTTAACTTCGAAGAAAGCCAATCGATTTCGTCATCGCCGTCTTCTATAGCAACTCCCACATATACCAGCAGTCCGAGCTCAATCGCACCAACTGAATCATCATCGATCGTTACAGATGCAGAGGAAACACGCTGAACAACGGCGCGCACTACGAGCCAACTACGTCTTTTTTGAGGAAGGCTTTTTTGAGGAAGGCTTTTTTGAGGAAGACTTGTCTGAGGAAGACTTGTCTGAGGAAGATTTGTCTGAGGAAGACTTGTCTGAGGAAGACTTGTCTGAGGAAGACTTGTCTGAGGAAGACTTGTCTGAGGAAGACTTGTCTGAGGAAGACTTGTTCTTTGATTCTGCTTTCTTCCTCGAATCAGTGACGTAGAATCCTTTGCCTTTGAACGCTAGAGCCGGAACAGAAAGCTGGCGCTTAGCGATCGCTCCACACTTCGTGCACGGATGCTCGGATGGGGACCCAAATGGTTCCTGTTTCTCGTAACGATGCCCTTTGGCACAGCGGTAATCATAGGTCGGCACGCGACCCTCCTCGATATAATTGCACTAGCGCGATGAGGCTGTAAGGTAAGTAATAATCAATGTTCAACCTTATCGTCACCAATCGCAAGTGTTCAGCATCAGATAGATATCAGCAATAAGTATATTTCCCACAGACGTCTAGACTCCTATACTCAGCATCGCGAACTAAATCACGTACTCCGACGCCTGCCCTTACTGCCAGTGAGGGTAAATCTATGCGCTGGAAGCCAACAGGAGGTATGAGGTGGCAACAGCTACCGGTATGCGCGAGCTACTTGAAGCTGGCGTTCACTTCGGACATCAGACTCGCCGCTGGAACCCAAACATGCGGCCATTCATTTTCGGTGAACGCAACGGCATTCACATTCTTGACCTTGCACAGACAGTGCCACGACTCCAAGCCGGGCTCGATAAGGCGCGTGAGGTCGCATCGAGCGGCGACAAAATATTGTTTGTTGGAACCAAAAAACAAGCTCGCGAAATCATTCGTCGTGAAGCTGACCGATCTGGTATGCCTTTCGTTAATAATCGTTGGCTCGGTGGAACACTTACTAACTTCCAGACAATCTCGAAACGTATCCAGTACTACAACGAATTAAGTGAAGGTTTCGCAGCATCACCTGACATTGAGATTGATGTTGATACTGAAACTAAAACTGAGTCTGAAACTGAGGCTTCATCTGTCGCCGGAGTAAGTCTGCGTGAGACGAAGAGAGAACGTGTAATGCTCCAAAAAGAATACGAACGTCTCACTCGTGCGTTCTCTGGACTCAGTTCACTGGAACGTCCGCCTGGGGCACTCTTCATAGTCGACCCGGCGATGGAAGAAATCGCCGTTCAAGAAGCAAACCGCAGTAAAATACCGATCATCGCGATGTGTGACACGAACGCAGATCCAGATGTGATCGATTTTCCTGTCCCTTCGAACGATGACGCGATCCGTGCGATTCAGTTGATGACTGGTCTAATCGCTGATGCAGTGCTCGAAGGAATCGCTGTTGGTGAAGTTGAACAGCAGTTCCAAGCTGCCGAAAATGCAGCAGCCGAAGCAGCAGCCGAAGCGGTTGGGCCTTCCTCTGAAGGCGCAACCGAGCGGAGCGACTAACTTGCTTAAAAACTCGTGTAAATACGCGAAGACGAGGATCATCCGTGGTTACTACTAGTGACATCAAACGCCTGCGTGAAGAGACCGGCGCTGGTGTAATGGATGCAAAACGCGCCTTGGAAGAAGCAAGCGGTGACTTCGATGAAGCCCGCAAGATCGTACAGCAGCAGGGTATCGCCGCAGCAGTCAAACGTTCAGAACGTGAAACCAGTCAAGGCGTCATCGAAGCTTATATCCATGGCCAAGGTCGGATTGGCGCGCTCGTTGAAGTGCAATGTGAGACCGACTTCGTAGCACGTACCGATACCTTCAAGCAGCTTGCGAGGGATATTGCAATGCAGGTTGCAGCA
>Ga0310344_10001845_pt1 | contig 16050 bp, 12 predicted proteins | sample HC15DNA20200_MG_FD_203801 | JGI IMG/M metagenome (GOLD analysis project Ga0310344, IMG submission 203801) | Marine microbial communities from station ALOHA, North Pacific Subtropical Gyre - HC15-DNA-20-200_MG | ecosystem: Environmental > Aquatic > Marine > Oceanic | place: Pacific Ocean: North... | reverse complement strand
AACATGTCAAGAAAGTTCCCGTGACGATCTGTCGCTGGGTAGAAGAAGAACATGTCAAGAAAGTTCCCGTGACGATCTGTCGCTGGGTAGAAGAAGAACATGTCAAGAAAGTTCCCGTGACGATCTGTCGCTGGGTAGAAGAAGAACATGTCAAGAAAGTTCCCGTGACGATCTGCCGTATGGTCAAAGAAGAACGCGTCAAGAAAGTTCCCGTGACCACATGTCGGATTGTAAAGGAAGAACACGTCAAAAAGGTTCCGGTCAAAGTATGTCGGATGGTCAAAGAAGAACATGTGAAAATGATCCCGTATTGCGTCACGAAGAAAGTGCCTTATGAAGTGACACGAAAAGTGGTCAAACATGTCAAAAAGCAGGTCGAATATGAAGTGGTAAGATGTGTACCTCGAATTGTGTGTGTGAAAGTTCCCTGTAAGCATCGTTGCCATCCTGAGAAACATCAGTGTTGCGATGGACAACCCGTTTTTGATGCTCCGCCGGTCGAAGAGGGGCCACCTCCTGCTCCACCGGTCAGTGACGATTCAGAAGCGATTGAGTCGGCGTTGATACAGGATGAATCAGAAAAGGTCTTATAGTAGTTTCCAGATTAACTAACGGAGACGGATCAGGAACTGGTTTTGAACGAGGGGACTATTCGCAAGATAAGAATAGAATCAACTAAATACCGGTATTGTTTCTGACGGATTCAAATATGCCGGATGAACAACATTTAACGAGGCCCCTGAGGATTATGGTCGATACGATCAATCTTTTTTGGGGCTTTTATTTTGTTCTATAGACCCGGTTGTTGTTACACTTCCGAAGTAGCATCTTGTAAGAGCCGGTTTATTTCGATGACATATGGCTGTCCGTGTAACTGGCGTAAAGGCAATCCCTCCGAAAATCATCACGAAGATGCACAGCTGTAGCTGACAGATTGATACAGAATGTTTACGGCCATGATGAGGTAAGATGGGTGCCGGATTTACAGGGGGCGAGTACGTCTAAGGCAGAAATCGGGATCGTCGGATCGCTCTGGCTGGAATTGGCCCCGCTGGTGAATCAATGTGATCAGATGCGCAAGACACAGGGTTCATCTTTCACGATTCATGGGGGATGGTTACACGGGATACGCGTTGCGTTTGTTGAGGCTGGAATTGGTAAAAATCGTGTGCAACGTGCGACCCAGGCTTTGATTGAAGGGCATTCCCCCGAATGGGTACTTTCAATCGGATTGGCCGGTGCTCTTTCGCCTGAACTGGCGATTGAAGATATTTTTCTAGCTAATGAAATTATCAGCACTTCCGGTGAGACCCTGCCTGTGTCAGATCTATTTGGATCGTGTACATTCTTTTCCAACGTGTCAGATGAGAAACACAACATTCATCGAGGGCAGTTGTTGTGTGCCGAAAAGGTGGTTTGTACCCGCAAGGAAAAACAACAACTAAATGCACATTACGGTGCGTCTGTTGTGGAAATGGAGTCTTTGTTTGTAGGTCAGGTATGTCGGGATTATGGGACCTCGTTTGGATCTGTGCGTGTAATTAGTGATGATATTGAGACCGACTTGCCACCTGAAATACGAGGTATGCTGGGGTCGAGCAAGGTTTTTCGAGTTGGTGCAGCGTTGGGTGCAGTCTGGAATCGACCGTCCAGTGCTCAGGATCTGTGGAATTTGCGTGAAATAGCAAATCGAGCATCGGAATCATTAGCACGATTTGTTTGTTCTCACCTGATAGAGCGTTCCCCTTAAAGCAATATTCATGGAAATGCTTCCAAGCGTTGCCAGACATATCGCCGATTTTGACCGGAAGTCAATCGAATGCACAAATAGCTTCCAGTGACTTTTCTTTGCATTTCAGGCGAGCGGTTTCTGTATGTTTTTGGCCGTTTCATCCTGTTCAGGAAGACTGAGTGTAACGGGATATGCTGTTTGCGGAGAATATGTCAATTTTAAGACGACATGATTTCCTGATAATCCAAGTATGCATTCAAAAAACGATTGTTCCCATGCTAACGATAGCGTCACCGTGGGCGTAATACACACAGAGCTGTCAAATCTATACCGATGCCAACAATGTCGAAATGGTGACTTGCAGCAATTGTTTGATCGTCCACCTTTATGGGAGGCATCCGATGGTCAGAGCGAGAAAGGAATCCGATGCTAGCAGCGACACCACATCGTTCCGCACGATTGCAGTCATTGTAATTTTGGCTTGTATGGTTTTTGGTTACCGGCTTGGTGCAAAGGATTTCTGGGCATCTCCCGAAGCACGGGCTGCTATCACCGGCCGCAAGATCATTAGTTCCGGCAACTGGTTCCCTCATAGCACTACGGAAGGCTCGTTTTTCCGGGAACCTCCCCTGCATCATTGGATGGTGGCATTAGGGATGTCAATATCCGGTGTTGAATCAGAAACGATGGCGAGAGTACCGTCTTTTCTGGCCGCCACGCTGACGATCGTTTTCGTCTATTTAATAGGTCGTACTATTAAAAATGAATGGCTGGGACGGGTTGCTGCAGCCACTACTGGCCTGAGCGCAATGTTTGCCTGGTACGCTCGAATTGCAGAAATTGATATGTTGTTTGGCTTCTGGGTAACACTCGCCTTTTGGGCATTGTTTAGGGCCATGCAAGGATCCGTATGGAGTTTTCTTGTTTTCCATTTCGCGGTTGCCTTATCCGTAATAACAAAAGGAATGGCTGGTCCGATTTTAATATATTCTTCACTGTTAATGTTTGTGCTGTGGCAGCGCAATGCGAGAATATTCAGTGTCAGCACATTCTGGATAGGAGGATTGTTGTCTGTGTTGCTGATAGCGGGATGGGCTACCATCCTTTTTAGTCATGTTCCCGCACTTGCCGAAAAGCTGTTATTTCGAGGATATATTGGAGCGTTAGGTCACCGAGAAGGATTCACTTTTTATTTGTTGCGTCTTCCCCTTGGGTTCCTGCCTTTAACATTTGTATTACCGTGGAGCTTATGTCTACCCTGGCGTGTTACGTATCATGATCCGGACAATGGACGAGTCGATCCCTGGGCAATACGATTGTCGTTTTGCTGGTTTGCGGTCCCGTTTGTTCTGTTTACCGTTTGGCCTTCAAAGCAAGCGCACCATCTGATTCCCATTATTCCTCCTCTGGCGTTACTTACGGCAATGGTACTTATTGCCAGACCTTCAACCCAGGGATTTTGGTCGGTCGATCTCAAATCATACTTTTCACGATTAGGCACAATCCTGATTCCGGCAGTATGTGCTATTGCCGCACCGATTCTGTCTCTTCAGGGATATAGTGACAGTGCTTGGATGTTGTTTGGTACAGCTTGTGTGATGACGATAATATCATTGGCGGCAAGGGTGGTTCCCACTTGGCGTCAGAGTATTGGGACACAGGTGGCGTTAGTTGAGTTTGTCGTTCTGCTGATGGTTCTTTTGGGACATCTTGTTCCTCGAATTAATATGGAAGAGAGTCATAAGCCGTTCCTTTGTACTGTACAGCGAATGGTTCCATCTTCCCAACGTCTTGCCGGTCTGAATCTAAGAGCACAAGATTTTTATTATCTGGATCGTCCAGTGAAAGTATTAAGGAGCAGTGACGGTTTGCGAACACAAAGAGAAAAAATGTCTTATGTCATTGTTTCACAGAAAAAGCTGCGCACGTGGCCTAAAAAGTCTTATGTTTCCCTGTTACGCAGTGATGATGTGAGTCGGAACCAGGATCTTGAGTTGGTGCAGTTGCGAAATTGGAAATAATGTTTCTTCCGTTCACATGGTGCCTTTGGTCCGCTTAACTATTGGCCAAGAATATGAAGCACACTTTCACCGATATGGCTGCTTCGCATGAGACTTTCCCCGACAAGAATCGCATGTACACCAGCTGCCTCTAATTGCAGAACATCTTCACGAGTTCGGATACCACTTTCACTAACAAGAACACAGGAAGTAGGAATTTGGTCTCGCAGTGACAGGGTGTGTTTCAAATCGGTGTGAAAGGTCCTTAAATCCCGATTATTCACTCCAATGACTCGGGGCCCAGCCTGTATTACCCATGGTAGGTTTTCTGGGAGGTAGAATTCGACCAGTGCTTCCATTCCGAGGTCCCATGTTTTTTGAAGCATTTCTTTCAAATGAGTCGGACTCAGGATTTCAGCAATGAGTAAAATAGCATCGGCGCCTGCAACACGGGCTTCTACCAGTTGATACGGGTCAATCAAGAAGTCTTTTCTGAGTATCGGAATAGATACGCGTTCTCGAACCTGACTGAGATAGTCCAAATGTCCCTGAAAGAATGATTCATCGGTCAGAATACTAATGGCATGTGCACCAGATTGCTCATAGGCTAAAGCAATTTCGATTGGATCAAAAGGATCGCGAATGAGACCAGCGGAGGGAGAGGCTTTTTTGATTTCCGCAATAAGACTGATGGCAGTGCTATCTGTTAAGGCAGTTTTAAAATCTCGAACGGAAGGTGCGCGATCAAGCTGTTCCACTAGATAATCGAGAGGGCGCAGTCGTTTGGACGAACTGACCTCCTTGCGTTTTTTCTCTACAATGGTTTGTAGGATGTTTGGATTCATCGGGTTGTCCGTAGCGAGAGTTGCTCGTGTCAGGGATGGTAAGAGGATAAGCGATCGGCTATCTGCTGTGTGAAAGTAAAGTTGATTTTCTGATGGAACCCGACGCAGTAATCGGAAGTCATCATAGAATCTTTTCAGGTCGGAGTAGGATTGTGCAAATGATCGATGGGAAAGTAAACGGTAGTCTTTTTAATATCATGTGTAGTGTGTTGTTTACCGTTCCCGTTGTACAGGGTTACACCTTTGCTTATTTTACTACACCATTTCAAAAAGATCTTGGCACAGTTCCTTCGAAAGAAGGAATAATCAACTCGGAAACGCAATCAGCTATCGATTTAGGACTTTCGTATCTTGCCGCGCGTCAGCACTCTGACGGCTCTTTTGGGTCGGGGAACTATCATCACAATGTTGCCGTGACGAGTCTTTCAGCCATGGCAATGATGAGCGCGGGCAATACTCCTGGAAGGGGAAAATACGGACAGAATGTTAATCGTGCTATCGATTTCGTTCTTTCTCGAACCGGAGCAGATGGTTTTGTATGTGACCCAACTTCGACTTCCCATGGTCCGATGTATGATCATGGTTTCGGTACCTTGTTTTTGGCCGAAGTATACGGAATGACCCCGCGTTCCGATTTAAGAGGCCAATTGGCCAAAGCAATTCAGCTTATCGTACGAACTCAGAACGATGAAGGTGGATGGCGTTATCAACCAGTAGCCAGGGATGCGGATGTTTCTTTGACGATTTGTCAGATTATGGCTCTGAGAGCCGCTCGAAACGCAGGTTTGCATGTACCGAAAGAAACCGTCAAAAAGTGTATTAGCTATGTCAAGAGATGCCAGAATATCGATGGCGGTTTTCGTTATCGCAGTGAAGGAGGTGGTAGTGACTTCCCGCGATCAGCTGCGGGTGTGGTTACCCTCTTCAGTGCGGGTGTATATGAAGGACCTGAGATTGAAAAGGGACTGGGTTACCTGATGCAGTTTAAGCCTGGGATGAAACAACGTACCTTTCGAAGACAGGTACATTATTATTACGGACATTATTATGCCGTACAGGCAATGTGGCATGCTGGGGGAGAGTATTGGAATGGCTGGTATCCTGCAATTCGTGACGAATTGTTGACCAACAGACGTCGTACAAAAGAGGGAGCCTGGCCCAGCAACATCTGTAATGAATATGGTACTGCGATGGCTTGTATCGTATTGCAAATGCCAAACAATTATTTGCCTATTTTCCAGCGATAAGCAGATACGGGGAGAAGTATGGTCCAGGGCATCATTCTGTTGGTCGAATGTCTTATTAAATCCGCCACAAGGACAGTCGAAATTCAGAGTCATCAATTGTGGATCACAATGTTGTTCATTCTGACCATGGCTTACGATGCCCGGTGTGCATTTCTTCCTGAAGAGGAAAAGCCTACATTTAGGATTACACGAATCCACGAAGAGCCCGTTAGAGGTTCCCTTCACGAATGGAATACGAAAGACCAAGTGATTGTCATTTCCAACGAACAAGGGATCGTTGAAATACCCTTTGTGGAAATGTTATGGCTCACGCCAGTAGGAAAAAGTGAAGAATGGCAGACAGATCATGAGGGCGGATGGATGATCTTGTCCAATGGTGATCAATTTCCTTTCCAGTTATCAACTGCAGACGAGGTGAGCCTGGTAGCACGCACACAGAGATTGGGAAAAATCGAGATCCCGTTGGAGATGGTTCGGGCAGTGCTTTTGAAAAGAACGCGAAATGAAGAGAGTCGTTTTCGTTTGATACATCGATTGTCCCGTCTTCAGACAAAAGAAGATGTGTTATTGATGTCCAGTGGTGATTCTTATGCCGGTACTTTTCTTGGAATCGGTTCCAATCACTACAGGTTTGAAGTGGCTGGTAGTGAAGTTAAGTTGGATAGAGCAGAGGTCCTCTCGCTAAAAATGAATCCAGAGTTACTGGTTACGCCACAGTTTTCTGGTTTACATGCGGTTGCATTGTTGCAGGATGGTTCTCGCTTAAGTTTGGTTCCGGAACAGATCCAGGGAGGAATTCTGAAAGGCAGAACAATATTTCAGCAAAGCGTGGCGTTTGCGTTAAGTGACTTAGTTAAGTTACAGGTGGTGGGTGGAGGGGTTGTCTATCTCTCGGATTTGAAACCGGCCTCCTATCAACACACACCTTTTTTTAGTTTGCCCTGGATGTGGCGTGCAGATCAGAGTGTGAGCGGAAATTCCATGCGAATACGCCGAAGGACTATGGTTAAAGGAATTGGAATGCACAGCAGGAGTCAAATTACCTATACACTTGATGGTACTCACAGGTGGCTTGACGGTGTTGTCGGCATCGACGACGAAGCCAAGGGGCAGGGTAGTGTTGTTTTTCGTGTAGAAACGGATGGCAAAGTTCGTTTCAACAGTGGCTTGCTGAGAGGGATCGATGCACCAGTCAAACTAGGACGAATCAGTATTCAAGGAGCCCGACGATTAACCTTAATTGTTGAATTTGCAGATCGTGGAGACATATTGGACCATGCAGACTGGGGAGATGTACGCCTGGTTCCTTGAGGTCGTCGTGATCAGGGATTTCTATAGAACAGAAATCCTCGCTTCAGCCGCAGATCATTTGAAACACGATGTTGGTTCTGCAATGGTTCCATTGCTGTTCGGATTTCGAGCGATTGTTCTGCTTGACCGACAGATTGATATGCTCCGGCAAGACTGGTGTAAACTGGGACAAGTGATGGGGATGGAGGTTGCGTTTCAAGAATAGATCGTACTGTATCAAACCGCTTTATCGCATCTGCAAGCTTATTTGTCTGAGAATACAATTTGCCCAGTTGCAGTTGTGCGTTGAGATTTTCTGGAGCAATCTTAATCGTGTGCAAAAGGTGTGATTCAGCTGATTCTGGGAGACTGGGATCATTGGTTTCCATAAGCAGGATGGCTAGTCCAAGATGAGCGTCCTCCTGGCTGGGATTCAGTTTTATGGCTTTTTCATATTCCAAAATAGCTTTTCGCGGGTTGCCGGACAACTGATGTGCAAAGGCGAGATTAGTGTGCGTTTCTGCTGTCTCTGGTTCTAATTCCAGCGCACTTAAAAATGATGTAATGGCTTCTTCCAGTCTTCCCTCTTCCTGGTAACTCATAGCTAAATTGACATGCGCATCGGGAAGTTCGGGGGCGAGATCCCGTATAGATTCAAGAACGGTGGTCTTGCTATTTGAGGAGTCATGTTGTGTTTCAAGAATCCCGAGCACACAGATTGGAGCGCAAAAGACAATAGCATGAGCAGACGAATGTAGTATTGAAAAAGGCGTTTTCGAATCGGGAGTGGCTGGGAGTTTCATGGAAGAATGCTCTTCAAGAGCCAGTGCTTGACGTGTCTTTTTCTGCCGAACCTTCCAGATAAAACCATCAAAGTAATAGTGTAAAAAAGTAGAGGTTCCACCAAGGGCGAGTAAAATGGTGATCAGCTGTTCCGAAACGGGAAAATACTGTACATATTGCTGGCCTATAAAGTTAAGACCGCCGTAACCGAGAATAAGAATCAGATATAAGGCGATGAGCAAGTTATGGCCACGAAAAAGAAAACGTGTGAATACAGTAACGGAATGTCCACGGTCAACAAGGTTCCGGTTGAAAATCCATACAACCGCAAAATATTGGACAGCGTGAAAGACGTTGAACGTTGCTATTCCCAGGTACAGATCCTCAGCCCAAATCCAGACGGTGTACAAAAAGAGGCTGGTTATTCCATGGAGCAACCATTTGACGTTACTTAGCGGCAGTTTTCTCTGGAATTTTATACAGCAGTGAATGAGATTGGTCAGAGTAACCGCTATGGTTGCAATTGTTGTGATCCACAGAAAAGAAGAAAAAATCCGTGGCGCAACATAAGGAACACCGGTCTGGTACATTTGAGTCAGAAGACTACTGCGATATAGCGGGCTCCAAAGCGCTATGGTGAGGAACCATCCGAAACACATCCAAAAATCGAGTCTGGCTGTAATTCGTGAAGTGGATCCAATTTTGGCATCATAAATACGCATGAAACCATAGTGTTGCATCATCAAATGCCACAGATCCCACATGATGAGCAGCAGAATCATCCCATTCAAGTTGTGGATGGCGAAGTAGTAGAATGCCAAGAAAGCACCGATAGGACCCAAAATAAATCGCAGGCGGTATTGAGTGAAAAGATCGTGGTCACCGTATGCACGCATGAACCCAGGCAAATGATGACCAAACGAAACAAAGGCCAACACGAATGCATATATTTCAAGGGACCCGATTACGGATCCTAAGGGCAAGATGACCAAGGCGCATAGTAAGGGGCTTGCGACGAAGAGAATTCCGTCCCACAAGGGAGAAATCATCCATCGAGAAGGCGCAATGGTCCCGGCTGTAGCCATACTCGAATCTCGATGGAGAGGTGAAATAAGGGATTGGAATCCAAAATATAAGCAAGTCATCTCTGTCGATATACTCTATTTATTAGTATATCGACTGTGAAAAAGAATTGCTGTAGATAGTATGCAATGTGCACAAGTACTTGGTTTCAGCGACTAGCGAGCCTTTTCAGTCTTGAAATCCAGGTTCAGGATCGCTCAAGAGTCTTCCGTGACCATGAAAGGAAAAGCATTTCAGTAAGTCGGGAAGTCGTTCAATTGGAATGATCCCTCCGGTGGCAGAATGGTGTCCATAGCCGACAATCCCACCGAGATTTTCATACGGCCCAAGGTGTTGGTGGAGCAAGGCAATCAGATTTCTTCCATCCATACTTCTTAAGCTGAAAATGGCTTTCTTTTCAATGAACCCCGTGTTGATGGAAAGAATCGCATAACCCTTTAGACGACGTGCCCAGCGTGAGGCAATAATGCCGTGTATCTGACAGAGAGAATGGCAGGTGACAAGTGCCACGGATTGATGGAATACGGGTTTTGCCGTGAGTGCTTCGTCCAAGGCTATTTGGACCTCTTTACGATAACGTGCAAGCTGCTGTGTATGCGGATTCCTGTGATTCACCAGATCGGAAATGGAACAGGAAGATACCAGAGCATGATACGCACACGCGACGTCACAGCACTGGGAACGTCTCGCTGCGTTAATTAACGTTACGGCCTTGCGAAGTTGTGTTTTAGAATAACGTTTAACCAGTGGTTGAATCACAGGAAAGGAGTCCGCATTTCCAAGATCACCATAAATTCCCAGAAGGGCGAGCCATTCTACTTCTTTAAGAGATACCAGCATTCGGCAGGCTAGGTATGCTATGTGGGCGGATGTTTCTGGATATTGATTCTTGTAAGAACTAACAAAAGTTGCATTCGGTGGAATGCCTAGTGGTTGGTGATGATCCAGAACTAGAACAGGAATGGGAATATAAGGGTTTTCAGATGAAGCACCCATATCGACAAGTATGATCGCTTTCGGATCAATTGATTTGACCCGGGAAACCACCGTATCCGAGTATGCAGTTTCACCTTTTTTGAGAAAAAAAGCTACCGGCTCAATATTCCGTTTTTCAAGGGTATAGGTGACAATCCGACCACCACTGAGTCCATCTGCATCACCATCCATTACCACCGCGATGGGCCCTTTAGTCAGTTGACGCAGAAAAACAGTTCCCTCTTGGAATGGAGTACTCATGGATTCGATGGTAATAAGATGTGTTATTTGTCATCGCACTGACAAGGTGTCTCACTATACCGGACAAGAGCGTTACACCAACAAGAATTAATGTTCTGTTTGGCATGACTTGATTACAATCATGCCGGAGGATGTGGTGAATAGATTGTAAAATCGGCATGTTCGTTCTATTAATACTGAGCGAACTGGCTGTCTCGTATTGTAAATAGGCTTTGCATGGAAAGATTGCATTGATGCACATTATCTTGTTCGATATTGACGGAACTCTGATTTCCAGTGGTGGAGCGGGGAAATCGGCTATTGAAGCTGCGTTAACGGAAACATTTGATATCACTCCAGACAGTGCTGGAGTTCCTATGGCTGGTAGGACAGACCGATCTATTGTACGAGATTTGTTTGTTCAAAATGGACTGGAAAATACGGAGGTTAACTGGACACGTGTGCTGGAATCGTATTTGCGAGTGCTTCCGAATTATTTGCAACAATGTGAAGGACAGGTTCTGCCTGGAGTGGTGGCATTGCTGGACGTACTTAGAACGCGAGAGAATTGCCATCTAGGGTTATTGACCGGCAATATAGAAGCCGGTGCCCGACTGAAACTCAAGTACTATGGGTTACTTGAGTTTTTCAGTTTTGGTGGTTTCGGAGATCATTGTTACGATCGGAATGATGTTGCTCGTGAAGCGTGGGATGCCTCACAAAATCTCGTGGGCGAAAATGCAGTTGATCAGAAACGGGTTTGGGTAATTGGGGACACACCCGCTGACATTCATTGTGGCCGTTCTATTGGGGCCAATGTCCTGGCAGTTGCTACAGGATGGCATTCCCGGGAAATACTGGAAACGGAAAAACCCGATTTGTTATTTGACGACTTTTCTGACCCGACGAGATTTCTGCAGGTTCTATCTGAAGTCGATTTTTGTGAAGGGTAGAACTTGGATTACTGGGGGATTAATTCATTCAGTGTGTAGTACGCTTCGGGATGCAAGAGCGGATCATCATCGATGGAAATCAATCCTTCAATATGTAGTTCATAGATTCGTCCGGCCACTAGTTGTTCAGTATTCAGAAGAACGCGTTTGCTATCAGAACTGACAGTAATCTGGTCCAGTTTTACAGTCTTTCGATCTATCTCCGGAGAACCATAGGTTCGCCAGTGGTGATACGTGTAGGACAACAAACTGTATGCCTCCAGTTTCCGACCCGCTTTGGCACCAATTGGTTTCGTAAACACCAGTTCAAATCCGTTCTTCCGAAGCCTCATTTGTTGAATTTCAAAAGGCAGTCTTCCGGTATATCTCAATCGCTGTAGGCCATATGGTGAACCACCGACAGAGCCCCATCCACGGTTTGTCATACCGACATATAGATTGCCGTCAGGGTCAAAAACGAGGCGGTTGACACCACATAGGAATTGGTTTCTGAATGGAAAACAGGCACCCTGAAATCGGTCGTTCACTTTTTCCAGGAAAACACGCATTATCGTCGATTTTGTTTGGTCTCCAACGAAACATTGGCCCTGAAAAGGACCGAATTGTCCATTACTGGTATCCCATATGGGCTCGCTGGCGGATTGTCCCATTTTTCCATACGGGAACCATATGCAGGGAGGGGTGATAGGAATAATTGTATTCAGCGCATCGTAACGCAATCCAGATGCAGGGATCGTGATATCATGCCATTTGGGATGCCATCTCAAGCCAGCGGCGTGACCAAAAAAATCGCCCCTCTGGATATGATGCATTTTATTGGTAGCAACCCATTCCCCCTGATTGTCGACGTAAAAAAGATCACCTTGCGGACTAAAATTAATACCGTTTGGAGACCGTAAGCCGACTGCCCATGGGGTCATCGTTCCATCTGGTGCAACTTTAACACACCATCCACGCCAGGGGGCTTTTGATTGGTGACCACCTCCAAAACCTACGTTGAGCGTTATAAAAAAATTACCCTTGTTGTCACGGGCGGGGCCAAAAGCGTATTCGTGATAATCACCCGAAAGTCCCCAAGCATCGGAAAGGGTAACGAATTCGTCAGCAATTCCGTCACCTGTGGTATCTCGAAGTCGGGTAAGTTCCGGGCGCTGGACAACATAGACATCATCACCATCGATGACCATTCCAAGTGGTTCGTGTAAACCCGAGGCGAAACGATGGTAGCTAATTTGAGTAAGGTCATCCGAATTCGGATTCTTAATACGATAGATATCACCACGACGCGTGCAGATCAGGAGATCACCTCCTTCGGCAAAGGCCATCCCTCCTACCTCGAGAACGACACCCTCCGGAATAGGCAGTGTCGTTATTTGATAGTGGCGATTCTCAGCGTCGACTGGAAAATCTCTATCGAGATAGTCGTGGAGGTGCTGATCTATTTCTGGCTCATACACCATTCGAAAATAAAAAGCTGTTGAACCGGTAAGGTTACAGATCTTCAGCAGTAGGTGATTGGAGCCCTTTTGAAGCAATATTGGAAGAAGTTCCTGGTCCGGGGCGGCCGTCCGTTCAGTATTGTGAGAAAGTTGTAGCTTCCCATTAAGAAAGACTTTAATGCCGTCACCGCTTCCCAGAGAGAGACGAACAGCGGTTTTTTCATCGGCATGAATTTCACGGTATAGATAAGTAATACGGTAAGTATTCCTGGCATGAAAGTTCAAGCCATTCACTTGTTCATCGATCAGTTGGGGGGCAATCCTCCAGCCACGCGTTCTACCGCTTCGATCGCGGTATTTGTTTTGAGAATTTAGTTTTTCGAGTTGTTCGAATGGCTGGTCAATGTCAAAGGACTGGCCTTCTGGATTTTCAAAGGGTCCCATACGGTACCAGTGCCCCAATGGCCTTGGAAGATGAGAAGCAATAAGCGTGGCGACCAAAGTTTTGTCACGTGTTGCTTTCTTGACGTAGACCAACGGCGATTGCCCGGATTCCATTGGTTGCATGTTAAGCAGCATCAGCGGAATTAAAAAGTTGCTCAAGTAAAACATGAGACTTTCTTCGGAAAGGGTGTGTCCAAGGACGACAACCACAACCTTGGTTGAGGTGTTACCTACCGGAAGCCCGTAAGGGGTTAACGGAAAACCACGCGATACGGGCATAATACTTTGAATAGTTCAACAAAACGAGTGCGACTTCAATCGTTTTGTTCAGCAAATTTAAAGTCAGAGGTCATCATCAGGGATCTCTGGGAATGGTAGATCAGGGTTGGATGGATGGCGTGGGGTAAATAATGCAAACGCCACTATTATAAGAACAGCTGCGGTGGCTAGGCAAATATCGGAAAGAGTGCGGTCGCGAGCAATCAGACGTGCTGGTTGTAACCACCATTCGAGTCTCCGCTTGGGAGTGGACAATTGCACCGTGTCGGCAGTTTCTGGGAAAACCGGTCTCACCTCAATAGGTTGCTCTTCTGATTCACTGACATTCATTTCAAAACGAGCAACTTCAAATGTGAATTCGGGATCACTTTCGAGGGCATTACCAACACTTGCCAGAAATCGATTCCGCTGTTTGATGTCCTCTAGTTTTTGTTTGAGGGTGTTTTCTTCTGATTCCAGTTGATGGACCAGTAACAACTTTGGAGACAAGAGCACTGTGGCAAACAATCCAACAGCAAAAAAAAGACATGACCAGAATAGAATTGACGGCAAAATGGGGTCTGCCTGGTCTGACATGTTATGAGTGTTTTCAGTCATTGGAATGGCTTACTGTTTGAAGATCCTTTGTGCATTCATTGTGGCCAGTATTGTGGGAACAGAGAATCACCGTATCCGGCTGTTGTTCCCAGCGCTTCCTCAATTCGTAATAGTTGATTGTATTTGGCGACTCGGTCTGTTCGACTCACGGAACCTGTTTTGATTTGTCCGGCACCAGTTGCTACCGCGAGATCGGCGATCGTAACATCTTCTGTTTCACCGCTACGATGACTGATAATGCAGGTGAAACCATGTCGTGAAGCAAGATCAATAGCTTGAAGGGTTTCTGTCAGTGTGCCGATTTGATTTACTTTAATGAGAATACTGTTTGCTGAACTTTCGCTAATACCGCGTTGCAGACGGACAGGATTGGTTACGAACAGATCGTCACCAACCAGTTGCACCCGGTTTCCTATTCTCGATGTGAGTTCTTGCCATCCTGACCAGTCATCTTCAGAAAGAGGGTCTTCAATGCTGACAATGGACGGCCATTCATCACACAATTTTTCCCAGAATTCAATCATTGCTTCGGAAGAGAGGACATTGGAAGGATCGCTCTTAAAAAAACAATAGCCGGTCTGGTTTTTTTCCGAGGCAGCATAGAACATTTCTGTGGATGCAGCATCAATCGCAAAGGCGATATCTTTTCCGAGTTGATATCCGGCTGCCTCGATTGCGCGTGCTATCTGTTCTAGTGCTTCGTGTGTGGATCCGATATCCGGTGCAAATCCACCCTCATCTCCAACGGCAGTATTCATGCCGTTTGATGAGAGTACCTTTTTTAAGTGATGAAAAATTTCCGTCCCCATTCTCAGACCTTCTCGGAAAGAAGACGCTCCGATAGGCATGATCATGAATTCCTGAATATCAAGATTGTTATCTGCATGCCGTCCACCATTCACTATGTTCATCATCGGAATAGGGAGTCGTGTTGCAGAGACACCGCCCAGATATCGGTAAAGCGGAAGTTGAAATGCGTTAGCAGCAGCATGGGAAACAGCAAGAGAAACTCCGAGAATCGCGTTGGCACCAAAGTTCTTTTTGTTTTCAGTACCATCCAGTTTTAATAGCTTCTGATCGATCATGACCTGCTCAGAGATGTCGCACCCGAGTAACTCGGGACGGATAGTTTCATTGATGTTATTTACAGCTTTCATAACACCACGTCCGAGAAAACGATCGCGATCACCGTCTCGTAACTCCCATGCTTCATGTTCACCGGTGCTGGCTCCACTGGGGACAGAGGATCGACCATGGATTCCGTTGTTTAACGATATCTGAACTTCGACTGTCGGATTTCCTCGACTATCGAGAATTTCACGGGCATGAACGTCTGAAATGGAAAATAGCATCGCAAGCCTTTCTGGAGTGTTCTGAAAACGCTTATCCCAAATGGTGCCCCTAGAGTGTACCTATCGCCCGAGAAGTGTGTTCTCGCTACTAGTTCTTATTGAAGGGGTACCAAACAGAGTATCTTACCTGATAAAACGATTCTGCATTTTTCGCAGATTCATTATGTCTAGTACTTTTATGCAGTGTGCAATTGATGGATATGTTGTTATCGGTATTTTCCGACTGGAAATACAGGTAAGGTACTTGGAGGAGGGTGTCTTTAGTCGGTCAGATTGTTTTCTGGCTTACGTGCAACCTGGGGCAGATTTTGCCAACCGTTTCTTAGATCATAAGATGACTAAGAAGGTACCGGTCAATGCGTCCGGCCCATTTGTCCCGGAACCGATGCTTCCCAATATTCAGTCTGTTCAACCGGGAAGTGGGATCCTTGTTGGGCGATCGCATTAACGAGGCTGATTCAGGCGATGAGATCTAGAAACATTCCAACCTGCTGAAGTAGGAAGAATGCTCGCATTCGGCGTGAATCATGTGAAGCGCGCTAACGGAGACCATGGCACTGGAAATTCCTCTGGTCCGGTCCATTATAGGATTCCTGCTTGCACTCTAAAAACATTCTATTGATTGTAATGGTAAGTATGAATCTATCAGTGATTTGGAATTTTCGTGATTATCTGAGAAGCATTTTCAGTACTACCGGCGTACTGGTTTCTCATGCGAAGGGGGTTGGATGGGGGATATCACATACTGTGAATAGGATGCATCCATTGAAGGTTCTTCTATCCAGATGTGG
>Ga0310344_10001844_pt1 | contig 16074 bp, 5 predicted proteins | sample HC15DNA20200_MG_FD_203801 | JGI IMG/M metagenome (GOLD analysis project Ga0310344, IMG submission 203801) | Marine microbial communities from station ALOHA, North Pacific Subtropical Gyre - HC15-DNA-20-200_MG | ecosystem: Environmental > Aquatic > Marine > Oceanic | place: Pacific Ocean: North... | reverse complement strand
ATTTCAAATAAACGATCACCTAGTGGAAAATAAACTAAATCCCCTTCTTTAGGTCGGGTAGTTAACTTTACATTAGATTCGTTTTTAAGTAATGGTTGAATATATGTTTCCCATCTTTCTCTAGAAATAACAAGAGTTACTTCATTTGTTTGCTCAATACCAAATTTTGATAATAATGTAGGATTATCTGCATAACCATCAAAGTTGTCAATATATGCTTCTAATGGATATGAGTCATTAAATGTAGATTGTACAACTTCTCTTATTATCGTTTTTTCACTCATATACTTGCGAGGAAGATAGTGTATCTCAACACCATACATCCTCAACTGTTCGTTGATTAAATCCTGAACTAAGTTCTGTTCAGATCTTGCACCTTGTTGAAAAAACGGATTAAGTGCCATTATCCTATCATATCAAGTGGAGGAAGTTCATAAGTATTAGACATTTGCTCTCTAATGATCTCTAAATCTTTTTCTGCATCATCATAGATTTGTCTACCATTTAACTCTACCCCACCAGGCAATTTAACTCCTTGGAACTTTAATAGATTTTGACCCCATTGCCTCTTTAATAAAGCAGTAGTGTATTTCTTTAAGAATGAATCATTCCAAACTCTAGCATAATCACTTGGATCTAATTGTCTAAAACAATCAATAATTAACCAATCATCTTTAGTAACACTATCCCAATCAATATCAAGATATAATCTATCCATTCTTTTATTAAATCTTATTTGCTTCTCTGTTGTCAATAAAAAATTAATATCTTCAAGATATGTTTTAGTCATTGCATATGTCAATAATTCAGTACTACCCCAATAATAAATGTCATTCAAAAACATCTGATACTTAACACTAAACATATTATTTGTCATAGTGTTAGTGCCATCAAAATGATATATCTTTGTTACACCAATAACTGATGCAGGAATTTGTAAAAAATTACTATTTTCATAATAACTAAAAGTTACATCTGTACCAGCAATATCAGCAGTTGCAGTTGTAGTTGTTATTCCAGTTTGTTTTTTACCAGATGCCATCGAGGCTCTACCCCGATCAATATCATCTTGAGTTATCCTATATTTTAAATATGCTTGAGCAACACCATCAAAATGCCTCTCCTGAAAGTATTGGACTGCATCATCTATTATATCATCTACTTGCTCATCAGCAACATTAATCTCCAGCACAGGAGCACCCAGTTGCCTTCTGCAATAATCTGCTAATTCTGATCTACTTGATGGAGATGCCATTTATACAATTACCCCTTGATGTATTTATGGTGCGGAAGCTATGCCAGTATAAACCATAATATTTCCATTTACGATATTATAGATTGATGCTCCAGAACTTACTAAAACATTATACTCATATCTTCCTTCTGAAAGACTTGTAGTTGCAGTAGAACCCAAAGATATTTCAAAAATACCACCACCAGCACTAGTGAATCCAACAGTAAAAGTTCCTGCTGCGACTGTTGTTGCGGCCACACCAGCACTTTTCTGCATTTGGGCAGATCCTGTCCAAACCGATGTTGTAGTTAATCCTTGAAAATCAAAAGCAACATCGGAAGTATCAACTACATTAAAAGTAGTTTTAAAATCAGTACCAGTATAAAGTGCTAAATTAGCAGCATATGGAACGCCTGCTGATGGATCAAATGTTAAATTTTTACTTGCCATTTACCAGTTCCTTTAATAGAGATTTTATTTCACCAATCTCACCTTTTAAATTGGCAAGATCTTGTTCCATAGATTCCACTCTTTCATTTTTTGAATCTTTTGCACTTCTAGATGCAATATAATGTTGATAATCCAATGAATTTACATTGATAATTGTACCTGTATGAGGATCCCTTGCGAGATCCTTATGTCCTTCAATATTGTAAGGGTCCATATTAAGCAAGAGCCATTACACGCAAATCTTTAACCTTTGGAACAAATACTTGACTTGTTGATGTTAATAGAAGTTTTATTCTATAATATCTAAAGGTTGGTAATTTATCTGCTGTGAATGTAAACTCTTTAAATGATACATTATCACCAAATCCATATTGACTTGATGGAATAATAGTCCTGTCAGGTAATCCATCACTATTTTCCTGAGCAATCATTTGACCTCTACTATTAAGATTATCAGATCCAGGAAAAGGTGTAAAGATTGGTTCAAATCCAGGATCATTTCCAACTGCATAGAATGCTCTGATTTTAGCATGTGGATTAACGTGACCTGATAATATTATCTTAATTGAAGTTGCAGCATTCTCTAATTGAAGTTCTTTTGTAAGATACTGACAAGCAGTAGGATCATCATTAACAGTTTTTACCCTATTATCTGTAGCATAGTTACTAACTACACTATTAACCCTATTATTTGTAAGAATAGTACTTACTCTTTGAGCATCAATTACTGGACTTACTTTAGGATCAGTAGTTCCAAGAGTCAATCTCATTTGTAGAGATTTATTACCCTCCAGTTGATCTAATTTTTCATCTTCATTTATCTTAGAATAAACTGCTCTTGGAGTATCAAGATAATTTGGTTCTCCGATTGCAATAGTTTCAAATCCTTCATTAAGATATCCAGTTTCATCTCCACTAATACTTGTTGCAGAAGTGGTTCTTACTTCACATCCTAAAGTAGTTCCTCTAGTTGTAACATTCTGTACAATTGGAGTAATAACTTCAAATGGCATATTTTGTGTTGCCTTTGTTTGATATCCTCCACAAGACTTAGTTTGATTTAAGTATAATTTAGGGAATCCAACATCATTACTTCTATCATCATTAATAGTTCCAATTCCAGTCATATCAAGTTTGATATTATAAGAATCAAAAGTAATTGCTCCAGAAGTAGCTGTTGATGTGGTGGTGGAAAGTCCGTGAGTTGTATTTATTCTCTTCAGACTAACTCCTCCAAGTTCATACTTATGGACAGGTGTTCCTACAGAATAATCAACTTTATCATCACCTCTATCAGAAATACTAATTACATTTCCAGTTACATTATTATATTCAAGAATTTCTTTTCCAATTTTAACATATCCTCTATTAGTTGTACCAACTCCAACATTTTCAAAATTTGTAAATGAACTTGCATCATCAACAGTAAATGAAGCTTCATTACCAGTTTCTAATGCAATACTTAATTTAGTTGGTTTAATATCAGATTGAGCATCAGATATTTTAACTCTATTTTGAGTAGAATACATTCCATGATTTTTATGGTTTACCTGAATATGTAATCCATCTGATTCGACATCAATAGAACTAATTTGAACATCTCCACCATTCACAAATCCAAGTTCAGTTTTAATACCAGAACTATTTGTATAGAAGAGAGTATTAGCAGTACCAACAACAAATTCACCTTGAACATTATCAATAGTCAATTCGTTGGTCATTCCAATACCAGTAATACTAAATCTAGCATTACGTCCTACAGTTCCATTACCACCAGTAGAAAGTCCAATAGTTGTTATACCAAGAACATCACCTACAGAGTATCCTGTTCCACCAGAAGTGATAGTAGCAGCAGCTGCAACTCCATTATTAACATAAACCTCTGCAACTGCTCCTTTTCCAGTACCAGTAATTGTTTCTAGATTAACACTAGCAAATGTTTGATTACCATCAAGAGGTGTATATCCAATACCAGCATTAGTAATACTTAAACCAGCAGGAATAATAGATCCACCAGCACCTACGATATTACCCTCAGCCATCGTACCATCTTGAATAATGGTATTACCCATCTCATAAGAATCACCAACAGTAGTTCCAAGACCAACTCTTATTCTTCTAGAATGAAGAATTAATGAATCTGGTGCTAGTGTAGGAATTTGATTATTTCCTTCAGTTAATTCTGGATTATAGAATTCAACAGTACCTGATGTTTCAAATTCTGCTCTATACATGGTAAATTTCAAATCTTCCCACTGACTTGGTTCCCAAGTAGAGGCATTTTGAGATTTAAAGAGAGATCCTAAGTAAGGTTGGTTAGAAATAAAGGTATTAGTAAGTAGATCAGTTTCACCAATTCTTGAAATATAAACACTATACTTAGTAGAGTTGGATGCTAAAGCAACAGCATATTCAGTATTATTACCCTCAAGATAAACAGGTGCTTTAAATTCAACTGTAGTTGCAACAGATCCATCTGCTGAAGTATTAACCTCTGCAGGATCTAATACTATTTCGGAGAAAGGAAGAACATGTTGTGTTGGTAATCCATTCTTCATAGATCTGATTTGGAATACCACAGGTATATCCATATCATCTTTTGTTCTAAAGAATACATCACACTTGGTGACAAATATACCACCAGGATCTTCAACTAAGAATGATTGAGCAAGAGGATCATACCACCCAATAATTTGTTGATTTGTGCTTTCAGAAACAACTGAAGATCCTACAACCTCGGTTCCAAGACTTCTATTAACATTTCTTTCTTGGAATTGTTGTCTCTGTTCAATTCTTGCATTTCTAACAGAAACAATATTCTCTTGAACAGTTTCTAGTGTTCCAGCAGAAGTAAATGTTTCATCAGTAACAGTTGTAGCATTATCAGGATTATTTTCTGCATCATTAGTTAATGTAAGAACTTTACTTCCTGTCTCAAATCTTGGGAAACTAATATTATTAGGATTAGGAATATAGAAAGATCCACCACAGAATGCACCAATATCAGAAAGAAGTTGTACATCATCAATAGTTGCTATTGCTCCACTACTTTGACCTCTTAATACCATTCCTGTTTCAACCCATCCAAAATACTCACCTTGAGGTTCATTGGATAATGAGAATGTATCTACATTCAATATTGTTGAAGTAGATGAATAAGATGCAGGGAATGTTTGATTATCATAAGGATTCTGTGAAAAAACCTTTGTAGGAATATTATATGGACCTTCTTTATGATTTGACTGTGCAACCCTAAAGTTAATTGAAGGTGTACTATCTGCAGTTATTTGACTAAGACCAGTTGGATTGACCATTCCAACAACCTTTTCACCAACCTGGAAAGTTCCAGAGGTCATACTAATTTGAAGAATTTTTGGAACACAATACTTAGTAACATCTTGCCCATCAAAGAAAGCATAAAGTTTTGTTAGAGGTTTAACCCTCTTGGCAACAAATTCAATATTCCTAGATCTCATGAATGGAACAAGATCTCTACTTACAACCCTATCACCAACAGATGTTCTATCAAATGATTCAGTAACTAATGTCTGAGTACCTGTTCTATTCTCAACACCTTGTTGAGTTGTTGTTCTTACAGTTTCTCTAGTGACACGATTAACTGTTTCTCTAATTCTTCTAGCAGGGTTTCCAAATCCACCACTAAAGTTATTAATCCAACCACCCATTCCAAACACACGAGTTTGATTAGATATTGTAGTATCTCTACTAGTATCATTAGTAGTTGTTCCTGTCCATGTAGTTTGCCATGAACCCCATGTTACTGGTCCAAATCCAGTCTGTTCATCAATCTCACCATTATCAACCATTCTATTATAAACAGATTGGTAATCACCTTCTACATTAATAATTTTAGGTTGTAATCTAGCAGTATCAACCCATGTATCCGAAGATGGGGTAATCTCCATAGTTCCTTGCCAGAAACTAATTAAGAATGGAGTAACACTTTCAGATCTAGTTGCAAAACTTTGCTTTAACCATTCAACTTCAGAATAGTCCAAAGTTATAATATCATTTTTCTTCCTTACATTAACACCTTCAATTGTTGCAAAATTAAGGTCATCAGTAGGATCATTATCAACAACTGGACCAAATATTAAATCAACAGAGTTGGTATAATGTCTTGGTCTTAATTCCTTATTTTTTGGATCAATACTATTATCAATAGAAGTTCCTTGCTCCTGAGTTAAAAATCCAGTAAAATTATCAACAAAAAATCCAGATTTAAATCTATTCAATCCATCATCATCAGCAACAAAAAGATTTGCTGTATTTGTCTCTAATAAAGAAAGAGTTGTGTAATATTCAAGATTCTTAATTCTATTCTCAAGATTCTTGATATCAGACATCGTAAATCTCTTACGATCTAAGAAATCAATTTGTGCTCCAGCAACATTATAAAGATAAGGTGGAAGCCTAACAGTTGCTATTTCTATAGCACCATCAACTGGAACAGGTTTTTGTGGATCTTCTCCAGGATCTCCATATTTTATTTGAAATTGTCCATCTTTACTTAAGAATATTCTATCAATTCTTCCAAGATAGAATGAATAATCAAGTGTTATAGTCTCATCAGATGCTAATATATTAGGAGCAGAATTTCCAGATGCATTAAAGTTTCTTCCTTTAAATTCAAGTGGAGATCTATCCCCTTCAGCAACAGAAGCTACGTTAGTTGCTCTAGGTCTGATATCAATCATATCAGTATTAGAAGTTCCATTCAATTTAGGAATGTCTATTCCATAATCATATTGATTATAAGAATCAGCAGTTATAATATCACCATTATCATTAGCATCGAAAGATCCATTAGAATAGTAAATTTTTATCTTTTTGGATGGAGCATCTGAATCAAATTTTCTTTTAATTGATCCAATATTATAAGTACTAGATTGTTGCCCATCAACAAATGAGAAGTTTGGAGATATATCAAAACTTGGTGAATCTAAACTTGAAACTATTGCATTAGCACCAGATTCTTGGAAATTTACAGTCTCTCCTTCTTTAAGTAGATGCTCATTTTGATAAATTATAGTAATTTGAGTATCGCTTGGTTTTTCTGCTACCATTCCAACAGAACCACTGGATTGTCCAATTATTTGTTCACCAATAATTAATTCATTTGTTGTGGTTGATTGTGTTACAATAGAAGATAAATTAACTTTTGGTGATGATGGATCACTCGTATCAGCTGATTCATATATTGATAATACTTCTATAATATCAGCATCATTTATGGATATGTTTTTATCTTGAACTCTTGTTCCGTATGGATAAGCACCATAAGTTAATCCATCATTTAATGTTGTAGTTCCTATTCCAGAAGCAGAATCTTTAGAAAAATTAACAACTACTGATTTAACTCTATTCCTTATTTTTTCTTTTGACTTTGGCTTCTCCTTTTTAATAGTAGCAATCAAAGTTGCTCCTTTATTTGCAGCAGGAGGATCAGTTAAACCACGAATTTGGCAAGTATTTCCAGATCCAAAATCAAATTGATCTGCTGTTAATTCATGAGTCTTACCATCTGCACCAATCAAAGAATATCTCTTTGCAGTAAATGGTTGAAATGATTCATTTGTTGGTATAGTTGGAAGAGGAGTTTCTAATCTACCACTACTAATATTAACAGGGAAAGTTTTTCTTATAACAATTGACGCACCAGTTAAATCAACTTGAGATATATTTGTCTTAGAAAGTCTTGTAACTAAAGTATTATCAGTAGAAACATCAAATTGAGTTGCTAGAACTTTTAAATCACTTACATTTTTAAATGCAACAGATGAAGTAATACCAGAAGAAGTTGATACAACAGGTAATCCACCATTACATACACCAGAAACAGTAGCAACACCAACAACAGAAACAGAATTTGAACTTACACTGATAACTCTTGCTAAAATTGGATCTTCTGATATATTAAGATCACTATACTGAATAAGATTACCAACAGTAGTAATACCTGGGAAATTAGGATTAGTACTTTTTATTACAGTTCCTGCTGCTCCTTTGTCTATACCAACAGTAGCAATACCAACATCAAATATAGTAGATGGAATTATATTTGCACTAAAAGTATTAATACCAATAGTATTATCATCAGTTCCATAAAGAGACTTGACATCAGAAACTGTATAATCAGTAATTCCTATTGCAGTTCTTCCATTATTAATACCATTAATTATTAATTGTTCATTTGCAATAAAATTACCATTTTTTTCATAAACAGTTAATCCTATTCCAGAAGTAACTGAACCTACAAGAAAAGCAGTAGCACCACTAGATTTTCCTTCAATAAAAGCAGGGACAGCTTGTGTAATAGGTTGATTTAATTCAATTTCACTAAAAGTTTGTACATCATATAACGACAAATCCCATTGATTTTTAGCTCTATCACTTTCTGCAACTTCATAAGTTCCTGATTCTAATCTAAAATCATATACCCTTGCAAGACCAATTTCTTGTCCTGGAGCACCTTCAGAGTTTACACCAACTCTTTCATCTCTTAAACTTAGAACATATGTACTACCGATACCTACTGTAGGAGTTCTGAAGACACTATTAATTTTAAAAGTTGCACCAGTATTATAAATTATTGATTGATTTTGTAATGTATGTACATCTCTTGGTTTAGGTACATCTAAAAATGTTGGATTTAATGTTTCAATCTCATAACCCTTAACATAAGCTTTACCTGGAGAAATTTTATATAATGCTAAATCATCATTTGGAGTTTCTCCTCCTGGAGTAAACTGACCTGCTTTAAATACTCCTCTATTTCCAATATTATCATTTAGAGATTCTAAAAGAGTAACATCAAAAGGTCTTACATCATAATTACCACTCTCATCATAAGTTCTTCTTGCAAGAGTGTCAGTTAAATCAAAATTCTTTGAATATACTCCACTAAATCCACCAAGAGCAGCACCTCCAGAAGATCCTTTTCTTTGAGTTCTTAAAACACCATCATTTATTACTGCTAGTTCTACAAAACTATTATCATCAAAATCATCTACTGATTTTTTAAACAAACTTAAAGATATTTTTAATCTATCAGCACCTGGTGCAGAATAATTATTAAATCCTTGTGAATTATCATTTAAACTTTCATCTATATCTGCATTTATTATCTCTTCATTCACATATAATCCTACTCTATAACTTGGAGCACTATTATACTGATCAAGAATAAGAGTTTCCTGATTTACATTACAAAATTGACCCCTAACAAAATATACCCCTTCCTGAATTTGAAAAGAAGATCCCGTAACAGCAGCATCACTAACTACTGTAAGAGCAAACGGAGCGCCAGCAGCAATTGCAGTATTACCTAACAACCCTGAAGTTATTACTTCCGAACATGTTAATTCTTCTGCATCAGAAAATACTTGAGTGGCATTATCTGCTGTATTTGATGTCAAATAATTTACGTAAAGAGTAAGTTGTCCTTGCTCAGAATCCTCTGCTAATAAAACTTTATCTACAACAGCACTTACACCAGATCTTTGACCTGTAATTTTTGTACCAATTAATTGATCTACATATGCACTTACAGGAACTCCTTGATAATTATTATTAATTTTTATACCATAATAAATTCTATTATATCCAGTATTACCAGGTATTACTTTTGCACCTTCTTTAAAGAAATGTTGACCAAATTTTTCAATTTGATTCTGTAGTATTGATTGAAGAGCAGTTAACTCTCTAGCTTGAACAGGATATCCAGGCTTAAATAAAACCCGATAAAAATCATCCTTTGGATCATAATCGTCAAAATATGGCGATACATTTAAATTGGTTTGCTGTGGCATGATTTTTTAGAACTGCAATACTATTTTGATATCTTCTTTTTGGTTTGTTGACCGAGTAATAGCTGGTCTATTATCAACAAAAATAATATTTCCTGAGTATTTTTTAACTTCGGGGTTTGCAATGCCTTCAGTAAAACTCTGTCCAAGATAATATGTTCTATTATTTATTACGGTAGATAGACCCGTAAACCCATCATCAATTTCTAAAGTAGATCCAGATGATGGAGTAATTTCTTTACTTCCTCCAGTACCAGGAGAAGAAGTAAATGCATTTAAGTTAAATCCATATTGTGGTTCTGTTACTGCAGATCCAACAGTATTAAAACCTGCAAGAGTTTTATCTTGCCAATACTTCAATACACCTGTAGTTTGATCATAATGAACAACTCTTCCTACTGCAGTCGATCCTGTGGCAATTGTTTGAGTAACATAAGAATCGGAAGTGAATGTAGCAGAACTATATCCAGTTCCTACTAATCTTATTGCACCAACAGCACTAGCTTTATCAGAAGATAAAAGAGATGTGGAATCAAATTGTTGAGGGTTGCATACAACACCCACTCTTGCAATATCATTACCTGTTACAAAATCTGGATTTTCATTATCATTTTCAATTCTAGAATACAAAAGAACATTATATGCACCAAGTTCTCTGTAAATATTGGAACCATGTCCACCTTGTGGAGGAATAATAACATCAAATAAAGGTCTACTAGTTCCTGTAGGAACTGAACCTGCATCTAAATCAACACTTCCATAAGTATACCCAGATCCCTGTTTAGAAATAACTATACTATCAACCTGTTGATCATTAGTTGTTGTAATAGTACATTCTGCACCAGATCCATCTCCTTTAATAGGAACATTACGATATTCAGTACCACCTACAGGACCAATACCTTCTCCTCTATTAGTAACAGTTACAATCTTAATAGATCCATCTACAGCATTATCTCTAACCGACGCATTATCATTACTTGTTGTCCAATCTGAAGGTACAGGCATAAAGTCTGTAGAATCAAATTTTACAATATCAGAAGGTTTAATTGTATAAAGATATTTCCAAATATAATTATCACCACTACTTCCAGCAGACCTTGGTTCTAAATCAGTAAAGGTTGGTTCATCTAATGATGGTCTTCCATTAGGATTATCTGGATCTGTGCCATTCTGAAGACACTCATAAACTCTATAATCACTGTTTATTACATAGTAAGTTGCAGTATATAAATTAGTTGCACCTGAAACAGGAGCAGTATTAGTTCTACTATAATCTCCTCTATACATGTCATAGGTAGTACCAGATGACCATACTCTTTTAGTTACTACTTGTTTTGCATCAGAAGAATTAATTTTCTTCAATGCAATCATACTATCCCAATAATCGTTTTCTTCTATAAAACTATCTTTGGGAGAAGGGGGAGTTGTATTCCAATCAGTTGCAACATCAGTAGGATTTGTTAATCCAACAAAAGAATAATATGCATTTGTACTAGAAGTTACGCCAGCAACAAAATTCTTCGCATTCAATATTCTAATCTGATCAGTTATTATAGCAGCCATTTGGACAGAGATTTTTCTTTATTTATTAATGATTTGATCAAGGAGTTTTATATTGCTTATATTTTAGAGAAGCAGATCGTCTTACTACTGATGAAGTAGAAATTCCACCTGTTCCTCCTAAAGTATATGCATTATAAGTATTACTCTCAGATCGTGAGGTTAGATTAATTTTACCCCAACTATATGCTCCAAAGTAATTGCCAGTTTGAATACCAGCACCACTGAAAGTAGGCCATTGACCACTCCAAGTATTGAAGTTGGTCACTTTCACAAACACCCTATTAAGATGAGTCGTGCCTATTCCAACACCAGTAGTTCCAACTCCTGTTGCAGCTTGAACTATTTCATAATTATTAACTTCATAAACGTTATTTAGGAATTGAGTTCCTACTCCAATAACAGCACCACCAGTATCTACAGAATTAATTGATGTAGTCGCACTACCAACTGTAGAATTATTAACTATAAAGAAGTCACCTGTAGATATTCCACTAATAGTAACTGCAGTTCCAGTAATATTAGCATCTCTTAGATCTGATGTAAGAGGAATATGTAAGTCAAATATTAATTGATAATTAGTTGAACCAGCTCCAATTGTAGTAGTACCAAATCCAACAATAATACCAGAATCACCTTGATAGTAATCAACTTTATTTTCCTCTTCAGACCATACTGGAGGACTGATAAGAACCATAGGTGGATTGGATGATGTGTATCCAGCACCAACACTAGTAATTGCAATACCAGTAATAGTACCAGCAGCACCAATTATTGGAGATCCAAAAGCAGTTGTAGATGTTGAACCAATTCCAACTTCAACACCACTTATAGAAGTAGTAGCAAAACTTACTGTAGCAGTACTATAACCAACACCACCAGTTGAAATAGCAACAGAAGAGATTGTTCCTAGACCAGATACGATTGCAGTACCAGCAGCACCAATCTTATCCTCCTGAGAGATTATCTTAACTTTCTTCTGGAAAACAAAGTCATCTGATGTTGGTGCAACATTATCAACTTCGTCATATGGATCAAAGTATGGTCTTGCATTTTCAACATAAATGATAGTTGATCCAATTCCAACAGATTTAATAATAGGTGAATAAGGATTAATAACAGGTTCATAGATTTCTCTATCTTTACCCACACCCTTTTCATTAATAATCTTATCTTCTGTTTGTCTACACCAGTTAATAGGTCTTTCTAATGTTGAATCGGCACTATTTCCTGGTCCATAATATGGTGGAGTTGAAACAACATCAGTAGAATCAACACTAATAGGAACTCTAGGAGTTTCTTGCAACCAAGTATCTTGGGTGTTTAAACGTCCAATAGTTAAATCATCACCCTGTTTTACAGTTTCAATAACTTTTCTTTCGACAACATCCTGAGATCCAGTTCCTTTATAGAAAATAATTTCAACAGTATCACCAACTTTAGGTGCTTCAGTAAATGTAATTACACTACCACCAGGGAACTTATATCCCTTACCAGGAACTTGAGGAATATTATTAACAAATACTAATAGAATATCTTGAACATCTATCTTAGATCCCTTCTTAGCAACAATTGAAGTTGTTTCTCCATTAGTTGTTAATGGGAAGTCAGTTCTACTTCCATCAATATATCTTTCAATATTATCAAGAACTTCTAATTGACCAACAGACCATCCAGTAAATTCGTCATTAAAGACTCTTTCAATATCAATCAACATTTCAGTAAAGGTTTTACTTGGATCAGTTGGAATACCTGTAGTGCCACCAATAGGAACTGTTAGTTTCTCAAGATTACCATAACCACTACCAGTATTCTGGATAGTAAATTGAACTACACTAGAACCTTGACCAACAACAACATCAATAGTAGCATTTGTTCCAATTCCAGTAGATGTGTCACTATATTCTAAAGGAATATTGCTATAAGATAATGGATCATCAATCACTACCTTATTATATCCCTCAACAACTCCACCTCTAGCATATTCATGATTTCGAGTTGATATTCCAGTTTGAGTTTCAAATGTCTTACTGTTAATAACACGTAAGATTTCACTTCCGTTTGCTGCAACGTCAAATTTACTACCAGAATTGTTATTCAATCTAGGAGCTATAATTGCAGATTGGACAGAACCAAATCCAACATAGAAAGTAGGAACGGTTGATACCCCAATATTGCATTCAAAGGTTGTTGTTCCTACACCAACAGCACTAACTGTAGTTCCTGTATAATAAGGATCAGGTTTTCTAGGATATCTGTGGACAGTTGCATAATTATCTCTTGAACATCTAAAGTATAGAGATTCAGTTTTTATTCCAATGCTTTGTCCTGTAAGTAAACTATGACCAGCACCAATACTTACTGTCAATATACCTGCAGAAGCACTGTATACCGCAGTAGAAATATTATAGTTAGTAGTTCTAGATGTACCTACATTAAGTGTAATAGCAGTAGGTGTTGTTGAAGTAATTCCTAAAGAAGTGCTAAATCCTGGATCAGTATATCTTGGATAAGTATGAACTGTTGCATAATCATCCATCTCACATCTAAATTTTAGACTATCCTGATTAACCTTAACAGATTCACCAGCAACAATAAGTCCACCTGTGGTTGCTGAAACAAAAGTATGGACACCTGTATTTGATGAAGGAATAGTGTCTAAAACTTGAACTTCAAACTGGTTAGTAGTTACACCAGAAATTGGTAACCATCTAGCACCTACAGCGTCTGCTGTACCACCAGCACCAGATCTTGGATAAGTATGATTAGTTGCATGAGAATCTTTAGCACAAGTAAAGGTTAAAGAATCATAAGCAAACCTAATCTTCTCTCCACTTGATAAGGTAACACCCGATCCAACAGTACATGTCATAATACCAATTTTTGGATCATACTCAGCATCGGTTACTGTATAGTAACTTGGTCCACGTAAACTATGACTACCAATAGTTAATGTAAGTTCACCTTGATCTGGGTTATAAGTTGCGTCAGAAACATTGTAATTAACCAAAGTAGACATACCAACGTTAATAGTAATTGTATCAGCAGTCTTAGCAGTAATGTCAGTTGTTATTCCTAGTATAGGATCAGTATTACGAGGATATGCATGATTAGAAGTATATGAATCAAATGCACACTTAAAGGTTATAGCATTAGTAGCAATTCCAACTGTATCAGTAATTGCATAAGGGTGTGAAGGTATAGTTAGTACTAAATCACCAGTTGAAGCATTGTAGGTGGCATCTGTAGGGGTTGTAGTACCTATTCCAGTAACAGTTACACCACCAGCAGTAGCACTAACAAATGTATGAGCATAGTTACCACCAGCAACTACAGCACCAGAAGTAGAACCAACATACCTATGTGCATAAGATCCACCAGCAACTACAGCACCAGAAGTGGCAGATACGAATTGATGAACAAATTGATCACTATTAGCAGCATATCCTACATCAATTGCAATGTCTCCATCATTATGAGTAAGTCCATCAGCAAGTGCGCTAACAAAGGTATGAACTCCTGTATTAGTAGAAGGTGCTATTGGAAGGACATTAACTCTGAAAGTATTTGTAGTTACATTAGAAACTGTTATCCACTTACCAGCAATAGTATCTGATTCTCTAGGATAAGTATGTGAAGTAGCATGATCATCTTTATCGCAAGTAAATGTTAATGAATCAAGTCCAAATTTAACTTTATCACCATTAGAGAAACCATGACTAGCAACAGTACAAGTCATAATACCTGTATTAGGACTATAGACTGCATTTGTTATAGTTTTCTTAGCACCATCCTTAGTAATACTAACTGCAGTATGATATGCAGAGTCTTGACCTCTTGGATAATAATGAGTGGATGCTCCACCATCTAAACCACATGTAAATGCTAGTCCTGTAAAGATAACAACACTCTTCTGACCACTAGTTGATAATCCATGACCAACAGCAGTTGTAACTGTCATAATACCAGAAACATTATCATAGACTGCGGTATGAATACCAACTCTAGGTGAGTAATCACAAGTAAATGCAATACCAGAAAGTCTTACTTCATCACCAACTGATAATCCATGATCAGTCTGTGTTGTTATGGTAGAAATACCAGTAACTGAACTATATCCAACATTTGCAACTTTTCTAGGTGAATAGAAAATGTGATCTGCATTAGTAACAGCAATTCCTGTAATATGTCCAGTTGTAATTTGTGCTGTTCCTATTCCAATTACATTTGTACCAACACGACTTAAAGTTTGTATACCAACATTAACTGTTTGAATACCTGCCCTATAACCAGAACCTGTATTACCAATACTAATAGACTTAACAGTACCACCAGCAGCAACTGTAACTGTTCCACCTGCTGCTACTAAAGGTTGATAACCAAATCCTTCACTAGATCCAACAGAAACTATTATTCCACCTTTAGGAAGATTTCCTACATTTACGTCAGAAGTTGAACTTCCAGTACCAGTAAATGAAATTGTTGTAACACCAACAGTAGGATCTTCTGTTATTGTAAATTCATTAGTTGTTCCTGAAGTTTGGAATACGTCATTAATAAGGACAATCGCAGTATCAGTAACAATTCCTGAAATATTAGAACCATCAGATTCTAAAGTAAATTCAGATTTTTGTCCGTTAAACTGAGAAGAAATACTATCAAAGATATAGTTTCTCCAATATGGTTCATTTGCAGTGTCAGGAACACCAGAACGCATAAATGTTCTTCCTTCAAAACTAGATCCTGTTGCAATTCCTACCCAATCTCTTGAGTCTGGTGGGTTTGTAGCAGTGCTTAATGGAACATTACCATAAGGTGCTTCTACAAAGTTTATTGTATTATCAACAATATTATAATTACCATCTACCTTAGTAATTAAAGTTCCTGTACCATATCCTGCTAAAGCAGTTCCAGCCCAAGGTCTTCTAACTTTAATAAGATTATCATTTCCTGATGCACCTATAGCATCAATTCTTAATATTTCATTACCAATCTTAA
>Ga0310344_10001843_pt1 | contig 16078 bp, 15 predicted proteins | sample HC15DNA20200_MG_FD_203801 | JGI IMG/M metagenome (GOLD analysis project Ga0310344, IMG submission 203801) | Marine microbial communities from station ALOHA, North Pacific Subtropical Gyre - HC15-DNA-20-200_MG | ecosystem: Environmental > Aquatic > Marine > Oceanic | place: Pacific Ocean: North... | reverse complement strand
GAAGGTCGATGACGCATATCCGTAACATATATTGTCACTTTAATTATGTCTTGTATAGATCCGCCGGCGGCTTCCATATAGTGACGCATATTCTTAAATATAAGCACGGCCTGTGCATGTGGATCGTCTACTCCCTGCAGATTTCCATCAACATCCAACGCAACCAATCCTGAAAGAAATACCTGGTTTCCAAACCGCTTACAATTTGACCACAACCCTGGAGCTGGTTCGCTTACCGCATTACTATAAATTCTCTCCATTTTCATAAGCACAACTCCGTCGTTAGCCCAATTTATTAAATAATTTTAATTTATTGTCAGCACTGCAAGAACTCAAACAAACTAAAACCTCTGCAATTTCCAAATCTAACTGAAAAAAATATTGTCAGCCAAAATATTTTTAAATTCTATCTCTGAATCAAGCGCTTGCTGATTCAACTGCCCGCACAGCTAAAACGTTAACTAAATTTGAACGATATTTGGCATCAGCATGGATATCTGCATTCATACCATCGGGGGATATTTTTATATCTTTTATTGCGTCCGCCGCAAAACTTTCATTTAACCGTGCCTCCATTTCTGAAACCCGAAAAACTTTGTTCTTTGCTCCTGTAACTGCAACCCGTGCAATTCCGCCTGAAATTGAAACCATTACAGCAACAATTGCATACCTTGATGCTAAATTTGAAAATTTTGCCCAGCCGGCTTTTTCTGGAAGTGGAAACACAATCTTGGTTACTAGCTCACCTTTTACTAATGCTGTTTCATAAAGTTCGTCAAAAAACTCGTCAGCTGCTATCACCCTTTCGCTTGTATGAATTTTTGCATCAAGGCCTATAAGACCTGCAGGATAATCTGCTACTGGATCGTTAAATGCTACGGATCCGCCTATTGTTCCACGGTTTCGACAAAGAGGATCACCTATACCCCCAGCAAGTTGTGCTATAGCAGGAATAGCGTCCAACACAATTTCTGACTTTGCAACCTCCGTATGTCTAGTCATCGCTCCGATAACCAAATTATCTCCCTCTCGGTAAATGCCTCGTAAATCTGCAATAGCATTCAAATCAACTAATTCTCGGGGCTCAGACAAGCGCAGTTTCATCGTAGGAACTAAACTCATACCGCCGGCGAGCGGTTGCCCCTCACGTATATCTTTGAGAATTTTTACTGCAGCTTCGATACTTTCGGGTCGATGATATTCAAATTCAAACATAACTGCGTTCCCACCACATAGAAAAAACTATTTTAAAAAGTCAGTAGCATTATATAAATACCAATAAAATACTATTTTATTTAAGTGTCATGGATAGCCTTGACTCCGGCCTTTACTGACTTAACAATATTGTGATACCCAGTGCACCGGCAAAGATTACCTTCCAATTCATGACGTATTTCATGCTCTGTAGGTTTATCGTAACGTCGTGCAATATCGATTGCCTGCATAATCATGCCGGGGGTACAATAACCACATTGCAAACCATGATTATCTCGAAAGGCCTTTTGCATTGGGTGCAAGTCGTTACCGTTTGCCACGCCTTCAATGGTAGTTACTTCTGCATTCTCCAACTGGACAGCAAAAATACTGCATGACTTTGCAGGGATTCCATTGACATGCACTGTACAAGCGCCACATTGACTCGTATCGCAACCAACATGTGTACCCGTCAAATTTAAATGCTCCCTTAAAAAATGAACAAGCAGAGTTCTAGAATCCAACTTTGCAGATACAGTTGACCCGTTTACTTTCATACTGACTTCATTATCCGACATAAATGGTCCCCTTTTTTAATTATCTACCTAGTTTCCATTCGCATTTTGTATGGCATGCCATATTTTTCGTGGCGTCATTGGCTGAGTAACCTGTTGCACACCTAAACCCCAGATTGCATCTACAATAGCGTTGCAAACACATGCAGGGGCCCCCAAGGTCCCGCTCTCACCAGCTCCCTTGATACCGAGAGGGTTATCCGGATCCAACGTAGTATAGGAATCAAGAGCAAAAGATGGTAAGTCGGAAGCTCTCGGCATTGCATAATCCATAAATGTACCAGATACATACTGACCAGTCTCCGAATCATACGCGCACTCTTCCATGAGAGCTTGTCCAATCCCTTGAACTAAACCGCCATGAACCTGGCCTTCTAACACCATAGGGTTGATAATAGTTCCTACATCATCTACAGCTGTGTAATCACGTAGTGTGACATTTCCGGTTTTTGGGTCAACCAAGACAACACATATGTGTACAGCCGAGGGGTAGTTACAATCTTTTGGGTCATAAAAAACTGTTTCCTCTAATCCGATTTCTAAACCTTCGGGTCGGTCTCCCCGATGATAAGCAGCATCTGCAACATCAGCAAAGGTGATAGAACGATCTGTTCCCTTGACCGTAAAACCTCCTTCTTCACGAATTAAATCTTCGACAGCGCATTCTAACATGTGTGCAGCAAGCTTATTGGCTTTCTCTATTATTCTATCTGCTGAAACTGCTACAGCCATACCGGCTGTTGACAAAGATCTTGATCCCCAAGTACCTATGCCAAACGGTACGCGGTCGGTGTCACCTTCTACCAGCTCAATATCTTCTATATCGCACCCCAGTCTATCAGCTGCAATTTGGGACCAAGTTGTTTCATGAGCCTGACCATGAGAGTGACTACCAGCAAATATTGTAACTTTTCCACTCGGATGCACCCGGCAGCTGGCGACATCATAACACCCTATCTTTGCCCCCAGTTCATTCATCATTTTTGTAGGGCCAGCACCTGCCATATCAAAAAACACGCAAGTCCCAATGCCCATATAAATGCCTTTTTTGCGTAAGTTCTCCTGCTCCTCACGCAATTCATCATAACGCGCTAGTTTCTTTGCCTTGGTCATTAGAACAGGTAAGTCAGCAACATTATAGGTGATATCGACCGCAGTTTTGTAAGGCATTTGATTTGCCTGAATTAGGTTGCGTTCCCTTAATTCTAGTGGATCAATACCCAGTTCGTGCGCAGCATTTTCTATTAACCGTTCAACCTGATAGACTGCCTCTGGGCGTCCAGCCCCACGATAAGCGTCAACAGGCGTGGAATTAGTATACACCCCTTTGATTTCGGCATATATTGCAGGAATATCATATCCGCAAGAGAGTAAACAATAATGATAAGCATTAGCTATACTGGCTTGAAATTGACCTTCATATGCACCGTATGCTGCCATTGTTCTAAAAGACATTGCTAAAATTTTTCCATTAGTGTCAAAAGCAATTTTACCTCTAGTAAAATGATCACGCGCATGAGTATCTGATACTAAAGATTCAGAGCGCGTCCCAGTCCACCGAACTGGTTTTCCAACTACCTTAGCAGCCCATAACACTGTCGGCTCTTCAGGATAGTGGTAAAGTTTCATTCCAAAACCGCCACCTACATCTGGTGCAATAACCCGTAATTTGTGTTCTGGAATGCGCATTGAATTTGTAAAGTACTTGCGAACAATATGCGGGGCTTGGGTTGAACTCCAAAACGTATATTGATCATTGATGGGATCATAATGCCCAAGATAACTTCTTGGTTCTATGGGGCAAGCTGTAACACGATTAGAAGGAACCTCTACTTCTGTAATATGGGAGGCTTTAGAAAAAGCCTCATCTACCGCAAACTTATTTCCATGGTGTGTTTCAAGAACAAGATTAGTCCCTAGTTCTTCATGCAAAATGGGGGCGTCTTCATCTAGGGCTTTAGATGTGACTGCATTAGCGGGCAGCACGTCGTAGGATACCTCTACAGCCTCAGCAGCGTCGAGAGCTTGATAACGATCTTCCGCTATGACCATCGCAACACACTCACCAACATATCGTACTTTTTCAACGGCTAAAAAGGGTCTGTTTACAGTGTTTGCGGTCTTGCCATCCTTATCCTTAACTGGCCATACGCCGTCTGCCTCACCAAAACCTGCATCTAACCAATCACGCCCTGTTAATACAGCTAGCACACCAGGCATTGAAGCCGCTTTGTTAGTTGAAATGTTCACTATCTTTGCATGTGCATGCGGTGTGCGAGTATAGGCTGCATGAGCTATAGGTTCAGTCAAACGAATATCATCAACATACTGACCTTTTCCACGCAGAAACTTCTCGTCCTCACGCCGCAAGACCGGTTCCCCAATATACATGGTACCTCCCCAAATTCAGAGAATGAAAGTTTCCTAAACTATTAAACCTTTATAATTCCGTTTTGTTTTAATATATATTCGATATTTCTAATTAATATAGTCTCCAAAATGAAAAAGGCTGTCAATGTGGCGTTTCCCTTATACATAATTATTATTGGAAAGCTATTCCTCTCTTAACACTTGCGTTGCTCCTTAAAAATATATTTAGGAGTTTGGCCCTTCAGATAATTCAGGGATCGTCCCATCATAATACGGCAAATCATCAACCCGTGGCACCCAACTCCCCCCGTCTATACAAGTCTGCACGTGAGAAGCAATCTCCTCCATGGTTGCGAACCATACATCACCTCTTGAAAGTATATCTTCAATCATCTTTCCTACTCGATCACATCTTGCAAGCCGGCCAGACACAAATGGGTGCCATACTGTTACCCAAAGACCCTGGTAAGCATACATTGCTTCAAATTCTGACATAAAGACGTTCATAGCCTCGTCAGGAGATTTGATGGGCATCATGTAATGCATATCCGGTGAGTGGGTATAATGAGGCCAATCATCCATAGCCCATTGACTCGGCAGTTCAATAATACGTTTTCCTTTTGACCTGAGGATATAGGGAATATCGTCTCCCATCAAACTTGCATCGTAAAGAAAACCTTGATCCATGAGATAATCTGCAGAGTATTTCGAAAAATTATAGAGTGGTGCCCGCCAACCTCTAGGTTTTTGACCCGTCATTGATCGAATTACTTCAATCTGCCTTTCAAACCAATATAATTCCACCTCCGCCGTCAATTGATTAGGGTTTTCGTGGAGATAACCGTGTGCTGCAATTTCATGACCACCCTCAAGTATTTTCTCAACTAAGTGTGGATAGCGCTCCATACACCAGGCAGGATAAAAAAAAGTTTGTTTGATGTCATACCGCTTATAAAGATCTAATATTCTAGGAATAGCTATCTCATCATACTTTAACCACGACATAGCGGACAACATCGTTGGTGCCCGATCACCATGTTCCAGATGGAGTATGCTGTCTGTATCTATATCAAATGTAATGGCACATGCACATCTTGCACCATTAGGCCACGGGACAGGGTTTTTTATCATTACTCAGCACCACTCTTATTTATTTTATTTTATTACTAATTTACTTTACAGCTATCAAGTCAGCTTGAATCAAAAGACCTGGCAGGGCCAGTTCGTGCACATGCACAGCTGTCAAAGCTGGTAACGCGTTAGGAGCCACTTCCTTCCAGATCTTCGTAACCCTGTGAAAATCATCTTCGACATTTGACTCGCCGACAAGAAAGATATTCAATTTTACTGCATCATCTAATGTAGCGCCGGACTGCTCAACAATACTTTGAAGACGCCCAAATACAATTCTAGCCTGTTCGCCTATATTATTTTGCCCTATGACACTACCATCCTCAGTAATTGCCACCTGACCCCCCGTATATATTTCGCCATCCACACAGATACCATCAGCAAAAGTAGATGATAGATATCTTCCGCCATCATTTTCCAAAGTAATGGCGCGCCTTTCCTCATCTATCACTGCCATTGCATCAATTTCCAGAACCAGTCCGGGATATAACAGATCCACACCGAAAGGACTTACTACCAACCCCTTATTTTCAGAAAATATTGAAGAAGTTTCTTCAAGAATTAATGAAAGTCCTTCATTTGCAATATTTGATCCTTTTTCATGCTTAAAACATATTTTAATATGAGCTACATCGCCCATATTTCCACCCGCATCCTCTACGACATTCCTTATAAAGTTATATATATTGCGAGTTTGCTTTTTAACATCACCTGGAAAAACTGTAGCGCCCACAGCATCTGCAGAAATCTGGCCTCCCACAAAAATCTTTTGGCCTATTCGCCAACCTTGCGATAGTGGCACCGAAATGCTCCAGTCCCAACTTTCCGCCGGCATTATGCGCTGCCTAGAATGCTGTTCTTTTCTGTTTAATGCTATCGCTTCTATCTGAATTAACTGATCAGGATAAGGCATACCCTTTACCCGAACGGCAGTTGCTGCGGGACCAGGGTCAGGGAAATACTCGAGCCGTATCCGGGTCATATCCTCCCAAAAAGATGTTGCGTCACTATCATCGCCATCAAAGACATAATAGGTGTTTAGACGAACCAAATCCTTCATCTCTAGTCCTGCTGTTTCTAGAACCTTTTTAAGGTTTTCAAACACGTTTCTAGTTTGGATCGCTATGTTATTCTTACCAAGAACCTGACCCGCACTATCTAATGACTGTTGGCCTCCGATGAAAATATATTCCCCACCAACAACAGCCTGAGAATAAGGTACAGATTGCTTCCACCCCCAATCTGAATGGTGTAAATTTAGTAATTCTGGCTTCATTACCTTAGTCCCTAGATAAAGTTTGATGAGTTCACTGATGCACTTTTGGTTAACCGTTTTACACTTGTTAAATAAGCACGAAATTCTCTTATTTTATTCTAATGGCCTTACTTTCCTGTGAGACCCATTTCGCGATGGTAGTTCTCTACAATGCCTATCACGTGAGCTGCCATTTCATCACGGGATCGTTCTTTGCAAGTTGGTAACGCTTTACAATATTGAATTGCAGCCTCTCTCCCTAGAACCATCCATTTTTCTATCCAACCTTCTATTACTGAACGATTATTCTCATTAGTAATAGCAAACTTAACTAAAGCAGAACTCCAGTGCCGAGATCGTTCACTATCCCGCATTTGATTCTCAATCAGCAAAGAAAGAAACATATCATTAGAATCAATTGCTGACTGAGCTAATTGCCTGTGCGTTTCATCAGCAATTGGCTTAGCAACCAAATTCATTGCTACAAAATTCTCACCCCAATCGTAGGTTGCTAATGCCATTTCGAACAGCTTTCTCATTCCCTGCCATGCTGAATCATCCTCCCAGACAGCCCTTTCATTTTGACCAAAACCTCTTTTTGGATGTGCTTTCTGAAGTTCGTACGTTCTATATGCGATACGGGATAGCCAGCGAAATTCATCGCCTTCCTGAAAACTGGCAGCGGCAGTAATAGTACTAGCCGGTGCAATTTGCACAATATAGGCCGCTCCCATCTGTAACGCGCTCTGAAGATACCTTCGCGGTGTAAAAAGGCGTTCCAAAACATCCAGCCATCGAGACTCTAACTTGTGGTCGTGGCCCATCTCATCTTGCTCATTAAAAAGGCCGTCAATGTATTCCTCTTGTCCATCTTGAAGCCGCGTATAATCGCGATAAATCAATTTGTCAGGATCCCGAAAATCTTCCCAGTTTTCATGTTGAAGGGGGCACTCTGAAACGTTTTTCTGATACCACGAATTCATTTTCAACAAAGGAGCAGGCGATAGTTCGTATGCCTGATCTGGATGCCGAGTCCTAGTCTGTAAATTTGTCGTGACAATCTCGTATTCACTTGGTCGTCGCTTATTTTTTGACAAACCGCTCCATGTCTTCATTCCTTCAATATTGTTAGACATGCTTCAAATCCCCCATCAGCCACCTACTTTTACATAACTTGCTATTAGCCTACTTATCTTTAAACTTAAATTGCCCCTGAGAGGTTTCTATGAAACCCTCAAAACTTGGCATGTTTGCTTCAATATCGTAATGTGATACAGGTCTTCCCAACATCTCCTCTACAGTGTCAAGGCGAATTAAGCATTCTTCCTGTACCTGAACACGAATGTACGAAGCATGATTCTCGGTACGAATATCCCGTCCTGAATTATCCTCTTGAATTGCCTCAATTACAGCATTAGCAAAATCGCCTGAACGTAAGACTGGACCAACATACCTTTTATCTTTCTTGTCATTTGTCATGCTACAAGCTCCATTTCGACAAACAAAAAACTCAGCGCAATCACAGGCAACCTCTCCAAAATCCCATGAATATCTTCAGCTAGTGCTGTAAACTTCAACACTCTCCATGAAGATAAGGCCAGAATCCCTTACCATTAATTTCGGTGATATCGGAAGCTTTTCACCCTGTATTCGAAGTTCAAATGGTGTCTCTGCGGGAAGTGGTTTTATAAATACACCAGCAATTTGACCTCTGATTTTCTTTATAGCTTCGGCTACAGTGTCTTCATCATCAACAAAACAAACCTTAAATCCATAATCTCCCTCAAAGTTTACCGCAAGCGCAAAGTCGGCCATTTGATTGTGCTCCCTTCTAAACCAATTAGCATTATTCTGCAGCTTGAAGGCTTTCGTAACCATCAATCCAGTTGAAATTATAGCCACATACGCCACGTTCACTTGGGCTCTGTCCCATATATTCGTATAAACCATCGGGGCCAGGAGGAACGGTTCCATCCAACAACCTATCAATTATACTTTTGTGACCCTTGTAACGATCCGGTTCTAATTCAAAGATCCATTTGTCAACTTCCGAACAGAAATGGTAACGCCGACCCTCATAATCTAAATAGTGGTCTTTTGTAGACCATTGATTTCCAGCTACACCTGTTACCTCAAGGCCGCACATATTACATATTAGGGGAGGAGCCTCAGGAGTAGTTTTCTCAATCCGGCCGTTTCTAATATTATCAACCACCATGTCCCAACATTTACCATATGTATCATTCCAGCCAGGATACTTTTCCTCTAACCAATCTCTTTCAGCTGGAGATACACCAGCAATTGGTCTCCACCATTCTGTGGCTCTATACAGGTAAATGCCTATCTGCTGCGCATGGTGAAATGTCTCTATGTCTCTTAAAAACATATCCCAATACCAGGGGCGCTTGAGACCACAGGCCTCTAAATTACGAATATACTGACCAGCGACCCACTCATTCATAAATTCCTTTAGCGAATGTTCCCGGTGCTCTAAAGGAGTGTAATAATCCATGGAAATTCCACTGAGTGCAGAAAATTGTTTCCATATTCTCCAAAAAGCAATATCAACAATTTGCTGGGCTTCTTCAGTTCTACCATTTTCCACCATAATTCTGATTAGTGGCGTACCTATCTGCGCATGCCTTGCTTCATCTGATTGTATACTTTGGAGCATAGTCGCAAATGTATGATCCCCGAACTTCGCTGCATCTGCCGACAAACCAACGAATTGTAAATTGGTAAAACCTTGCTCAAAAGCAAAATTCGTGCCAATTGCAGCACTGACAGCATCCCGTGTATGTTCAACATCGTCCAATGCATGTCGTAAACTTATAATAACCCAATTCTCAGTTTTGGGTGACTTATGAGCCCAATCAAATGCTCTATCTTGCTGTATGAATTCGTATGCAAAATACATTTGTATCTGCCCGTGACGCACTTCGTCTAAGGTTCCGAAAGTAGCCATATTACGCATTCCAGGTGCCCGACCGAAACGAGTCATTCTAGCGAACGCGGAAGCAGAATGAAATTCTGCGAAAGATACAGGAGTAAAATGAAGTGCTAGCAAAGCTTTCCAGTGTGGTGATGTATTTCGAAAAAAATTGGCTCTAGACAGTGCATTTTTTACGGAATATGCGCCTACATCCTTATTTCTTTGAGACTGCACGTAATCTCTATATGATATCTTATAAGGTTCATCAAAACTTTCCCAGGCCTTAATATCTATGCCGAAAGGGTCAGATAAGTGAGGCGGAAAAAGTTCCTCTTCTGTCACATACCGAGGCGTCCAATTAGTTTCATGAGTGAGATCATACCACTCATGCATCTGTCTTAAAGCCATTGTTATTATCCTCTATAACTGTAAAGCCCTATCATAAAGTATATTCGGAAATTAACTCTGTGAAAATTTAGTCTTAGAAACATCCACATACTCCGACTTACAGGAATCATACCTAAGCCGGTATGTATATAAAAAATTATATTGACTTTATATTTTACCTAACAACCCTAAATTACAAGATGAAACTAGCCTTTTTTGACCTTTGAAGTACTTTTTGAATGCAAAATTTAAATAAGTGAACTAGATCAATCTGTTTTTCGTATAAAGTTCAGGGATTGACATTAATTGCAATCCCCTCCCTAGTTAACTTTCCGCTCCAGATATTTCTGGAGCGGTTTTTTTTTTGTGGCTAACTCGTCGCACGCTGCCTAAAAAATAAGACACTAGCCATCGAAAAGCTAAACAAATATAGTTATCACTATGAGAATAGGCATATTTATTAACTCTCAATTTCAACCGAATACTTCCCTTGAACCCGAAATTGGGAATCTCCTATCCCAAGTTGCAACTGCGCAAAAATCTGGTCTCTCTTCTATTTGGTTTGGTCAACATATAGCTACCGGGCCTCTACAAATGTTTCAGATGCTTCCTCTATTAGCAAGAATTATACCAGAAGCCAAAGGTATGACTATTGGAAGTAGTGTGACGCTTTTAGCCATACAAAATCCTGTCCAAGTTGCAGAAGAAATGGCTACTCTAGACTGGCTATCAGATGGAAATATTGTTGTTGGAACAGGAATTGGTTATCGGCCACAAGAATTTGAAACTGCTGGAATTCCAATGAAAAATCGCGGAAAACGATTTGAAGAAGCGCTAAATATTGTCCGGCAATGCTGGAATGAAAAAGAGGTTAACTTTTCAGGAAAATATTTTCACTTGGAAAATCAAATTCCTAGTATACGACCAAAACAGAAAAATGGTCCTCAAATTTGGGTCGCAGGAGAGGTGCAAGCGGCGATACGACGAGCAGCTTTAATTGGTGACGCTTGGCTCCCACTTCCTGTGCCAAACAAAGAAACCCTTGCCAATGATCTTGCTTTTTACAATAAGGAGCGCTCTATGGCAGGACTTCCTAAAGCAATAGAGCAACCACTAATGCGAGAAGTTTATATTGGTAAAAATAAGGAAACCGCTTTTCAAGAATGCCAGACTTCGCTGAAATACAAATACGATTCCTATGCAAAGTGGGGTCAAAGTGAAAGTGCTGTATCCAATGAAGCTTTCAACAGGGATTTTCGCAATTTTGCAAGAAATCGTTTCCTTATCGGTGATCAGAATACAGTGTTTAATGAAATCCGTCGGTATAGAGACGAGCTTAATATTGATCACCTTATTTGCCGTGTTCAGTGGCCTGGGTTGAATATTGACCGAGTACACCAAACGATTAGATTTCTTGGGGAATGCTCGAAAGACCTTTAGATAGCACTCTATGAATATTAGATTTTAAGGCGTTCAGAAGTTTTTTTGAGAAATTAATTCTCCAGACATTTGGATCTGTCGTAAATATTGTGACAAAATGTGCATGATTGATTGATGGGTGTCCTCTATTACTCCGTAATTATCCCCCAGAACGTGTAGATTAACGCTAGCGAGACTAGCTGACCTTCCGCCATCAAAACCTGTTAAAGATATGGTTTGCAGTCTATTTTCATTCGCCCAATTTATTGCTCTAACAACGTTTTCTGAATTTCCCGAACTACTGATTGTAAGCAATACGTCTCCTTCCCGAGCAGCCGTTTTCAACTGGTAAACAAAACAATCTTCGAAACATATATCATTCGCGATGGCTGTTATAAGTTCAAGGTTTGCGCTCAAAGATATAACGCGTGGTAATATATCAGTGTCTGTCTGTATGCCTTTGGCAAAATCACATAATAGATGATTAGCGATAGCCGCAGACCCGCCATTGCCACAAACGTATAACCATGCACCCCGACTAAACGCCTGACTAAGGATCCCAGCCACCTCTGCAAGTTTATCTCGATTTACTGAGGCGGCCGCATTTGCTAAGCGATCAAAATAGTCATCGCAATAAGACCCAATGGAATTATAAGAATATTCAGGAAAGGTACGCATTAAATCAAATTTAAATCTGTCATTATTAATTTTCTATAGTCATTAACTTTCCAAGGTCTGCAAGTGGTCGCCCAACAGTTACTTGAAAATTCTTACTGGTAATTTTTAACGCCTTTTCACGATCTTGCAAACCATATCCTGTATTTACTAGCCAGCCATTTGGGATTCCCGCCCGGGCACCTGCTATCATATCACTTGCTGTATCGCCGACAATCCAGCTACAACTTAAGTCAATTCTAAGATCCAAAGCTCCGGTCAATAACATTCCCGGATTTGGTTTTCTACACATAGAGTTACTTCCTGGCAAAGCTGGACAAGCATAGATCGCATCAATTTTACCTCCTCCTAACACCACAGCAGTATTAACTGCAGCTTGAACAGAAGCAAAAGCTTCCCAATTAAAATAACCTCTGCCAATACCAGATTGGTTAGTTACTAAAATAATCGCCATGTTATTTTTTCTAGCGCTGACTATTAAACTTATTGCATCTAATATCGGCCTAACATCCTCAGCCTTTTCTATATAATTTACTAACTCAATAAGAGTACCATCGCGATCCAAAAATAAAGCAGCGCGACGCCCTAATGATTCAGGGGGAATACAAACTTCCCTCCACATGCCGGATTTATCTAAAGGGAATACGGGATTATTTGTGACCATTTTAGTATTAACTATTAAGTTCGTATTTCCACAGCATTTTGTGTATCGCTAAACCAACGATAAGTCTTCTCTAAGCCTTCGCGCAGACTTGTCTGCGGTGTCCATCCTAGATGTTTTAAAAGACTACTGTCAGATTTTTTGCGTGGCGTCCCATCCCTTCGTCTGGGATCAAATTTCCATGTGCCCTTGTAACCAGCAACATCTGCAATCATACAAGCCAGATCAAATATACTCAGTTCGTCTCCGGTTCCAACGTTTATATGGGAATTACCTGAATAATTTTTCATAAGATAAACCAGTGCGTCGGCTGCGTCTTCCGAAAATAAAAATTCTCGAAGGGGATTTCCTGTGCCCCAAATTTCCACTTCATTTACATTATTTTTAATGGCCTTATGTATTTTAGACATCAATGCAGGCAAAACGTGGCCATTTTCTGTTTCAAAATAATCCCCTGGGCCATATAGATTAGTTGGCATCGCTGAAATAAAATTAGAGTTATACTGATCGCGGTATGCACGACACAAATATACACCCGCAATCTTAGCCAATGCGTACCATTGATTAGTAGGTTCAAGTGGCCCAGTTAATAAATCTCCTTCTGTTATCGGCTGGGGTGCAAATTTGGGATAAATGCACGTTGATCCTAGAAACAATAATTTCTCAACTCCAACTTTGTAGGCTCCGTGGATAACGTTTGCCTCAATCATTATATTATCATAAAGAAATGTTGCTGGCCGACTACTGTTGGCATGAATGCCACCGACAGTTGCAGCTGCTACAAAAATTGCATGTGGTCTATTTTCTTCTAGCCAATCGTCAACCTCTTTCTGATTGCGCAGGTCCAATTTTTCTTTATCAATTGTGATTACCTCACAATTTTCACCATTTAAACTTTTTACAAGTGCTGACCCAACCAACCCGCGATGACCTGCTACCCACACACGTTTGCCTTCGATAGAATATGGGACTACTTGACTATTCATTGGTTCTCCGTTGTTCGTCTGCAATATTTTTAATATCTGCATCAACCATTTCCTCAACAAGCTCAGAGAAACTAGTTTTATGATGCCAACCAAGAATTTGTTGAGCCTTTGTTGGATCGCCTAGCAAACTGTCTACCTCGGTTGGTCGAAAATACCGACCATCAATCCTTATCATGACTTTACCAGTTTTACTGTCAAAACCTACTTCGTCTTCAGCCTTACCACGCCATTCAATTACTATTCCAATACGTTTATAGGCTAGCTCAACAAACTCTCGAACCGTGTGGTTTTCTTTGGTAGCTAAAACATAATCATCAGGCTCAGCTTGTTGGAGAATTCTCCACATTCCATCTACATAATCTCGCGCATGACCCCAATCACGTCTCGAATCTAGATTACCCAAATATAAAATACCTTTACGCCCAAGATTTGTACTCGCTACGGCACGTGAAATCTTACGCGTAACAAATGTTTCGCCCCTTATGGGACTCTCATGATTAAATAATATACCATTAGAAGCGTGAAGTCCGTACGCCTCTCTGTAATTAATTGTTATCCAATAAGCATATAATTTTGCTGCAGCATAGGGACTACGTGGCGCGAAAGACGTATGTTCATTCTGTGGAGATTCGACTGAATTTCCAAAAAGTTCCGATGTGGAGGCCTGATAAAAACGAGTTTTTTTATCTAAACCACTAATTCGTATACCTTCTAGTAAACGCAAAGCCCCTAGAGCATCAGAATTTGCTGTGTATTCTGGCGTCTCAAAACTTACAGCTACGTGACTTTGAGCCGCTAAATTATATATTTCGTCTGGCTCTATCTCTTCTAACAAGCGGATCAAATTCGTCGAATCGTTCATGTCACCAAAGTGAAGAAAAAAATTTGCGTCTTCGGTATGTGGATCACGATACAAGTGATCTACTCGAGCCGTGTTGAAAGATGAGGAACGCCGTTTAATACCATGTACGACGTAATCTTTTTTTAACAGAAGCTCTGCCAAATATGCGCCGTCTTGTCCTGTTACACCGGTAATTAAAGCAACTTTTTTTGTCATATTTTCTAATAATTTCTAGCTTATGTTTGGGATACGCTTATGCCAGTCTGTGTCCTGTTGATAAGCATGGCCAGCCTGCAAAAGCTTTTCCTCACTCAGTTTTGGGCCAACGATTTGAAACCCTAATGGAATCTGGTCAACGTCAAATCCACCCGGCAAACACATGGCTGGCGTCCCAGCCATATCGTGAGGTGCCGTAAAAGATATCAGTTTTTCCACAGACCCCTCTTCTGCACCCAGCGTATCCATAAACGCGTTCGTTGGCGTTGGATAAGGCTGAGCCGGTATTATAATAGCATCAACATCTTCGAAAACGTGGTTCAGAGAACCAACAAATTTATCCCGTTCAATCTGGATACGCGCGTGCTCAACACCACTTAAATTCCTGCCAACTTCAATTAAACTAGACAAAACTGGTCCATATTTATCCCTGTTTAAGTCAAAATATGGCTCATGCGCAAGAGCAGTATCTGCTCCGCAAAAATCATTCCAGCGTTCAACCATGACTGTCGCATCTGGGAAAGAAACCGGTTTTATTTCGGCTCCGCGACCTTTTAAAACCTCAACAGCCATCATCACCATTTCGGTAACAATGGAATCTACGCCATCCGAGCAATAACTTTCATCAATTCCAATCTTCATGCCTTTTATGCCAGCATTTATCGAATCTAAATAACGTGGAACACTAGCTTGAAGAGCCGTTGGATCTTTTGGATCAGACCCAGCAATAATCTGAAGAATTGCTGCACAATCAGCTGCAGAACGTGCCATCGGTCCTATATGGTCAAGACTTTCAGAAAGGGCAAATGCGTTAGCACGGCTAACCCTCCCCCAAGTTGGCTTTAATCCAGTAACTCCGCAGCAGTGTGACGGGAAACGAATGGACCCGCCTGTATCTGTTCCGAGTGACCCGTAACAAAGCCGGGCGGCTGTCGCAACACCGGATCCACTGGAGGAAACACCAGTCCAATAATCAGCATTCCAAGGATTAAGCGGCGGAGTAATATCCGGATGATGGACAGCGTATGCACCCTCTGTCATTTGCAACTTACCAAGAAATACCGTTCCAGCATCACGAAGCTTGGTAGTCACAGTACTATCAACCCCTGGGTTCCAATTACGAAGAGCCATGGAACCTACATGAGTCGGCCCGTCCGCGGTTGCACACAAATCCTTTAAACCAAAAGGAACGCCATGCAAAATACTTCTAACAGTTCCTTTTCCGATCTCGTTATCTGCATCAGCTGCCTGTTTTTTTGCTACATCCTTCATCACCGTGGCGTAACTCATCAACTCACCATCTAAACGCTCAATGCGGGCTAACATTCCATCAGTTACCTCTACAGCCGAAACTTCACGACTTTGAATTTTAGTCGCAACCTCCGTAAGCGTGAGTTCATGTAAATCAGACATTTCAAATCTCCCAAATTAAAAAT
>Ga0310344_10001841_pt1 | contig 16101 bp, 11 predicted proteins | sample HC15DNA20200_MG_FD_203801 | JGI IMG/M metagenome (GOLD analysis project Ga0310344, IMG submission 203801) | Marine microbial communities from station ALOHA, North Pacific Subtropical Gyre - HC15-DNA-20-200_MG | ecosystem: Environmental > Aquatic > Marine > Oceanic | place: Pacific Ocean: North... | reverse complement strand
CGCCATCTAAGGGCGCACCGCTAAGTAACATAGGCTTTAGGAACTCAACTGATTTCTTCAGTCCCTCTATGTTCTGAATGTAGTCGCACTCCATCTCTATTGACAATGTGCCATCGTATCGAACTAGTTGTAAGGCAGTTAGAAACTCCCTCCAGAACAATTCATCGTGTCCCCACCCGATAAGGGTCCACATCCAGGAACGACGTTCAGGTGCATCGAGGGGTGTCATATCAAACAGCCCCTTCAATCTCTGGTTTTTTTGGTCCGTCCTACAATCTTTGATGTGGACATGAAGAATTGCATCTCCTAGATAACGGACTGCCTCTGGCAAATCGATTCTTTGGGCCATCAAATGGGATGGATCAAAGTTGCAGCCTATGGTTGGTCCAACCTCGTCCCGTAATTGCATCAGAGTGATGGGTGAATAAACTATCTCGCCAATCCAAGGCTCTATTGCAATTGAGCATCCGTGGTCTTGTGCTATCTTTGCGTGCTCTTTCCAGAATGGGAATACGCGCTTGTCCCATTGCCAATCTAGAATACTGCGGTTGAATGGTTTCGTGGTGTCTATTACCCACACAGGTGCAGTACCGTCAGGCTCACCCTCTGGTAAACCTGCATTTGTGGTCAAGCAATTGATGCCTGTGGCTTCAGCCAATCTGCAAGCCTTCTTGAACCTATTGGTGTATTCCAGCGATACTTCTTTGTTCGGAGAAAGTGGTTCTCCATGAACAGCGAGGGCGCTGACCCGCAGAGCATTATGCTTTAACGCCTGCTGCCAATGATCTAATTTTTTCTTGTTACTCAACAGTTGGTCGAGATCACAGTAAGTTCTCATAGCTGATCCCACGGTTGTAATCTCAACAGATTCTGCGCCTAGTTCTTTGGCAAAACATAGACCTTCCCCAAATTCAAACTGAGATAGAAATGCTGTGTGAATCCCTAGTTTCATGTTCATGGCCTCCTGCTGTCGAGGGACGCTATAGGTAATTTATGGTAGCAAACTACGTGATGCCGGTGTATCATACCACTAAGCTAAACCTTTAGACTTGCAAGATATCAGTGTAATCCCGTCTATTCTTAGTGATGACCACAACTATTTTCTTGGAGTTGGCGCATGGAGATACAACGATTGCTGAGTGTTGTTGAAGCCCGTGAGCGTTTGCTTGGTGATGTTGAAGTCCTAGAATCTGAGCATGTGAACACAGAAAGTGCGCTCGGTAGAGTGCTGGCTGAGGATATCATGGCTGTCAATGATGCCCCTCCCTTTGCAAATTCTTCGATGGATGGTTATGCGGTGCGTGCAGCTGATGTGTCGAAAGCAAGTCTAGATAGCCCTGTCATATTGCCTGTGAAGGCTGATATTCCTGCTGGGTCTGGTCTTCCACAGGCATTAACGGAGAATTCGGCGGCGCGAATTATGACTGGCGCTCCGTTACCAGATGGTGCCGATGCAGTGGTTCCCATTGAAATGACGGATGACAACGTACAGATGGGTGATGGGCATGCTCCACGGAATATAACTGTGCTTTCATCAGTCGATAGTGGTGATTATGTGCGTCTGGCGGGGCAAGATATGCGTCGTGGCGAACATGTGTTGATGTCAGGCGATTATCTTAGACCCCAGGAGATCGGAGTTCTTGCAGTAGTTGGGCGCCGACAGGTATGTGTCGTTCGTAAACCTCGTGTGGCAATTCTTTCTACTGGAGATGAATTGGTAGAACCGGATGCAGAGCTAGGTCCAGGCCAGGTTCGTGATGCAAACAGTTTCACTTTGTCAAGCTTAGTGACCAGGTACGGCGGGGTACCGAATGTTTTGGGGATTGCTCGTGACAAAGATAAATATGTGGAGGCAATGTTGGACCGGGCTTTGGAATCTGGTACGGATTGGATGATTTCCTCAGGTGGGGTTTCGGTGGGTGCTTTTGACTGCGTTAAGGCTGTACTTGAACGTCATGGGGAGGTAACCTTCTGGCGTGTCAACATGCGTCCTGGAAAACCCTTGGCATTTGGGAATTACAAGGGAACGCCCTTTCTTGGATTGCCTGGCAACCCGGCTTCGGCAATCGCCAGTTTTGAGGTTTTTGCTAGACCGGCATTACAGAAGTTATGTGGACGACGAGATTTGGAGAAGCCATCTGTTGATGTGACGGTGAAAGAACAATTCACTTCAGATGGTCGCGAGAGTTACCTTCGAGTTATGGTACGGGAGGAGGATCAAGGATACGTGGCATATGGAGTAGGTAGTCAGGATTCTGGAATGCTGACTACGCTTGTGCGCGCGAACGCGTTCTTGATTATTCCCGCCGGAACAACATGTGTTGCCGCTGGCAGTCGTCTGAAAGCATGGATGTTAGACTGGATACACGATTAATCCGTTGTGCGTAAGTGGGGGTGGCGCGCATACTTGATAGCATATGAGGTCCATTAATGTACCACAATGGTTGATAAAATAGGGGGCTCGGTGAAATCACTGTGAGTTGGAATCCATCGGCTCGTGTGTACAACTCGGATTCAAACTGGCTGCAGCGTGGTCTTCGCGATATCCCGATGTTTCTTGCTCGACCTTGGGAGATCTTCCAGGGATATTCAGTTGATAAGGTTCGACCAGATGTTATTGCTGGGATTACTGTCGCAGCGGTTCTCATACCACAAGCAATTGCCTATGCGTTGATTGCGGAATTGCCGCCTCAGATGGGGCTCTACGGTGCGATGGTAGCGGCGATAGTTGGGGTAATGTGGGGTAGTTCATGGCATCTGCATACTGGTCCTACTAATGCAATCTCACTACTAGCACTTTCATCCCTGCTTACTGTAGCAGAGCCTGGTTCACCGCGGTTTTTGGCAGCTGCGGGTATTATGGCCGTAATGGTTGGTTTGGTGCAGCTGCTTATCGGTGTGGCCCATATGGGTGTTTTGGTGAACTTTGTGTCCGATTCCGTAATTATTGGTTTTACTGCTGGAGCTGGTTTGCTTATAATCTTTAGTCAATTGCCGCATTTGTTGCGTATCTCCGTAAGTGGTTCACCAGTATTTTATTCAGTGATATCACAGGTGTCTGGCAACTTATTTGATGTTCACTGGATTACTCTAATAGTTGGTTTAGGTACTATTGGGGTCATCTTAAGTTTTCGGTTGTGGCTTCCTAAGTGGCCGTCTACTTTCATTGGGATATTTGTGGCTGCTGCAGTGGTGGCGGGTCTAGGGTTGCGCGATAGCGGAGTGGTAGTGTTGGATGAAATCCCGCGTCAATTGCCGTCTTTTACTAGATTGCCGCTTTTTGACTTGGAATTGATTCGCAGGATTGCTACCGGTGCGTTAGCTGTGGCTGCCATTGGTTTGGTAGAAGCCATTTCTATTTCCCGTTCAGTGGCAGGTGAAAGTGGTCAGAGGTTAGATAGTAACCAGGAATTTGTGGGTCAGGGACTAGCTAACATTGCTTCTGGTTTCTTTTCGGGTTATGCCTGTTCCGGGTCATTTACTCGTACTGCTGTCAACTATACTAGTGGTGCGCGCAGCCCGATGTCCGGCGTATTCTCTGGACTATGGGTTTTGATTGCAATGATGGTATTCGCACCGTTGATTGTTTATCTACCTCGTGCCTCTCTCGCGGGTGTGTTGTTGGTGACAGCATATAGAATGGTTAACGTACCTGAAATGCGCCGCATTTTACGTGCGTCCGCTGGTGATAGTGTCATCATGTTGGCTACACTGTTGGCGACCGTGCTACTTCCTCTAGAATTTGCGGTATTGGCAGGCATGCTCGTATCGTTTGGACAATATTTGGTGAAAACATCGACGCCAAGCGTATTGCCAGTGGTTCCGGATGAAAATTACCGCTATTTTGTACACGAGGAGACAGGGCCTGCATGTCCGCAATTGGGCATTGTTTCGATTGAGGGATCCTTGTACTTCGGGGCTGTGCATCATGTGGAAGAGGCCATTCGGGCAAATAGAATACGTCATCCTGAGCAACATCTGCTGCTTATTAGGATGCATCTAGTGGATCACTGTGACGTAAGCGGAATACATATGCTCGAGTCGGTGATTCGACAATACCGGGAGCAAGGTGGCGACGTGTATTTAGTGGGTGTCAGGCCGCAGGTTGTGACCATGATAGAGGCTAGCGGATTTGACGAATTTATAGGTACAGATCACCTATTGCGACGCGAGAATGCGGTTGGTCATCTTTTCCATAATGTTTTGGACCCGTCAGTGTGTATCTATGAATGTGAAGTTCGCGTATTTGCAGAATGTCAGCCGCTGGCAAAATACCCTTATCCTACTGATTTGCCTGCATCGACTGCATTTTCGGATTACAGGACAAAATTAATGAATGCTACGGAATTAAAGGTTTGGCTCGACCACAAGAGGCAGCACCGTTTACTTCTGGATGTTCGTGAGCGGCGGGAATACCGGCGGGGACATATCCCTGAAGGAGAGTTGTTCCCGTTGCGTGATCTTGTGCGTGAAGCTTCATCGATGTCTAGGGATCAAGAAATTGTTTTGGTCTGTCGTTCAGGCAGACGCTCGACGCGTGCTGCTGGCATTCTTCAGAATATGGGCTTTTCGAGTGTACACGTGCTTAAGGGAGGCATGTTGGCGTGGGAGGCTTCAGGATATCCGGTGATGGTGCAATGAAAGAAAGGAGTTGAGGTTATGCAGGGAAAAACTGAACGTAATCTTGGTCTTGACCTCGCGCGTGCCACGGAGGCAGCAGCGCTTGCTGCTGGCCAGTGGGCTGGCAGAGGAGATACACATGCTGCAGATGCAGATGCTACGCAGGCAATGCGACAGGCTCTGAACACGATTCATATGGATGGCAAGCTAATATTAGGAGAGGAGGCACGGCATCCGGATTACAGCGATGTGCTGGCAACGGGCGAAAAGGTGGGTGATGGTAGGCTACCCGCAGTGGATGTAGCAGTGAACCCTATAGAGGGAATCCGGCTGTTGGCCGAAGGGCTACCTGAGGTCCTATCTGTTGCAGCGGCTGCACCAAAAGGTGCAGTACGATCTTTTGCTCCCGCTGCGTACATGGAAAAACTTGTAGTGTCTCGCGAGGTTGCTCAAGCGTTGACTCCCAAATGTCTGGATGCTCCTGCTGGGTGGACCCTAGGTTTGATTGCACGTGAAAAGAAAAAGCCAGTCAGTGCAGTTACAGTGTTTGTGTTGAACAGACCTCGACATAAGGAATTGATTGAAGAGATTCGGGAGGCGGGCGCAAGAATCTTGCTACGACCAGAGGGGGATGTAGCAGGTGCTTTGCGGGCTGCTACCCCCGGATCTGGAGTGGATGCTCTGATGGGCATTGGTGGTACCACAGAGGGGGTCATTGCGGCTTGTGCTACTAAGGCCCTTAATGGTGGTATGCTGGCTAGGCTTTCTCCACAGAGTGATCAGGAACGAAGTGAAGTATTGGGGGCTGGGATTGAAATTGACCGAATTCTTAATTGCGATCAGATGGTTGGGAGTGATGACGTATTTTTTGCGGCTACAGGCGTAACGGATGGGGGTTTGCTCGACGGAGTTAAGTTCTTGCGTAATGGTCTTACTACACATTCTTTAGTATTGCGTGGTAAGACTGGAACATTGCGTGTAGTGCATACTGATCACCACCGCGATTGGCTAACCGCAATAATGGATGATACGGAATCTCCGCGGCATGAATGAAATTATGAGCATGGACCTGTTATATTGCTATCCTGGCGGTAGAATCCATCGAAATGAGTATGCGCCCGCGTATGCGAAGGTCAACATTTTTATCAAGTTACCGGCAAGGGCCGATAGGAAAAATCGCAGCAGTGGAACGCGCAGAGTTCCGGCCGCGATTCCCACTAGATCAAACGCCGGATTTGGGATGGCAGCCATGATTACAAGCACCACCACTGTTGCCCGTGTATGTCGTTTCATGCGGTGAAGTAGTTTGTCATAAAGACGCAAATTCTCAACTACAGCTTGGCCCGATATACCAGCTGCATATCCAGTCAATTCTCCGATAGCAGCTCCCGCTGCCGCTGCCAAACCAACTAGCATAGGATTAAAGACGCCGCCAAAAGTGTATGTGAAAATCACGCCGGGTGCTGGTAGCAATACTGTTCCGCTGGCCATTGCGTTGATTAGGACGATGCCAGGGTAACCGTATTGGGATAATTCGGCGGCGCGTTCCCTGACTGATATGAGCCACACTGACATTCCAATGACCGTAAGTAACATAATTAAACGAATGTTTCTTGTGGATGGATTACCGGTATGTTTGAAGGGGTTTTGCGGTGTCATTACTGTACGTTTGCAAATGGGTGCAGGGTAATAATACGCGAGAATGGAGTGATACGATAGTGTTGATGGAAAACTTGGGGTCTTTGACATACAAGTTGTAGCGGGTTAAACTGCGCTGATGGGTGCCATTGCTGTGCGTAACGCGGAAATAATTGTTACCATGGACGAAGAACGTCGTGAGATACCACGTGGTGGAATGTTGGTCAAGGATGGGGTGATCGATTCTATTGCGTCCTCTGAGGATTTGGATTATGAGGGTGCGAAGGTAATTGACTTAAGTAGACACCTAGTATTCCCCGGACTAGTTAATACACATCATCATCTCTATCAGACACTTACTCGGGCGGTTCCAGGCGCACAGGATGCGAATTTGTTCGAATGGCTGCGCACGTTGTACCCTGTATGGGCTCGGCTGCATCCAGAGGCAGTTTATCTTTCTGCAAAAGTGGGTATGGCTGAACTCTTGCTTTCGGGATGTACTACGAGCAGTGATCACCTTTACGTTTTCCCGAACGGTTCTCGTTTGGATGACAGTATTCGTGCAGCCCAGGAAATTGGGATGCGTTTCCATCCTACGCGTGGTTCCATGAGCCTAGGCGAATCAGCTGGCGGTTTGCCTCCGGATAGTTTGGTGGAATCGGAACGAGACATTCTGGCAGACAGCAGTCGTGTGGTCGAGAGTTTTCATGATCCGCAACGTGGTTCTATGTTGCGCGTTGGTCTAGCCCCATGTTCTCCATTTTCCGTCACCGAGAATCTGATGCGTGCATCTGCAGAGATGGCACGTGATTATGGTGTTCGTCTACATACTCATCTGGCCGAGACAATTGATGAGGAGAAATTTTGTCTACAGAAATTCGGTCGCAAACCGTTAGAATATGTGCGGGAATTGGGATGGGAAGGCGATGATGTCTGGTTTGCACATATGGTGCATCTGGAACCGGATGAGATTAACGTGCTGGCATCTACTGGTTGTGGTGTTGCACATTGTCCGACTTCTAATATGCGGCTTGCTTCTGGGATCGCTCCGTTGCAGGCTTTGCGTCGTGCAGGGGTTGCCGTAGGGCTCGGTGTCGATGGGTCGGCATCGAATGACGGAAACCAGATGTTGGCTGAGGCGCGTCAGGCTATGCTGGTGGCGCGACTCAATATTGCAGAAAATGCCCGTAGCGGTGAACTTGCTGCTGGCGTCCAGCTAAGCGCTCGAGAGGCCCTTGAGTTGGCAACACGTGGCGGAGCTTCCGTACTTGGCCGTAATGATATCGGTTCCCTGCAGCCAGGTAATTGCGCAGATTTTTTTGCGATAAGCATGGATAGAGTAGCATTTGCTGGTGCTCTACATGACCCGGTAGCGGCTGCCCTACTATGTGCTCCTCAGCAGGCCGATTGGGTTATGGTTAACGGGAGTATAGTGGTGGAGGACGGACACTTGACTAACATAGACTTGCCAAGAGTTTTGGAGGCCCACAACAAGATCGCTGCTGATATGTTCGTTGCGTGAGTATTGTGTCTATATTCTATATATTTGGATAGTGATGGAAGAAAGAGTGAATGGGTGACATGGTATAATCTTGACGACGACGTTCGGTGAGTTTATGGGCGTGAGTTTGTTGGCCTCGGTTACCCTCTACCCTAATAAATATTGGAGGACCCAAAATAGGACCATGGGAAATCACATAGATTACATTGGTAACGCAATGTCTGGCTTTTTGTGTTCATATTTCTCTTCCGGGCCATGTGATATGGGGTTTACATGCTGAAACGGATGCCTTTGCGTCATCTGATCATGATGGGTGCGTTATTAGTACTGATCATTGTCGCAGCGATATTCCGGCGCTTTGGTATTGGCGAGTTGGCGCTCCTACTGGGCTTTTTTGCGATTGTGTTCATTATCGAGGCGGGAGCATTTGTGGCGCGTAGATTCTTACGTGGGCTGCGTGGCAGGTAACTAATATTGCAAAAGTTGTGATTAGTCCGTGGTTGGATGTATGGAATTCGTCAAGAAAGACGCAATGGCGTCGCACCATACAGAAATGGAGGATATGATTTCGTGGATGTAGGTTTACAGACAGTGCGAGATAGAGTGGATCGGGCTCGAGATGACATTTTACGATTCTTTCGGGAGATTGTTGCTATTCCTTCAATGGAGGGTGAGATTGGTGTGGTGGGAGAGAGAGTGGCGGGGGAAATGCGCTCGCTTGGATTCGATGAAGTACGTTTCGACAAAATGGGTAACATACTCGGGAGAATTGGTGATGGCGCACGGACTATGGTCTACGATTCTCATATTGACACAGTTGGCATTGGCTCTGCTGATTCATGGGATTGGGATCCTTTCGAGGGAAAAATAGAGGACGGTGTACTCTATGCGCGCGGCGCTTGTGATGAGAAAGGAAGTACCCCTGGAATGGTGTATGGCCTGAGCATCGCTCGCGAACTAGGCATGCTAAACGGATGGACCATGTGGTATTTTGGTAATATGGAGGAGTGGTGCGATGGAATCGCGCCGAACACCTTTGTTGAAATTGATCCTGGTGTCCGGCCCGATTATGTGGTTATTGGCGAGCCAACAAATATGAAGGTCTATCGAGGTCATAAAGGTCGACTTGAGATGGAAATGGTAGCGAAAGGTCGCAGTGCGCATGCAGCTAGCAATCATCTTGGGGATAACGCCCTCTACAAATTGCTGCCAATCATTGCCTCCATTCGGGATTTGGAACCACAGTTAGGGGATCATGAATTTCTCGGGCACGGTAAGATCACTGTCACCGATTTACGTGTGCAGACTGCAAGCATTAACGCCGTGCCAGACGAAGCGAAGATTTTTATTGATAGGCGTATGACATTAGGGGAAACGCGCGAGGAGGTTATGGCGCAAATCGAGGACATTATCCCTAATGAACACCGTTCAGACGTGTCCTTAAATTCCCTATTTTACGATGAGCCATCTTACACAGGATTTGTCTTTCCTGTAGAAAAGTACTTTCCGGCTTGGATGATAGAGAGTGATCATATTCTCTGCCGTGCCGCTCAGGCTACACGAGAGCTCTGTGGGTTTGTGCCTGTGCCAACTGGCAAATGGGATTTCTCTACCAACGGCATCTACTGGGCCGGTAAGGCTAATATCCCCTCCATTGGTTTTGGGCCGGGAGAAGAGGAAACGGCTCATACTGTTAACGACTCGGTTGTGTTGGATGACGTAGTTAGGGCGACTGAGTTTTACGCCTTGCTTCCCAATGGTATTGGGGGTCTTTGATGCGAATGGAAGCAATTTAGTTCATTTGGGGGTTAATATATGGCTGCAGATTTACGTGGACGGGACTTGATTGGCGATCTAGACTTTACTAAAAGTGAAGTTGAACAAGTTTTGGAATTGGCCTGGGATTTGAAGAAGCAGCGTGCCGAATCTGTGACCCACCCGCTGCTTAGAGACAAAGTGTTGGCGATGCTATTTTTCTTTACGTCAACGCGTACTCGTGGGTCGTTTGAGGCGGGGATGGCGCAATTGGGGGGGCACGCTGCTTTTATTGAGCCCAAGACCACACAGATTTCCCACGGAGATACTGAGAAGGAATTGGGGGAGATTTATGGGCGCTATTTTGACGGCATTGCTATTCGACATTGTGATTGGGGTGACGGAAACAACTACATTAATCGAGTAGCTTCTTCATCTCGATCACCGGTATTGAATATGCAGTGCGAAATCTATCATCCCCATCAGTGTCTGGCAGACCTTATGACCATCATGGAAAAAAAGGGACGCGATTTACGCGGGAAGCGCATAGCGGTGTCTTGGGCCTATGCGTCTTCTTATCTAAAACCAATTTCAGTTCCACAATCCTTAATTCTGCAGATGCCGCGATTTGGTATGGATGTAGTCTTGGCGCATCCGCCAGAATTTCCTCTTATGCCTGACATTGTTCATCAAGCACAGGACTTGGCGCGTAAGAATGGTGTGGGTTTTGATGTCGTGGATAGTATGGACGAAGGTTGTGAGGGTGCGGATGTGGTTTATGCGAAATCTTGGGGGCCGCTTCTTACGACGGCTGATCCTGATGAGGGCAAAGTTCTTCAGGATAAATACAAGGATTGGATTACCGATGACCGCCTGATGGGTCTGGCAAAAGAAGACGCTATATTCATGCACCCTCTTCCGGCAGATCGGGACATTGAAGTCACGAATGCAGTGCTGGATGGAGCTTCGTCAGCGGTCTTTGACCAGGCTGAGAATAGATTGCATGCACAGAAAGCAGTTATGGCACTTACGATGTCATGAGGGTGATGGATCAGTAACGCATAGGCGGGAATAATATTGTGAATGCCGAACATGGTACTGCTGTAGTTGCTGTGGGGGGCAATGCGCTGGTTGTCGATAGCGAACATAGAACCGTCCCTGATCAGTTTGCAGCTGCAGGGCAGGCGATGGCCTATGTGGCAGACATGATAGAAGCGGGTTGGAATGTGGTTGTTACGCACGGGAATGGTCCACAGGTTGGTTATATTCTGCGGAGGTCAGAACTTGCCCAACATGAGTTGCACCCAGTTCCTATGGACTATGCTGGGGCTGATACGCAAGGTGCGATTGGGTATATGTTTCAGAAGGCATTGCGTAATGAATTTCACCGTCGTGGCATCCACAAAGAGGTGGTTACAGTAGTTACGCAAGTACGCGTGGAGAGTACAGATCCTGCATTTGTGCAACCTAGCAAACCGATTGGATCATTCATGGATGAAGAGCAAGGTGAACATCTTGCATTAAAATGGGGCTGGAAGGTCCGTGAGGATTCTGGACGCGGTTGGCGTCGGGTTGTGCCCTCACCAATGCCGGTTGAAGTAATTGAACTTATGGCTATTCGTACATTGACGCAATCTGGTTGTGTTGTGGTGGCTTGTGGGGGTGGCGGTATTCCTGTGATTCGAAAAGACAATGGGAAAATACGAGGCGTGGAAGCCGTGATTGACAAAGATCACGCTTCTGGTTTACTTGCTCGGGATTTGCGAGCGGATTTGTTTATTATCAGTACTTCCGTAGAAAAGGTTGCGTTGCACTATGGACGTCCCGGTCAGCTGTGGCTTGACCGTGTTTCCCTACCAGAAGTGCGAGATTATTATGCGGATGGGCACTTTGCGGATGGTAGCATGGGGCCTAAGATTGCAGCAATGATTGATTACCTTAATTCAGGTGGCAAACTGGGCATCATTACCAGCCCAGAAAATATTGTCCGGTCTCTTGCCGGTGAGAGTGGCACATGGATAGTGGGAGAATAACTGTTGTGTCTGCAAATAACATGTCAATGGTAAAACTTCCTGTAGCTGTAGAAATGCGAGGTATTGTTAAGCGGTTTCCAGGGGTTCTAGCAAATGACCGAGTGAATCTCTCGATTAAGTCGGGCGAGGTACATGCCCTTCTTGGTGAGAACGGTGCCGGAAAGACAACACTGATGAGTGCATTGTGTGGCCTGTACCGTCCCGACGAGGGGGATATTTGCCTCGCGGATGGTAGTGTTGGTGGAGCCAAGGTGGTGGATATTGGGTCTCCGCGAGATGCAATCCAATTTGGAATTGGTATGGTGCACCAGCACTTCCGCCTCGTTCACAACCAAACGGTTTCGGAAAACGTGATATTGGGTTTGGCCGACACGCCTCTTCACTTGGACTTGAAATCCGTTGGGGGGCGGTTGTTAGAAATTTCTGAGAGATACGGTTTGCCAGTAGACCCGGAAGCGTACGTATGGCAGCTTTCTGTGGGAGAACAGCAACGCGTAGAAATACTTAAACTTCTGTTTCGTGGAGCTGAGGTTCTCATTCTTGATGAACCTACTGCTGTCTTAACGCCAAATGAGGCGTCTGAGTTAGGGAATACACTGAGGCACATGTGCGCGGAGGGGAAGGCAGTGGTTTTCATTAGTCATAAGCTAGATGAGGTGATGAGTTTTTGTGATCGAGTCACGGTTTTACGTGATGGTCGCAACGTTGCTGCACTTTCCACTAGGGAGACGGACAAAAAAGCTCTAGCTAAGCTAATGGTCGGGAGGGAGGTGCTATTTCGGTTGGATAAATCGGAAGTTGCCTTTGCCGAAGGAGCACTTTCTGTTGAACACATATCCGCTTTTAATGACAAGGGTTTGTCCGCACTGCATGATGTTTCGTTGAGTTTAGCAGGCGGAGAAGTTGTTGGTGTGGCTGGGGTTGCAGGTAACGGCCAGAGGGAATTGGCGGAGGCACTTACGGGTCTACGGAAAGTTACGTCTGGAAAAGTCTGTGTTAACGGCCAGGATGTAACCAACCAGTCGCCGCTAAGGTTTATCAGAGCTGGAGTAAGTCATATACCGGGCGACAGGTTGGGCATGGGTCTGGCTGGAAACCTACCTGTTAGTGATAACCTGATAATGAAGGCCTTTCGGCACCGTCCTCTGTCTGTTGGACCTTTTCTTTCCAAGACTGCAATATCCCAATTCTCTGACAGTTTAATTGAGGCTTTCGATGTCGTAACTCCTAGTCGGAACACTCCTGCAAGAAATCTATCGGGAGGGAACCAACAAAAGGCGATCCTTGCACGCGAAATTGCAACTGGTGACGGCTCTGGTGATGTAGGTGTAAACGTTCTGATTGCGGTCCAACCCACCCGTGGTTTAGATGTAGGTGCTACTGAAGGCGTGCGGCGCGCATTGCTGGAGCAGAGAGAGAAAGGTACTGCTATCGTACTTATTTCCGAGGACTTGGACGAATTATTGTCTTTGAGCGACCGGATCGCAGTGATGCATGCTGGCAAAATCATGGGATTGGTAAGGGCAGTCGATGCTAACATGGAAGAAATAGGTTTGATGATGGCGGGAGAAGCGTCTTGAACATACCCTTTAGCTTCAAGTTAGAAAAAAGGCTGGGTGCTAGCAGGATGCTAGGTGTATTTGTTCTGTTGACATCGACGGTGCTAGCGCTATTGTTGGGTGCTGTGTTGTTGATGGTGTTTGACGCTAACCCTTGGGATACTTATAAGGCTATGTTTCAGGGAGCTTTTGGTACTCCAGAACAATGGAGCGATGGCCAATTTTATAGCATTACAGAAACACTGGTCAAGGCGATTCCTCTGATATTGACCGGGCTATCTGTGTCCATAGCTTTCCGGATGCTCTTTTGGAACATTGGGGCAGAAGGGCAATTGGTGCTGGGAGGGGTTGCTGCTGCAGGAGTTGCGATCTGGTTTCCGTCGCTTTTTCCAGGTCTTCCTCAGAATTCATGGGTTTACTTGCCTCTAATGTTGGCTGCGAGCGTGTTAGCAGGCGCTGTGTGGGGATTGATGCCTGCGCTGTTAAAGGCATACTTGAAGGTTAACGAGATCATAACGACGCTAATGCTAAATTATATCGCTATTCTTTGGTACCAGTACCTCTTTAATGTGATCTGGAAGGATCCGGAGGGTTACGGTTTTCCGGGCTCGGCGAAGATAGGTGAATTTGCACAACTGCCCAGGTTTTCCGGAAGACTCCACTGGGGCATAATCGTTGCTGTAGCTGCAGCAATTTTATTGTGGATTATCTTGGATAGAATGCGTTGGGGTTACGAGATAAGACTGATTGGGGAGAATCCCACCGCAGCACGTTATGCTGGCGTAAGTTTGGGGCGCAACATAGTGTTGGTGATGTTTGTGTCGGGAGGACTGGCTGGAATAGCTGGCATGCTGGAAGTATCCGGGATATCACATCGCTTACAGGAGGGATTGAATGTTGATTATGGTTTCACCGGCATAATCGTCGCCTGGTTGGCTAGATTGAATCCCTGGGGAAATATTTTAGTGGCTACTCTTCTCGCGGCATTATTGGTGGGTGGTGATCAGATTCAAATAACCATGGGTCTACCAGCATCTGTGGCGTTAGTGCTGCAGGGTACCATTCTTTTTTGCGTACTTGGCGGGGAGATGTTTACACGTTACCGAATCAGGCTGTTGCGTAATGTCCGATCGGAAACTCTAATTCGCAATGAGGAGGTGGGAGGATAGAAATGGAGATAGGGCTGGTGGCGTCAATTCTGAGCATAGCTATAGCTGCAGGTACATCACTAGTGTTCGCCACAGTAGGCGAAATAGTTACTGAACGTGCCGGTATACTAAACTTGGGAGTTGAAGGAATGATGATCATGGGCGCTGTGACCGGTTTCGCTGCCGCCTTTCATACAGAAAGTGTGGCAATTGGAGTGATTATCGCCATGCTCGTGGGTGGCGCAATGGCTTTAGTACATGCCTTCTTGACCATTACAATGCTTGCAGATCAAGTGGTGTCGGGACTTGCTCTGACGTTACTGGGATCTGGATTAGCCAGTTTTCTGGGGCAGCGGCTTGGGCCTGAGGGTATGCCCTTAGTTGGGCAAATTGGACCGCGTTTCGAGAAAATTGCGCTGCCGTTCCTAAGCGAAATTCCTTTGGTGGGTCCATCTGTTTTCCATCGTGACCTCCTTTCTTATCTGATGTATTTCTTTGTTCCGGTGGCATGGTATTTTGTGTACAAGACACGTCCGGGATTGCACCTGAGGGCGATAGGCGATAGTCCTCAGACGGCGGATGCTATGGGAGTAAATGTATTTGCGCTGCGATATGTCTATACCGTAGTCGGTGGTATGTTGGTGGGCTTGGGTGGAGCACATTTATCGCTATCGTACACCCCTGGATGGACTGAGAACATCACTGGGGGACGGGGATGGATCGTGATTGCACTCGTGATTTTCGCGACATGGAATCCTGTCCGAGCGGTTTTAGGAGCTTTAGTTTTTGGAGGTGTGAATGCAATACAATTTCGCTTACAAGCCGCGGGGACCACTATTTCGGCGTCGTTACTAAACATGCTGCCTTACATCTTGACAATCGTTGTTCTTGTTCTGATCACTTGGGCAGAAGCCTTTCGTAAGCGTGTGGGTGCTCCCACTGCATTAGGACTACCCTACATGCGGGAGGAACGGACGTGAAATCGCAAAAATTTAGTCGATGACGGTGATTGCGGTATTGTATATACAGTAAAAGTAAGAGTATTTCAGATCTAATCTTAACATTTTGGGGACGGAAGTTGTTGTTGCACATTAGTTGAGTGTATAATCTCGCTGCATTAAAGTGATAAAAGTATTTGGGTTCGTGGAACTTTCTTTCTTGGGGATGACCCTGTGACAGACACATAGAATGTTACTCGATGTATGGTAAGTGCTAGATGTAGGATGAGCGACAGTATTTTGGATTGGTATTTGTACCGAAGCGGCCCATACGGGGAGAGCCAGTGTTAATGAGGAGAAAAAACGAGGAGAAAAAAATGAGGAGAAACATGAAAAGACTGAAAGCTAGTGTGTTCATGATGATCGTAGCGAGCCTTGCACTCGTAGCGTGCCAACCACAAGTAGTCGAAGTAGAAAAGCAAGTGGTTGTTACGCAAGTGGTGAGGGAAGAAGTCGAGACGATCAAGGAAGTCTCTAAAGAAGTTGAAGTGGAAAAAGAGGTGCTTGTTGCGCCCCTTATAGTTCGTGTAGCATTCCCATCATCGCTTGACATCGATGATATTGCGGCATTTCTGGCCTTCGAGAAGATGCAGGATGAAGGATTTGCAGTGGTACCGACATTCTATGCACAGGGCGAATTGGCGGTGGCAGCAGTAGCTGGTGGCCAGGCCGATTTTGGCGTTGGAGCATCCACTGTATGGCTATCTGCCATCCTGAAGGGAGAGGCTGTCACTGGTCTGATGGAGCAGACGGCCAATGGTTGGTCAGTAATGGGAATCAAGGATGTTGAAGGTTGTGCAGAGATTGACGGCATGCGTACCGCTATCCATAGTGAAGGATCAGTTAGTA
>Ga0310344_10001840_pt1 | contig 16105 bp, 18 predicted proteins | sample HC15DNA20200_MG_FD_203801 | JGI IMG/M metagenome (GOLD analysis project Ga0310344, IMG submission 203801) | Marine microbial communities from station ALOHA, North Pacific Subtropical Gyre - HC15-DNA-20-200_MG | ecosystem: Environmental > Aquatic > Marine > Oceanic | place: Pacific Ocean: North... | reverse complement strand
TGTACTGCGCAGCACATTTGTCTTACAACCGACGCGGATGCCGCTCGTAGGGCAGCCAGACGTGCTTTGGAGTTTTATTTTGTGACTCCTAACCACTACCGAAACTGGTTACGGATCGGATATGACCTATCTGACCTAGAACACGGCGGAAGTAACCGACTTATCGATGCACTCGTTGCTTGGGGCACGGAGTCGCAGATCCGCGATCGCCTTCAGCAACATTTCGATGCCGGTGCAACGCAAATCATCATCAATACGATACAGCCAGAGACAAAAGGCGCTGGTATAAACGCCATCGACGGGCATAACTTTCAATCCTCACCCGACTGGGACGTGTATGAGCTCTTAGCTCCGATTAAGCCAAAAACTTAGTTGAGTACAAACGATTGGATCGGAATTATAGCGCCGACAACGACGTGAATTACGCTACTATTTTCTCCTCTTTGCAGGAGTCAAAAGCGAAACGTAACTTATTCCCGGTCGGTTATCCGCAGTGGTCGGAAAATTGAACTGTTCCCATCCTTGATGCCCCTGCGACATCGCAGAAACGTTAGTGAATCCGTCGTCTAACAGGGTCTTGGTCGCATCGACGGCACGCGTTCCACCGTCGGCACCGAGGATGATCCGAGCGCTCTTTTTAAAAACGTCATTCACGACGAGCAAAAAGCTTGCGTTTGGGTGAGTTTCCTTCGTCGTTGGGTGAAAAAAGACAAACGGAATATTAATCACATTCGCCGCCTTAGGGTGGCGAACGGCGAATTCCGCAACTGCTCGCACATCTACATAAGTTGCTTGTTCGTCGTCTTCCAATACCGCGAAGGCCTCGAGAGGATTTAGGATCGTTGTCACCATTTTGTCAATCCAAGATAGGGAAGGCAGGGATCACCGGTGGGATAATCTGACAACGGCTACGTTCAGATAAAGGTGCCGAACCATTGATCGTGTATAGCGTGATATCCGACTCCTCACTGACATCCACCTCTTCCAAGTGATGGTGCAAGATTGGTCCATCCGGCGAGAGTGCAAATATACAATCTAGAATCTTGCGCGCCGGGATTCGGCCGAATTTAATATGCACTAGCACTTCTGGTCGATTTTGTTCAGGCATCGAAATTTCTCCTAACCGCTATTCTAGGACCCCAAGCCAACAAGCGCCAACCATATGATGTCTAGTTTTGAGCAGTTTTTCTTGACAACAGAACCCCTTGCGGATTAGATGCTGCGGACAGACCCAAGGTTTTTCCCTTTATGGACACTCAACCGCAGAAAGAACTCGTCACTGGCGAGACTTGGTACCAGCCCGGGGACAAGATCCCAAATGTCGGCATGAAGCTATTCGCACTCCGAAATCAGTGCACCGAATGCAACGTCTGCGAAGTCGCTTGCTCACTGGTACATTCGCCAGACGGGGAAATCAACCCGCAACTCTCTCGGGTTCGGATCGATCACGCCCCCGAAAAACCAACCAAAATAAATCAAGAAGGCCTTGGTTTCGTCGCCGAAATTTGCCATCACTGTGGGAACCCACCGCCATGTGCGGAGGTCTGCCCAACAGATGCATTCTACTACGATCCAAAAACGCTAGCTGCTGTAATCGATCAGGACAACTGTATCCAATGTATGGAGTGTGTGCCGGGTTGCCCATTTGATGTGGTCTTCGTCGCGCCTAGCGGCGAACTATTGAAATGCGATCTCTGTGGTGGTGACCCAGTATGCGTCAAAGCATGTTCGACTCGCCCCGAAATGTTGAACAAAGGGAAACAATACAACCGCATGCCGGTGCTTTTCTACGAGGAACAATCTGATTTCAATCAAATCTCCCGCGAAGAACCTGTGGCACGCGACGAAGTTGGTATGATGCAAGCAATGCTGGAAGCCGGCAAGATTAGCTCGGGCGCCTAAATCGAGGAATAAGATAATGGAAAGCAACCTACTAAGAGTCAATCTTACTACTGGCGAAATTAAGAACGAAATTATCGGGCACGAAGTGTTCGAACGATGGGTCGGCGGTTCTGGTGTCAATAATTGGATCATGTGGGATCATTTTCTTACCCATGATATCAATTGCGATCCGCGAAGCCCGGATAACATTTTCGTTTTCGGGGTCGGCCCGCTTGCAGGATCAGGGGCTGGCAGCGGCGTTAAAGGCCGCATCACGTTTAAGAGCCCATGCTACGACATGTTCGGAGATTCCGCTGGGGGTGGAAAATTCCCTTACATGATCCGTTTCACTGGTTACGAATACTTAGCGATCACGGGTCGCGCACCAAAACCAGTTTATTTACATATTTGTAATGATGAAGTGTCGCTGCACGACGCGAGTCATCTTTGGGGAAAAGACACTAAAGACACGCACGCGATGTTGCAGAAAGAATTGGGTGAATATCCATCAAAAACGCACACTTTGTCGATCGGTCAAGCAGGTGAAAACCAAGTTGGTATTGCCGGTGTTGTTTCGGATGCGCTGCGAATACACGCACGCTGCGGAGGCGGCGCAGTGTTGGGTTCGAAGAACCTAAAGGCGATCGCGGTGCAAGGCAGCGGATCAATAAAAGTAAGCCGCCCAGAGAGCTTAATGAAATGGTCAGACAAATTTCGTCAAAGCCTCGACGCTAACGAAGCAGTGTATGGCTTCAAACGCCGTGGCACCTTGGGTGCGGTCGAAATGTACCAACACATTGGAAGCCACTTCTGGAGGAACGGTCAAGGTAATATGTTTCGCGGCGGAGAGATTACGTCGGACAACTGGGTCAAGCGGTTCCATCGGTATTCTGAGGTATGTTCCTCGGATTGCTTCATCGCCTGTGATGCTAAGTACAAAATAGACGGTGAGGAATCGAAGGCGGCAAAAAATTACATCGGTGAATCCTTCCGTCGACCAGAATATCTAACTACTGGCAGTGCTGCTGGTGCGCTCGACGTACGTGACTGGGCGGAAGTCGCACATTGGGGGAAATTAACCAATGACTACGGCATCGATAACCAGGATCTAAGTTGCTCAATTAGCTTTTTAATGGAATTAAAACAGCGTGAGTTAATCAGCGATGACGATGTAGCAAACCTATTCGGTCATAGCCAAAGTCTCGAATGGGGCAACATGAACGACATTGAACGTCTCGTAGAAGACATTGTTTTCCAATCCAATACTTTTGGGAAATTGTTTGGTGACGGCCCTTATAAAGGCGCATTGCGCTATTCTGAGATGATGGGTCAAAACTTTATGAAGTATGCTATGTACGGTAAAGGCGGTGCAAGCTTCACCGAAGAGATGCGCCCGTTTCCCACTTGGATGAACAACATGGCGGTCGCATCCCGGGGTGCAGATCATTTGAAGGGTCTCGGGTTGATCGAGAAATTTCAGCGTCGCGATCTTTCGCAGGCCTATTTTGGTGGATCCGAAGCAGCTGACCTTAGTATTCCGGATTATAAGGGTGCGTCCACCGCTATCATCGAAAATCAAGTTGCTTTATTAAATTCTTATGGCGTTTGTATGTTTCACTGGATGCTTGATCCAGCTGGATACATGCCGGAGAGCTATTACGGTGATGCCTATCGCTCGATTACCGGGGTAGAGCACGATTCGGAACAACTTATGCGCGATGGTGAGCGAATCTGTAATCTTGAAAAGGCCTTCAACTCACGGATTGGAATGCGGCGTGAGCACGATACAATTTGCGAACGCTGGATGTGGGAACCGACCGACGAGGGTATGTATCCCGGCAAAGTTGCCGCCGATATGTTTGAAACAGTTCTCGACGAATACTATCAATGGCGCGGCTGGGACGTCAAAAGTGGGCTTCAAACGCGGTCTAAACTCGAGGAACTAGACCTGAACGATGTCGCTGATGTTCTTGAGTCCGATCGCGCGCTCGCAAGAGATTAAATCTAATGATCACTGTGCGGACGGAATACCACTCTCACTTCAAAGAAATCACTGGGCTCCCCGGTGATACCTTCGAACTTGATCAACCTCTTGTGTCCGAACTTGCGAAGCAATTAACCGAAAAATACGGTGACAAAATGTCTGCGTTGTTAATGGATCCGGATACCAATCAATTGAACGCTAACGGCACGATGTACGTGGATTCCAAGGGTCGGCGGGTATTCATAGAAGACACCTTGGAAGATGGTGAGACGATAGCGTTTCTAGTCGGGATCGCCGGGGGCTAAAATAATCTGATGGTTCGAAACGAACTATCCAGTTATCCTTGTGTATGCCGCGATGGATATTGTTAAGAGTTAACCCGTCTTTTCTTTCACGAACGCTCCCAGACGGTCGATAGCTTCTTGGCCCTTGTCTAATATCGGGGCAAATAAGTGCCACACATGGACCATTTCGTCCCATACTTCTACCGTGACGTCGACGCCAGCAGCCCTCATTTTATCCTCTAGACGAACACTATCATCTAACAATACCTCCGCATCGCCAACTTGGATTAACACGGGCGGCAACCCCCTAAAGTCAGCATTTAAAGGAGAGGCCATCGGACTTTTCGGATCGGCTCCATCGAGGTAGACACCACTCATTTCCATCAGCACCTGCTTCTGTACCATCGGGTCTAGAGCGGCACGCGTCTCAATAGAGTCTCCGCTACATTCCATGTCCGTCCACGGCGAAATCGGTACCAAGCAGCCTGGCGTAGGTTCAGCTGCATCTCGAAGCGCGACGAGCAAGGCTATAGCGAGTCCCCCGCCGGCAGAGTCGCCCGCAATCGAAATGCGGCTAGAATGGTAACCTTGACCTAGGAGCCCACGATAGGCCGCCATGGCATCGTCGACGGCGGCCGGGAACGGAAATTCTGGCGCAAGCCGATAATTGATCGCAAGCACTCGACCACCGGTTGCCCTGGTAATCCGCTCTATCAGTGCCCGGTGAGATTCAACCGATCCAATCAAGTATCCACCACCATGCAAGTAGAGCATAACCCTATCGGAATCGCCGTCATTAAGATCAAACCACTCACCATTAACACCACCGACGTTCGTAATTTGTGATGAAACGTCTTCGAGGCGTGGGAACATCCCACCCATCGAATCAAAGCCGACGCGCATTTCCGCCAGCGATGCTCCTTCTGGAATCAAAGGGTTCTCGTTTAGCATAGTCCGGATTTGAGCAATCTGAGCATTCGCCATGGTAGACCTCCATTTATAGGTTTTACGTCCGTCTTAATACTGACCATATGCAAGTGGAGGTTTGAGTCTAGACTGACCCATCACTTCACACCATGGAAGCGAACTTGAGCCTCAAAAATATCCCTTAGATATCGCGTTGTCGAGTCTCCGTTCGCAATTCACCTTACACCTCGCAGATTCCGCCGATGCCAAATTAATAATGTTACCGATCTAACCTCAAACCTTTTAACAAAGCACTATCAAAACCATAGCGGACCCTCCCGTAACCGACGCGCTCGGACTAACCCTCGATCCTAGGGGTCTTGAATAACCGTGCCGCGTACGCGATAAGTCCGCCCTAGGAATTGTGCAATTCGGTTTCCGCTCGAATCTGTTAGCGCGACGCTATAAGCTGCAGTGCGGCCTCGGCAATGTTCTTCGATGGCCTCCGCGACGATTGTGTCACCGATATGGCCCGGCGAGAGAAATTCAATGGATCCGCCGATTGCAACATAGACCTCGTCGCGAGAATTGCTTGCGAACGCCATTGCAGTATCAGCCAACGAAAACAAGAGTCCACCATGGCAGACTCCATCGCCATTCGCCATCGTTGCTTTAATCTCCATACACATTCTCGAGTGACCCGGACCAATCTCTGACAGGGTAATACCTAACTCTTTTGATGCAAGGTCCCGGGAAAACATGGCATTTGCACATCGTCTAGCCAGGTCATTTGTGTCAACGTTAGTACTCACATTAATAATCCGCAGCCTGATATTCCGTTTACTAATCCAGTTTTTCTACTAGACACGTGATTTAGCATCCCAGCCTACCGAAACTGAGGCATTACTCGCTCAGCAAATAGGCGTAACGATTTTTCCAGATCTTCTGTCGGTATACCTGGCAATTGCATCCGGCAAATGACTTCACTCGGTTGTAGTCGATCAACGGAATCTTTTAGCTGTTCGCACGCCGAAACTGGGTCGCCAATGATGTAACGCGACGAGAATGTCCTAAAGTCGACCTGTGCTGCGTCCGTTATCAACTCTCCTCTATCGTTGCGCAGTTGACGTTCTCCAGAGGCAGATTTACGACCGTACAGATCGAAGATATTTGTGACGGCTGGTCCCGCAAGTTTTTCTGCTTGCTGCGTGGTTGGTGCTATAAAAACCTCGCGAATTATTGGCCGTTCCTTTGTCGAAAAGCCCACCTTGGCTGCCACTTCATCGTACCGACCATACTGAGTAACAAGTTCGTCGACTGTATGACGCGGTGACGCAGTTATAGGACAACCACGTTCAGCCGCACGTTTGAGTAATTTCGGACCAGAAACCCCATACCAAATAGGTATCGGATCTTGCACGGGCCGCGGCATCACTCGAGTCGGTGGAATCTTGTAGAACTTTCCTTTGTGTTCGAGAACTTCCTCGCTCCACGACTTTTCAAGAATATTAAGGATCTCCTCCGACCGCTGGAAACGTTCGTTATGTGGAAGCCCGTAGGCGGCGAATTCTTCCGACACATACCCGGGAGAGACGCCAAGGGTCAGCCGCCCCTCACACAAATTGTCTAGCGTGACGACGTCTTCGACCAAGCGCAGAGGATCATAAAGCGGGAGAACCAAAATATTAGTTACTAGACGCATCGTTTTGGTCAATCCCGCTGCTTTCGCCAAAACTACTAGCGGGCTCGGTGCCCAGCCATTGTGTTGGAAATGGTGCTCAGTAGTTTGAAAGGAATCATACCCAAGACTTTCTGCTAGTGAGACCAGGCCATCCATTTCGCGAAACGTATCAAGATGGGTCATCTTCGACCCAGTTGACACGAGAAAGCTGTACATCAAACCAAATTTCATTTCACTCACCTAGCATCCTCCCAAATCCTGTCCAGCCACGGAATTGTCCTCTCAAGCAAAGGCGCAAACGCCGGAATATTGTAATGATCGATATCATCAATGAAATCGACTTTAGCATTGCAACCATTGGAAACCAGCGAATCTATCAAATCCTCAAGTTGTTTAAAATCAAATATCGAATCGGCCCGCGAATGCAATGCAAATATGGGTGTGTCACAACTCTTCTCCGGGATAAATCTAAATCCAGAAATTGGTATTGCAGCCGAAAAATACTCTGGGTGTCGAGAGATCATATGCCATGTTCCGACACCACCTAGGCTGTAACCCGTGATAAGCCGCTTCGTAAAATCTGTGTTATAGATCGTTTCGATCATTGCGAACAACTCAAGCACGGCTTGTTCGTTAGCTACAATGCTCCAATCACCGCCCATACTTACAGGCGCGATCATTACTGCCTCTAACTTGGAATATGTAGGCAAAAACAGTTGTTCCAGAAGTGCACGCCCGTAGAAACCTGAAGGTTGTCCTCCATAGTGGAGTACAAGCGCGAGGCCTTGAGTCCCGTCACGCGGAATTTGAGGCGGTAAAAATAGCGTATAGCGCATCGATGCGCCCGCTTGGGTAGTGAAAACCAGATCATGCATGCCAGAAACGGATGGCAGGTTAATGTTTTCCTCAACAGTCACTTCGATTTCCACTCATTAAATGAGAGCAATCATCGTCGTGATGCTTCTGATGATCAAGGATTTAACTCCATCGACACCTATTCGGACTTAAAATCCAGAACGTTTATAGAAATTTCCCGGCTCCTACACATCGATAAACAGATAGTAAGTGCTTGATAGCCCCGAAAAGGGAGAAAAGATTTTCTACCGACCCTTTACTACGAGATGGATAAGCCTCACCACTGCGCAAAAACCGCACCTGTAATACGGTGGTTACAGCTTTATGTTGTCTGTCGAATCATAGTCGATAGTTTCAGGAGCAACAGCGCCACCAGAAATGATAAAACTCATCGCTTCCTCAATTGACCAATCTAATGAGACAAGATCTGAGACCGGGATAATTTCGAGGTAACCTGAGGTGGGATTCGGTGTGGTCGGGACATAAACGGCCGCTAGTCGGCGGCCGGCTCGATCGCTCATAACACGTGTTACGATGCCGACCGTCTTCATTGCATCACTTGGGAAATTTATTAATACAACTCGTCGAGTTCCATCCGGTTTTGTTTGCAAGGCGCCGATCAGCGTCTTGATTGACCCATAGATACTGTGAACCAACGGTATGCGTGCAATAATTTGATCAAGAACCAAAAGAATCTTGCGGCCAATGACTAGTGTCACCAACCAACCGAGAACGCACAAACATAGAAGGATCATAATTGTAGCAAGCATTGGCTTGAACCAAGATAAATCAAACAGATTGACGATCGCGGGCGCATAAGGTGCAATGATAGAAAGAATTTCATCGATTAAGGGTGCACCAAGATCAGACAATTGTTCACCAACGAATTGAAGAGCAGTCCAAGTGATCCATATAGGAATAACTGTAATCAAGCCTGTGATAAGGTACCGTTGAAAGCGCGATCCGACCCGATGTAATAAGCGACTTCGCATTGATCTACTCCTATTTTACCTGGGAACAATAGTAGCGCCTCGACCCGCGATCTGTCGCTCGAATTGTCACTTTGACTTAACGGCTTTCGCGAGTTAGAAAATTTTTCTAACTTTGCTACAACACGCATTTAAACGAGTTTATTTAAGTGGAAACAACATTTCAGGGCAAGCTACACAAGGAAACGAGTGCTCACGGACGGGACGTTCGATAAGAGATGCTGAAAAGTATGGAGAAGTTTTCCAAATTTATTAAATTTGGCTCGATCGTACTTGCTGTCCTGCTGGGAAGCTGGCTAACGCTTATAGCCTCCGCGACCGATGCAACAGATTTCGGGCACGAGGCTATAAAGCGCGGCCATTACGGTGCGGCGGCGGCGCAGTTTATGATGCGAGCAGAACGTAACGACGCAGTCGCACAGAACAACTTGGGGGCGCTCTATCTTAAGGGTCGCGGCGTTCCGAAAAATTACGAATTAGCGCGATCATGGTTTGAAAAAGCCGCAAATAACGAACTCGCCGAGGCAATGTTTAACCTTGGGACGATATACCTTCGTGGGTATGGAGTTGACCGTAATGAAGAGCAAGCAACGCTTTGGTTCGAACGTAGCGCCAAGGCTGGAGATCGCGAGGGTCAATTTTTTCTCGGATTACATAAATACTACGGGCGAGGTACGGAGCGCGATGCTGACGACGCTTTCGAATGGTTTCGCCTCGCAGCCGAACAAAATCTAGGATCTGCCCAATTTAACCTCGCGATGATGTACCTGCGCGGAGAGTCAGTAGAGAAGGACGAGGACTCTGCCATTTCGTTACTCGAGAAAGCTGCTGCGCAAGGCCATGAATCGGCGGAATTAACCCTTGGACGACTGCATCTCTCGCACGCAGATGACCCCCTGCGCCTTGCTTTAGCGGTTGCTTTATTTCAACGTCTAGCAGAAGACGGTAGTGCAGATGCGCAAGTAACGCTAGGATTGCTTTACACCTTTGGACAGGGAGTCGAACAGGACTACGAAGAAGGTCGATTTTGGTTAACGCTGGCATCTAATCAGAGATCTGGCGCAGCACAGTTAAACCTTGGAAACATTTATATAGAAGGTATAGGAGTCCAGAAGGACCGTATACGCGCCTACGCTTGGTATATAGTAAGTGCTGATAACGGCGATCCCGCAGGCACGCGGAACCGCGATCAGCTTGCGGATGAGCTTAATGACAGCGAACTTGAACAGGGACGTAGCCTCGCAATTGAACTCAAAGAGCCGATGCCTGTATCAAAACCCAGAACAGAATTATGATCATGGACATGCAAAAGATATGTTCATGCGAATATATTAAGTAATTTGAACCCGAAAACGTCGGGCCAAGTGGCTAGTACAACCGCCCCGATAGGCGTTCCAAGTTCTACTAAGTTTATGAAAAATAAAAATATGTGTGCGGCGGAACTAACCGAGTACGGAATAGACACAGTTATTCTTGACATGGACGGTACTTTACTCGACCTACATTTTGATCAAGAGGTATGGAATCGCCAGCTACCGAAACGATTCGCAATTGCCACGGACCGTACCATTGAATCGGCAAAGATCGAGGTGGCCAAGCGAATGGGTAGTTCGAATCGTACGCTTGAATGGTATAGCCTTGGCCACTGGCACGAAGTTCTGGGTATCGACCTCGCAGCATTAGAGGTGGAATTTTCTCACCTTGTCCGACCACGACCAGGCGCAGTGGCATTTTTGGAAATGCTAGCGGAAAGTGAACTACGCGTGATCCTTGCTACAAACGCAGAGCCTAGTAGCATGCGTCGTAAGTTCGATATTACTGGAATTAATCGCTACTTCGATGCAATCGGATGTTCACATGACTACGGAATATGTAAGGAGGATCCAGCGTTCTGGCCCATGTTCACCGACAAGCTGAATATAGACCCATCTACGACACTGCTCATTGACGATGACCATAGCGTTTTGCGAACCGCGATCGCATTCGGTATCGCATACGTATACGGTGTGCGTCGCCCAAGTTCCCAGGGACCAGAACTTGCAAGCACCGATTTTCACTGCCTCGGAGAATTCGATAGTTTACATCAAGCAGTAAAGGAGACCATAAAAAAGCGGGCTAAACTCTCGAGAAAATAAAATCGTAAACGTGCGATTCTGCAACTCTCGCTTTGCGTTCGAATTTTGTAACTGGTCTAAAGTTTACCCTTGGCGAACTATTCCAAGGTCCACCTAGGTTGGCCCATTTCGCCGAATCTTCGATCGTTTCCTTGATCGATTGCGCGTAGTTTTCACTGTCGGTCGCAATAAACAACCGACCATGTCGATGTACTCTTGGCGCAAGCACATCAAAAAATTTTTGTTGCAATAACCGACGCTTATTGTGCCGCTTTTTCGGCCATGGATCTGGGAAAAATATCAATACTTGATCGAACACTTCACCCGTAATCCGAGCGAGCACCTCAATGATATCTTCGTTGCATACCCGAATATTGGTAAGTTTTTGGGCTTCTATCAAATTGAGAAGACGACCGAGACCCGGGCGATACACTTCAACTGCGACAAAATTCTCGTCAGAATGAAGCTTAGCCAAGTCGACGATACATTCCCCGTCGCCAGATCCAATTTCCAACGTGCAAGGCGCGCGACGTCCAAACGCTGATCCTAAGTCTACGGCATCTGCGCAGGCCGGTAAGGCATAATTATCCAAGTTGCGATCCAATGCGAGTCGTTGTGCCCTTGTAATACGGCTGTCACGACGCACAAAACTTCTTATCGTTCCATTTTCGGTCATTGGGAATTGGGTGTTTTTTGAGTCGACGTATCTAATATACGTGATTTAACAATCTTATTGCGACAAGGCGCATACAACTCGACTATTAACCTCTCATACCCCTAGGTACACTAGTAGAAGTGTCAGTCTGCGGGTGTAGTTCAATGGTAGAACATCAGCTTCCCAAGCTGAATACGTGGGTTCGATTCCCATCACCCGCTCCACCGATAGCTTCACAAAATCGGAATGATATTAGTCTCTTGGATTGTCTCAAAAATACAGTATTTAAATTTAGAAATGGGACAAAGAAATAACATAACAAGATCGATGCATCTATATTGACCGCCGACATGGATTTAAATTTTGTCACGACTGGGCCAAAGACTTTCCGTGCCACTATTTTGTCCGGTTTGGCAGTCGATTACTAAACCTGCTAAAAATTACGGTAAATCTAACAAATCGTACTCGGCACTAGTAATTCATCTAGCGATCCATTCGCATTTTCTCGACAGATAATGAATCTAAATTTTAAGAATTCCGCTTATTGAAGTCTGGAGCGATCGATATCGGTAACTTGGTCCTAAACCTATAACTCAGACTCGAAGATCTGCGTGCATCACTTATTCCGTCGCGTCCCCGATTTTTAAAAGAATAAAATTATTACCAGACTCAATAAGCTTAGTGCGCATCTCTTGGATATCAACGATTTTAGAGTAGGGACCAATATGAACTCGGTACCACACATCCTGGCCATTTATCACCACGCGGTGGATTTTTGCTTGAATACCGCGAAGCGCTAGTTTCGCTTTCGCCCTATCGGCGTCGGCGTGTTGCTTAAATGAACCAACTTGCAAAACGTAGGTTCCTTGAACGAAATCGCTATCGCTATTGCGGCTAGGCCTTAAAATTTCCCAATCCGGAACTTTGACTTCCATCTCCGGAAGGATCTTGTAGAAATCAAATTCTCGTGTCGGTAGCCTCGGATCGGTCCGCTCCCCGAAGTTGGGACCTACTGACATGCCTCTGCTATCTACTTTAGGCGGAAATTTACTATCAATTAGTCTCTCCGGCGATGGCAACTCATCGCGATAAAAATACACACCAATAGCAAAAACGAGCCCAATGCCCAAGCCACTTATAAACGACAACCAACTACCTTGCGGCCGCAATTTAGCTTTTTTTTTCGATCCGGAATTTTTATAGTCACGCGCCATTACATCGCTTCTGGGGCGGACACGCCGATTAGATTTAGACCGTTAGCGAGCACCTGTTTTACGGCAAGCACCAATGCTAACCGGGCGTTCCGTTGTGCTTCGTGATCGGAAATTATCCGCAAATTCTTAATGTTATAGTAGCTATGAAAATCTGCTGCAAGCTCCCTTAAAAAGGTTGTAATTAAGTGTGGCTCACGGTTTCGCGCTGCAGATTCGATAATTTCAGGGTAGCGCGATAGCAACACCGCTAGCTTCCTCTCCTTAGTCAAAGTGAGTTCTTCTATCGAAGTTAGTCCAATAGCAGTATCGGCAACAAATCCTTTTCCTGTTAACTGACTCATAACGCTGCAAATCCGGGCGTGTGCATATTGTATGTAGTACACAGGATTGTCATTGCTTTGTGACTTGGCCAAATCTAAATCGAAATCGAGATGTTGATCAGAACGTCTAGTAATGTAGAAAAAACGCGCCGCATCTCGACCAACGTCGCTCACCAGTGAAGCCAAGGTCACAAACTCACCCGATCTGGTCGACATTGGTACCTTCTCTCCGTCACGAAACAAGGCCGCAAATTGGACTAACAATATTTCCAACCGGTTAGGATCGAGATTCATTGCCTCTATAGCCGCTTTTACCCGCGGGACATATCCGTGATGATCAGCACCCCATATATTGATCAAATGGTCAAAGCCGCGGCGATACTTATCCGCGTGGTATGCGATATCAGACGCAAAATACGTTGTTAAACCGTTATCACGGACTACCACTCGATCTTTCTCGTCTCCGAAGGCTTTGCTATTAAACCATTTCGCCTCATCTTTTTTATAAATATGACCATCGGCAGAAAGAGTTGCGATAGACTCTTTTATACGATCATCTTCTGCTAACGAACTCTCGGTAAACCAATTATCAAACTCGACTCCGAACTCCTCCAAGTCATGACTTATCACGGCAAGCATCGCGTCACGCGCGAATCGATGAATAGAAGCGTAACGAGAGAGGCCCAAGGCGGATTTCACACTCAAGATCAGCGCGTCAAGCACAGTTTCTGGATCCGCGTCCGATACATGGTTCGGCATCAGATCTGTGATGGAGCAACGATACTGCTCACCAGCATCAATGTGTAGTTGCTTCGCCATCTCAAGAATGTAATCACCTTGGTACGCGTTGGCCGGAAACAGAATCTCTACTCCGAACGTCTCGAGATAACGCAATAGAACGCTTATAGCCAAAATATCCATTTGTCGACCGGCATCATTAACGTAGTACTCACGGCTTACAACATACCCTGCGGCGACAAATATATTGGCCAATGCCGCACCGTAGGCTGCTCCGCGGCCGTGTCCGACGTGCAGTGGCCCCGTCGGATTAGCCGACACGTACTCAATTTGGATATGCCTACCATTTCCCATACGCGAGCAGCCGTAACTCGTCCCAGCGTCAAGCACTTCGGCGATGGCGCCCATAAATGCACCCGTCGCAATATAGAGATTAATGAATCCTGGTCCGGCTATCTCGGCGCGTTCAAGTAATGCGTCAGATTTAAGCGCGGTTAAAATTTCCCCCGCCAGACTCCTTGGCTCAACCTTTAAAACCGGCGCTAACGTCATCGCTATGTTGGTGCTGAAGTCGCCATGGTCAGGGTTGCGTGGTGAATCTAGTTGGATTTCGGGAAGATCCACCGCCACATGTCCAGCATTTGCTAGCACCGTCTTTACGGCACGTTCCAAAATTTCCTGTAGTTGAAATTTCAAAAATACATACCCAAACAGCTGGAATCTTTTACTAAAAATACTTTTATTGATACGGTCAGTTCCAACAAACGGAAGTAATCGGCGCGCAAAGTAAGGCGTTCACAATACCGCCGATCGGATGAAGAATTGCGAGAATACAAAGATGAACCCATTGTTACAGCTAGCGAACAACAGTAAGTCCAAGCGTCTCCCACGCTTGTATTCCACCCCGATACCACTTTATCCGGTCCGCAGGGTAACCAAAATCCAACAATGTCTTAACCGTAGTAGGTGACTGCCCACACCACATACCATTACAAAAAAGAACAAGTGTTCTTGCTTTACTGAAATTCCACAAACCCTCTTGTTCGATCGCTCCAAAGGTCGTTTCGAGTAGGTCTGCAATCTCAAACGGGTCAGCACCGGCCGCCGGACTCAGCCTCGAATAGGGAATATTGATCGAGCCAGGGATAGTGCCTTCCTTCAACCATTCAGGTGTACGTGAATCAATTACGATAACCGTGTCATCGCCGTCTGTGATTCTCTTTAGATAATCGAGCATTTCTAGTTCACCGATAGTCTCTACTCCTGCGGCTAGAGTAATCGGCTGAACACAATATGGTGGACAATCTCGAGATGTCCTGGCGTAGACCGGATTAATTTTACTGGTTGATTCTTGCGAACGCGAGATCGCGACTACGGAATTGCCATGACGGACAACGACTTTTCCAAGACTCGGAGTGATTTTTACTTTTAGCATATTTTCCTCGGCGTGGCCGGACAGTGTCCAGCACGATGCCAAAAATACTATTAATAGTCTGATCATCGTCCGCTCCTTGCTTCCGGCACTTCAAAAATCCCGAGTTAATTTTCGTTCTAGTTCCAATTTACGCTCACCGTCTAGATTGTATCGTGCGGATCAATATCGATTGCCCATCGCACTTTGCGACGCATGGGGATATCACTACTGGTTTCGACGAAGGATTTTACGGTCGCTGCCAGCACCATTCGACTTTGCGCCGTAATCGCCATTTGTGCCCGATATCGTCCTGCTTTTTTTTCCATTGCTGCTGGTATTGGTCCCAAAATTTCTGATCCCTGAATGCCCTGTGTGCGTACTTTCTCGATTAATACAGTGAGAAATTTTAGTGGTAGCTCCGGATTTGGAGCCTCGGCACGAATTATGGCCATTGACACATACGGCGGCAACGAAGCTGCGCGGCGCTCTTTGAGCGCGTCTTTGGCAAACCGATGGTAACCATCTGCAAGCAAGGTTTGCAACAAGGGATGATGCGGCTGATGAGTTTGAATCAGTACCTCTCCTGGAATGTCGGCGCGGCCAGCGCGGCCAGCGACCTGGATAATCAATTGTGCTAGTTTTTCTTCCGCTCGAAAATCACTACTGAACAACTGACTATCTGCATCGACGATTCCGACTAAACTAACACGTGAAAAATCATGCCCCTTAGCAAGCATCTGTGTTCCTATTAGGATATCGATAGAACCCTCCCGAATTGCCGAAAAAGTTTCTTCCATCGTACCTGTTTTTCGCATCGAGTCGCGATCAATTCTAACTACAATTTTCCCTGGAAATATTTTATTTAACGCCTCTTCGACTTGCTCGGTACCGAGTCCTATTGGAGACAAATCCGGCACTGCACAGCATTGGGAGATTTGCTGTAAGCGTTTTTGGCTATCACATTGATGGCAAATTAGGATTTCATCACTTTTATGCCAGACAAGTTTCGCGTCACACCTCTCACAAGTCACTATGTATCCGCATTGATGGCATAGGATCACCGGCGCAAA